>Ga0079104_1001812_pt1 | contig 13190 bp, 9 predicted proteins | sample MedtruBG_FD_76829 | JGI IMG/M metagenome (GOLD analysis project Ga0079104, IMG submission 76829) | Root nodule microbial communities of legume samples collected from California, USA - Medicago truncatula BG | ecosystem: Host-associated > Plants > Roots > Nodule | place: USA: California... | reverse complement strand
CCGATACCCGGCAGGCCGTAAATGGTTTCGATGACCATTGAACCGGTGATGATGCCCACGAACGCTGGCCCCATGTACGAAAGCACTGGCAGCAGCGCCGGTTTCAGCGCATGACGCAGAATAATGCGGCGCATCGGCAACCCTTTCGCCTTTGCGGTACGAATGAAGTTGGAGTGCAGGACTTCAATCATCGAACCACGGGTGATACGCGCGATACTGGCGATGTAAGCCAGAGAGAGCGCCACCATCGGCAGAATCATGTATTGCAGCGCCCCGCCGTTCCAGCCACCGCCCGGCAACCAGTGCAGCGTGATGGCAAAGATCATCACCAGCAATGGTGCGACCACGAAGCTCGGGATAACCACCCCGGTCATCGCCACCCCCATGACGGCGTAATCCCATTTGGTATTTTGATTCAGCGCGGCAATTACCCCGGCACTGACGCCCAGGATTACGGCGAGGAAGAATGCAGCAAAACCTAATTTGGCTGACACCGGGAAGCTCGCGGCTACCAGGTCGTTGACGGAATAATCTTTATATTTGAATGAAGGACCAAAATCGCCGTGCGCCAGCTGCTTCAAATAATTGAAGTACTGGACCCCGATAGGATCGTTCAGGTGATATTTGGCTTCAATGTTCGCCATGACTTCTGGCGGCAGCGTACGTTCACCGGTAAAGGGACTACCCGGCGCAAGACGCATCATAAAGAAGGAAATCGTAATAAGGATAAAGAGTGTCGGAATTGCTTCCAGACAGCGGCGTAAAATAAATTTCAACATTGCCCGTACCTTCTGGCGTGTGCCTTTACATGTCGCAATTCAGCGTGGCTGATGCAGTCATGTGATAGTGCGTGAAATAAGACACAGTGGGGCAACCCTATGTTGCCCCACGGATTGCCATTAATGCTTGATGATGTACAAGTCTTTGGTATAGATGTTGTCCATCGGATCTTTACCGGTGTAACCGCCAATCCATGGTTTCACCAGACGGGCATTCACATAGTAATAGACCGGAACGATAGCGGAGTCTTTGCCCAGCTGCTGTTCAGCTTTGTCGTACAGCGCAACACGCTGTGCTTCGTCGGTCACCTGCAGGGTTTGCTTCATGATCGCATCAAACGCCGGGCTCTTATAGTGCGCAGTGTTCATTGAGCTATCAGACAGCATGGTGTTCAGGAAGGACGTCGGTTCGTTGTAGTCCGCACACCAGCCGGCACGCGCGACGTCGTAAGTCCCCTGATGACGGGTATCCAGGAAGGTTTTCCACTCTTGGTTTACCAGCTTCACATTCACGCCGAGGTTTTTCTTCCAGATAGACGCGGCAGCGATTGCCAGTTTTTTGTGCAGATCGGAGGTGTTGTACAGCAGCTCGAAGGTCAGCGGCTTATCCGCGGTGTAGCCAGCTTCGGCCAGCAGTTTCTTCGCTTCTTCGTTACGTTTTTCCTGAGTCCAGGTAAACCACTCTGGTTTGGTCAGCTTCGCGCCATCGGTGTACGGAGGGGTGTAACCGTAAGCTGGCAGGTCGCCCTGCGCTTTCACTTTGTTAACGATGATGTCGCGGTCCAGGCCCAGTTTCAGTGCGGTACGGACACGCTCATCGGTGAACGGGGCTTTCTGGTTGTTGATTTCGTAGTAGTAGGTGCACAGGTACGGGTCAACGTGAACTTCGGTTGGGATCTCTTTCTTCAGCTTCTGGAACAGCTCGATCGGCAGGTTGTTATAGGTCATGTCGATTTCGCCGCTGCGGTAGCGGTTTACGTCGGTGACTTCAGAAGAGATTGGCAGATAGGTAATCTGGTCAACAACGGTGTCTTTGTTATCCCAGTAGTTGGTGTTGCGCTCCATGACGATGCGCTCGTTCACCACCCAGTCTTTCAGTTTATACGCGCCATTGGTGACGATATTGGCAGGCTGAGTCCACTTCTCACCGAATTTATCGATGGCGGTTTTGTTTACCGGGGACATCGCCGGGTTCACCAGCAGCTTGTAGAAATAAGGAACCGGCTCGCTCAGAGTGACTTCCAGAGTGTGATCGTCGATGGCTTTCACGCCAAGATCGGTGGTCGGTTTTTTGCCGTCGATGATTTCATCAACGTTCAGGATATGGCCGTACTGCGGGTAGCTTGCATACGGGGACGCGGTTTTCGGGTCCACCAGACGCTGCCAGCTATAAACGAAATCTTGTGCCGTTACCGGCTCGCCGTTGGACCATTTTGCGTCTTTACGCAGATGGAAGGTCCACACTTTGAAATCTTTGTTGTCCCAGCTTTCGGCAACGCCCGGGATCGGGTGACCGTCTTTGGTGGACGTAATGAGCAGGCCTTCGAACAGGTCACGGCTCACGTTTGCTTCTGGAACACCTTCAATTTTATTTGGATCCAGCGACTGCGGCTCAGCGCCGTTGTTACGGATCATGGTTTGCTTATCTGCCAGCTTAACACCTGCAGGAACGTCTGCAGCCATTGCACTTCCTGCGATAAGTGCAGCTAATACACCCGCTGCGATGAAGCTTTTTTTTGTGATGATGGACATTGTGTTGATACTCCGCTCATTATAATTACTGGCTGTGCCAGCCTGTTTTGTTTAATCCCCTAAGGGTTTCCTATACAGCGCAGGAGTGAATGCGTCTGTTAGGCTTTACTGCGTGCTATCACCGACTTCTTTTATTACGGTCACTCTTTATTCGGCAACCTTTCGTCGATTCTTTAGGTCTTCCCCCCTGTCGGGATGACCAATGTACTTTTTCGCGTCAGGAGATTTATTTGAAAATTATTCTCATCTCCACTTTTTGTATCGCGAAATGTCTGGGCGGAAAGTACCAAAAGCATTTCGCCCCCGCCAATACAATTTGCAAATTTGTTAACCAATTCTCTTTTGTTGAAGCGGCTCCGAAGGAAACAGCTCAGCTTTCGCCGTTGCGGTCAAGAATTAATCTTTAAGTATCATTCAGTTAATTAAAAAGTGGTACCGAGTGCGGCTCGTACGTCGCCGATGACGGCTTTTTGCACAATAATTTAACAATTGATTATTATTTAGCACATTACTCTGTGTGAACGTTGAAATTACTAATAACATTTCAATTATCCCACGGCAAGCGCAAGAGTATCATGTTAGTGAAATAACATTATTGCCCAGGTTACTACGTGGGGCTTCGAAGGTTAATTGCCTGATAATAATGGAATTAGAGAGAAATAGCAGAAGGTTATTACAACGGGCTAATTCACATTTATTGATATGTTTTGCTAATAGATGAAAAAGAAAACGAGGCGCGTACGCCCCGTTTCAGAACAACGTCAGGCAAGCAAGCCGGGGAAGATAGATTTGATACCGGCCACGATAAACTCAATACCAAGCGCCATCAGCAACAGACCCATGATACGGGTGATAACGTTGATACCCGTCTGCCCCAGTAAGCGTACCAGCCAGGGCGCAATGCGGAACAGCCCCCAACAGCAACCGGCAAATATCGCGATAGCGACAGAGAAGCCAATCAAATGCGGAATATTATGGTAGCGCGTGCCCCAGACAATCGTGGAGCTGATGGCCCCCGGTCCGGCCATTAAGGGCAATGCCAGAGGGACAACGCCAACGCTTTCACGAATTGCCGTCTCTGATTTTTCCTGCTTGTTCTGTTTATCCTCACCGAGCTTTCCGCTGATCATCGACATCGCAATCGTCACCACCAGAATGCCGCCGGCAATACGGAACGAGTCGATAGAGATCCCGAAGAGTTGCAGAATGCCGTCACCAAGAAACAGTGAGGTCCACAAGATGATGGCCACCGACAGGTTTGCCGTCAGGTTGGTTTTATTGCGCGCAGGCGCCGACTGGTAGCTGGTCATGCTGATGAACACCGGGATGATACCCACCGGGTTTACCAGCGCAAATAAGCCAATGAAAAATTTGATATAAGTTGGAAAATCGAACAGCGATAGAATCACGGTATCCCGCGGCCTCATCAATTGTAGTAGTTGACGTACAGTAATCACGAAAAACGCGCTGAAGATACGCTGTTTAACGGCATTCTTCACCACAAATCTGCTGTTTAGCGCTACCAATACGCGTTGTTATGTATCTGTTTAAATTATGCTAATGTTACCGCAGTCCGAAATTACGATCATTTAACACTTGATACAAACCGCTAAAATCGGCCTGCTGAAAGGAGTCAGCTTGGTGTAATCTTGATTTAGATCACACAATTCGTACTCAGAAGTGGGTAATCTTGATGTCGCACCAGGGAGTAGCCCGGTACCTCTACCGGGTGTAATGGAAGGCTCTTTTAGTAAATCAGTGGATGAAGGTCGTTAAGTAACCTGTTGTTTTTATGGCTCTTACGCAAGCTGCTTGTGGTCTGTCTATACTGACGTATCGCGCAGCTGATTTACTAAAAAAGTTTAACATTATCCAGGAGAGCATTTATGGCTGTTACTAATGTCGCTGAACTGAACGCACTCGTCGAGCGCGTAAAAAAAGCTCAGCGTGAATATGCCAACTTCACCCAAGAACAGGTTGATAAAATCTTCCGCGCAGCCGCACTGGCTGCTGCAGATGCTCGAATCCCTCTCGCGAAACTGGCCGTTGCCGAATCTGGCATGGGTATCGTGGAAGATAAAGTGATTAAAAACCACTTTGCTTCTGAGTATATCTACAACGCCTATAAAGATGAGAAAACCTGTGGTGTCCTGTCTGAAGACGACACTTTCGGTACTATCACCATCGCTGAACCTATCGGCATCATCTGCGGTATCGTACCGACCACCAACCCAACTTCTACCGCTATCTTCAAGTCTCTTATCAGCCTGAAGACACGTAACGCCATCATCTTCTCCCCACACCCACGTGCGAAAGACGCGACTAACAAAGCCGCTGATATCGTTCTCCAGGCTGCCATCGCAGCGGGTGCGCCGAAAGATCTGATTGGTTGGATTGATCAGCCTTCCGTAGAGCTGTCCAATGCGCTGATGCATCACCCAGATATCAACATGATCCTCGCCACCGGTGGCCCGGGCATGGTTAAAGCAGCATACAGCTCCGGCAAACCTGCCATCGGCGTAGGTGCGGGTAACACCCCTGTTGTTGTTGATGAAACTGCTGATGTGAAACGCGTTGTGGCGTCCATCCTGATGTCTAAAACCTTCGACAACGGCGTAATCTGTGCATCTGAACAGTCCGTTATCGTGGTTGACTCTGCGTACGCTGCAGTACGTGAGCGTTTCGCTTCCCATGGCGGTTACATGCTGCAGGGCAAAGAGCTGAAAGCCGTTCAGGACATCATCCTGAAAAATGGTGGTCTGAACGCCGCTATCGTTGGTCAGCCAGCAACCAAAATTGCTGAACTGGCAGGCTTCACCGTACCAGCAGATACCAAAATTCTGATTGGCGAAGTGACCGTAGTTGACGAATCCGAGCCGTTCGCGCATGAAAAACTGTCTCCGACTCTGGCAATGTACCGTGCTAAGAACTTCGAAGACGCAGTTGTTAAAGCGGAAAAACTGGTTGAGATGGGCGGCATCGGCCACACCTCTTGCCTGTACACCGACCAGGACAACCAGCCAGAGCGCGTTAAGCACTTCGGCGACAAAATGAAGACGGCTCGTATTCTGATTAACACCCCGGCATCTCAGGGTGGTATCGGTGACCTCTACAACTTCAAACTCGCGCCTTCCCTGACTCTGGGTTGTGGTTCCTGGGGTGGTAACTCCATCTCTGAGAACGTGGGTCCTAAGCACCTGATCAACAAGAAAACCGTTGCTAAGCGAGCTGAAAACATGTTGTGGCACAAACTTCCGAAATCCATCTACTTCCGTCGTGGCTCACTGCCAATCGCGCTGGATGAAGTGATTACCGATGGTCACAAACGTGCGATGATCGTGACTGACCGTTTCCTGTTCAACAACGGTTATGCAGACCAGATCACCTCTGTTCTGAAAGCTGCTGGCGTTGAAACTGAAGTGTTCTTTGAAGTTGAAGCTGACCCAACGCTGACCGTTGTCCGTAAAGGTGCAGAGCTGGCGAACTCCTTCAAACCAGACGTAATTATCGCGCTGGGCGGCGGTTCCCCGATGGATGCTGCGAAAATCATGTGGGTCATGTACGAACACCCAGAAACGCACTTCGAAGAACTGGCACTGCGCTTTATGGATATCCGTAAACGTATCTACAAGTTCCCGAAAATGGGTGTGAAAGCGAAGATGATTGCTGTCACCACCACTTCCGGTACCGGTTCTGAAGTTACCCCGTTTGCGGTGGTTACCGATGATGCAACAGGTCAGAAATATCCACTGGCTGACTACGCGCTGACGCCGGACATGGCTATCGTTGACGCCAACCTCGTGATGGATATGCCGAAATCACTGTGTGCATTCGGTGGTCTGGATGCGGTAACGCACGCTCTGGAAGCTTACGTGTCTGTACTGGCATCTGAGTTCTCCGACGGTCAGGCTCTGCAGGCTCTGAAACTGCTGAAAGAAAACCTGCCAGCGTCTTACCACGAAGGTTCTAAGAACCCAGTTGCTCGTGAACGCGTTCACAACGCAGCGACTATCGCCGGTATCGCGTTTGCTAACGCCTTCCTCGGTGTGTGTCACTCCATGGCGCATAAACTGGGCTCCCAGTTCCACATTCCACACGGTCTGGCTAACGCCCTGCTGATCAGCAACGTTATTCGCTATAACGCGAATGACAACCCGACTAAGCAGACTGCATTCAGCCAGTACGACCGTCCGCAGGCTCGTCGTCGTTACGCAGAAATCGCAGACCACCTGGGTCTGACTTCTTCCAGCGACCGTACTGCTGCGAAAATCGAGAAACTGCTGGCATGGCTGGACAGCATCAAAGCTGAACTGGGTATTCCTAAATCAATCCGCGAAGCGGGTGTTCAGGAAGCTGACTTCCTGGCACACGTCGACAAACTGTCTGAAGACGCGTTTGATGACCAGTGTACCGGTGCGAACCCACGTTACCCGCTGATTGCTGAACTGAAGCAAATCCTGATGGACACTTACTACGGCCGCGAATTTAGCGAAGGCGACGTAGCTGAGAAGAAAGCAGCAGCGCCAGTTAAAGCTGACAAAAAAGCGAAGAAAACCGCTTAAGTTGAAAGCCTAATAAAAAACCCGCCATCTGGCGGGTTTTTTTATGTCTGTCGCGCGCTAAAAGCGTGGGGAGATTACTCCTCCATCTTCCCTCGCACTCGCTGCTGAATAGCGCTCAGAGAGCCCTCCAGAAGCGCTTCTTTGTAATGCTTACGACACACGGAGACATAGCGTTCATTCCCGCCGATAACCACCTGTGCGCCTTCGTGGTACGGACGCCCTTCCTGATCCAGCCGCAGCACCATACTGGCCTTTCGACCACAGAAGCAGATGGTTTTTAATTCCACGAGTTTATCGGACCAGCACAGCAAATATTGGCTGCCGATAAATAGCTCGCCGCGAAAATCCGTACGCAGGCCGTAACACAGCACTGGGATATCCAGCTCATCCACAACCTCTGACAGCGCGTAGACCTGCTCGCGGGTCAGGAACTGGCTCTCATCCACCAGCACGCAGTGAATCGGCGCCTGCGCGTGCTCAGCAGCAATATCGTCAAACAGCGATGTCTGCTGGTTGAAGAGCTTCGCCGGCGAGGACAATCCGATGCGGGAACTGACTTTTCCTGCGCCGAATCTGTCATCAATTTCTGCGGTATAAACCAGCGTTCGCATTCCGCGTTCCTGGTAATTATAGGAGGACTGTAACAAAGCCGTAGACTTCCCTGCATTCATCGCAGAGTAGTAAAAATAAAGTTGTGCCATTCGCAGCATCACCTCAATCACGTGATTTAACGGCACGAATTGTACCATATCCCCGGTAAATTTCAGCGTTCACCCAGCGCATAATCCATTGGTGCTTCACGTAAAATATTAAGTTCTTCTTATCTATAATAACAATCAGAAACAGCCCGCGATTCACATCACGCCTTAAGATAATCCCGAGTTATCAGCCAGCTAATCCCTTACCTGGCGCCCCAGGGCTTTCGTATCACTATGATTTAGACTCTATTGATTACCAGGAAATTCTCCCTGGCCCGCGAGTAATACGAAAGGTTGATATTTGTGTTCCTCTTATATATGCCACGCCGTAACAGTGAAAAAAGGCATACTTTGTAAGGGTGTTCTTATGATTAGTGGCTTGCAATAAGCATTCAGGATGTGAACTGGCGCGTCAAATTTAACTTTATCTAATTATTCATTTCGGCAAATAACACGATATTTTGACTTCCTTACAAAGCACCCTATTGCACATCTGAAATTAACGCTCTATTATTACCTCAACAAACCACCCCACAATATAAGTTTGAGAATACGAAAATGAGCGAAGCACTTAAAATTTTGAACAACATCCGTACTCTTCGTGCGCAGGCAAGAGAATGCACTCTCGAAACTCTCGAAGAAATGCTGGAAAAATTAGAAGTTGTTGTTAACGAACGTCGCGAAGAAGATAATGCGGCCGCTGCCGAAGTTGAAGAGCGCACTCGTAAACTGCAACAATACCGTGAAATGCTGATTGCTGATGGCATTGACCCAAATGAATTGCTGAACAGCATTGCTGCAGCAAGCAAATCTGGTGCTAAAGCTAAACGTGCAGCTCGCCCGGCTAAATATAGCTACGTTGACGAAAACGGCGAAACTAAAACCTGGACCGGCCAGGGTCGTACCCCGGCAATCATCAAAAAAGCAATGGATGAGCAAGGTAAATCTCTGGACGACTTCCTGATTTAATCTTTCTTGTTTGTTTGAAAATCCCGCTCTGCGGGATTTTTTTTATCCTGAAATCGACTGAGACATTCTCAATACTGCCGGGTTTTAACTCAACGCTGACAACAGGCAATAAAAAACCGGGGTCTTTTCAGAACCCCGGTCGGTACAGCAGGTGAGCAAATTACTTGCCAGCGCCCACTGTTTCTTCCAGCCAGGCTTTAAAATCCGCACCCAGTGAATTATGGCGAATGCCATATTCAACGAACGCACGCATATAGCCCAGTTTATTACCGCAGTCGTGGCTTTTGCCTTTCATATGATAGGCTTCAACGGTTTCTTTCTCGATCAGCATATCGATAGCATCGGTCAGCTGGATCTCGTCCCCGGCACCAGGAGGGGTCTTCGCCAGCAGAGGCCAAATTTCTGCACTCAGAACATAACGGCCTACAACTGCGAGATTAGATGGCGCCACGTCGGCCTTAGGTTTCTCAACCACACCCACCATTGGCACGCTGTCACCCGGATTCAGGGCTTCACCTTTGCAATCCACAACACCGTATGCGGTTACGTCGTCAACCGGCTCAACCATGATCTGGCTGGCACCTGTTTCATCAAAACGCTTAATCATATCGGCAAGGTTGTCACGGGACAGATCGGATTCATATTCATCAAGAATCACGTCTGGCAGAATAACCGCGACAGGCTCATCACCCACAACCGGATGCGCACACAGAACGGCGTGGCCCAGACCTTTAGCCAGACCCTGACGGACCTGCATAATGGTCACGTGTGGCGGACAAATAGACTGCACTTCTTCCAGCAGCTGGCGCTTAACGCGTTTTTCCAGCATAGCTTCAAGTTCAAAACTGGTATCGAAATGGTTTTCGATAGAGTTTTTAGAAGAATGCGTAACCAGAACAATTTCAGTAATGCCTGCAGCGATACATTCATTGACAACATACTGAATTAATGGCTTGTCGACCAGCGGCAGCATTTCCTTTGGAATCGCTTTAGTAGCGGGCAACATCCTGGTACCCAATCCCGCTACCGGGATTACGGCCTTAGTGACTTTCGAATTTAATGCAGCCATTGAAATCTCCTGAACTGTTCAACTTATGAACGTGCTCGTTAATTAATAACGCGTTGAGTATATCAGTACCGATTGCTCAATCTGGTCTGAAAAGGACACGTTAACCTTGAATTAGGATTTTTACGTATAAATCCTACTGATAGTACCACTACCGTCTGAAAGCTGAGACGTCAATAACCCGAGATTCAGACTAATTGTTCATTCCGCAGACAACATCAGGCGCAGGCGTCCCCCTGCTCCCCAAATTTGGCACTGCCAGGATTCGCAGCGCTGGCTGATTTGATTTAAATAAGTATTACCTAATGTGCCCAGCGGAACCCCGTTGCTGATCTGTATTTGGTGCTCACCGGTGTTAAGCGATCCGTTGAGTCCGGCAGAAACGAGGATCAGATTTTTAATACCACTGTGGTAATACCCAACCAGTAACGGGAATTGTCCTGGTAAATTGGCCTGACGCAGCAATTGATTGACCTGTTTCAGCAAACTGCCTAATTCAGGCAGACGCTGTCCTTCGTGCGAAAGCTGCTCTTGTAACAAACCGTTAAATAACGCACGCAGCAAAAGTGCGGCCAAAACGCCATTATCACCCGCTCGCGTAACGTCGAGACAATAAAACGCCAGATCTTTATCTGAGAGTGGTGCAATATCGAGCACCAGGCCGTGATTATCGGCGGATACCAGTTGACGATAATTTATTCGGCAATGAGATATAACCTGCTGCACCGGCGGTTGAAGTTCCTGCAGTAATTTTGCCGCAGCGGATGGATTAGTGACCAGCGCATCCCAGTCCTCAAATAAGCGTTCTTCTTCCTCAACGCGGGAATTGAACATATTGGGATAGAGGCAGGCGAAAACGGTTTCACGCAGGCGGTTGAGATCTTTGACCGGTTTTAGCAGCACATCCTGCACGCCGAGACGCAGCGCTTTGGCGATGTCTGCCATATTTTCCGTTGCGGATATGACCAGAATCGGGAGCTGATGACCGTTGTTGCGTAGGAACTCGACCAGTTTAAGGCCGTTCATTCTTGGCATCGCGATATCGCAAATCATCAGGTCGGGGTTGAGCCTGGCCATTTTTTCGAGGGCATCCACACCGTCGTCAGCCAGGGCCGTTTCTGCACCCAGCGATGAAAGCCACGAATCCAACAGTGAGCGGAAAACGGGTTCGTCCTCGACGATAAGAATCTGTTTTCCCGCCAATGGCTGCGTCATGATATCTCCCCTGGCAGACGATAAGTAAATAGTGGCACGCTATTCGTGCTAACGCCTGTCAGATTTTGCTGAAGTAATCGAAAAATGCCCTAACCCATGCTGCGGACTAACGGTATAAGCTCGTCCATCTTTTTCTCAACCGACAATTGTCCTGCTGCGATGGCCGCGGGCGCACGGTGGAAATCAAGCGTAGATATCTGTGGGCAAAAAGGTTGCAACAGGATGTCGGGCGGGTCGCCTGCCATACGATTGCGCTTTAATCGGTTTTCCAGCACCTGAATAGAGGTCGTCATGATCTCCATGGCCGTGGGTGTCATTGCCGTCCGGCGTGATGTCATGCGCCCTAACCTTGCGCGAAAACGTTCGTGCCAGGTGAGCGATTCATCATTCTCTAAAGACTGTGGATCGGGCTGAAGGTTCACCGACAGCAAATCCTGTTGCATTAAATGGGCGTCGTGCTGCAAATCAACCGCAATCACGATGTCCGCACCCAACGCACGGGTGAGCGAAACAGGGACAGGGTTCACCACCGCGCCGTCCACTAGCCAGTAACCGTTATGCATCACGGGGGACATCAATCCAGGAATACTGCACGAGGCGCGGACGGCCATATGAAGGTCACCTTCGGTAAACCAAAGTTCACGTCCAGTGCTGAGGTTGGTCGCGACAGTCGCAAAACGACGTTCGCAGGATTCGATAGTATCGACAGGGAGAAGCTGGCGGAAATGACTGAATACGCGTTCGCCGCGCAGCAGTCCACCGCGCCGCCAGGAGAGGTCCATCAGACGTAACACATCCCACGAACTGAAAGAGCAAACCCACTTTTCCAGCACCGGAAGACGATCGCAGGCATAGGCCGCACCCACCAGCGAACCAATGGAACACCCTGCAACGATATCAATCTCAATGCCCATTTTCTGCAGCGCTTTAATGACGCCGATGTGTGACCATCCTCGCGCCGCGCCCGAACCCAGGGCTAATCCTACTTTAAGCTTTCTCATCCTGACTGTATTGAACCCTATTCCCAACGTAGCAACATTGTCACTGCTCGGTTAACATATTTGCCGCCGGCGCAGTTGCGCCTTTCTTTATTGACTCAACGGGAAGGCATTTATGCATTCACTTTGCCCCTGCGGCAGCGCTCTGGAGTATAGCCTATGTTGCCAGCGATATCTGTCAGGCAGCGAGCTTGCGCCAACGCCGTCACAGCTCATGCGTTCGCGCTATAGCGCCTTTGTGATGAAGGACGCAGATTATCTGGTGAAAACCTGGCATCCGTCCTGCGAACCCGAGGCATTTCGGGCCGACCTCGAAAAGAGTTTTGCCGGAACGGAATGGCTTGGTCTGACACTTTTTGCCGCCGATAACGGGAAACACGCCGACGAAGGCTATGTCAGCTTTGTCGCCCGCTTTCGTGAACATAGCAAGACAAGCGCCTTGATTGAGCGTTCAAGATTCTTAAAAGAAAATGGACAATGGTATTATATTGATGGTACACGTCCGTTAATCGGCCGCAACGACCCATGCCCGTGCGGATCGGGTAAAAAATTTAAAAAGTGCTGCGGTCAATAAGACCGCCACACAGAAACAGCAAACACCTCAACAGGATTTCCCCCGCAATGCACTCATTACAACGAAAAGTGTTGCGTACAATCTGCCCCGATCAAAAAGGGCTGATCGCACGTATTACCAATATTTGCTACAAGCACGAACTGAACATCGTGCAGAACAATGAATTTGTCGATCATCGCACTGGGCGTTTCTTCATGCGCACCGAACTGGAAGGCATCTTCAACGACGCCACGCTGCTGGCTGATCTCGATGGCGCACTGCCGGAAGGCTCTATTCGCGAGCTGACCCCTGCGGGCCGTCGTCGCGTCGTAATTCTGGTCACCAAAGAAGCGCATTGTCTGGGCGACCTGTTAATGAAAGCCAATTACGGCGGCCTGGATGTCGATATCGCCGCGGTTATCGGCAACCACGACACATTGCGCTCGCTGGTTGAGAAATTCGATATCCCGTTTGAGCTGGTCAGCCATGAAGGCCATACCCGCGAAGAGCATGACGCTCTGATGGCAGATGCCATCGACAAGCACGCGCCGGATTACGTGGTACTGGCGAAATACATGCGCGTCCTGACGCCGGCCTT
>Ga0079104_1001810_pt1 | contig 13196 bp, 8 predicted proteins | sample MedtruBG_FD_76829 | JGI IMG/M metagenome (GOLD analysis project Ga0079104, IMG submission 76829) | Root nodule microbial communities of legume samples collected from California, USA - Medicago truncatula BG | ecosystem: Host-associated > Plants > Roots > Nodule | place: USA: California... | reverse complement strand
GATTGTTGTACACCACCAGGCCGTAACGTGCGCCGGGGGCGTTATCCATCAGGCTGCTGATTTTGCTTTGCATGCGTTCGTTGCGACTCGGCGCCAGGTCCTGAGCGTACATCGCCAGGTCCTGCTGCATGACCACCATCACGTTGCTTTCCGGGGTCAGGGCGGCGGGAAACTCACGCTGCCAGGTCGGTCCGGCGAGGGCAATCACTCCCAGCGCGAACAGCCACGGCAGCACCTGGGTCAGGCGTTTTGAACGCCCGATAATCAGCGCTTTAGCGAACGGTTTGTCCATGATGCGCTGCCAGGCGCTGGCCTCGGCGAAGGGCAAAAAAGCCAGCAGGGCGGCAACGATCAGGCCCAGTAATCGCCACGGGTAAATAAAGTGGAAGTCACTCATGACCGTTTCTCCCTGATAAATCGCACCATCGCCAGCAGGAACAACAGCAGCATGGCGGCCCCGAGCGGCCAGGCGAACAGCGGCAGATGCCACGACCAGCCGATGCTTTTCACCTGTACCGGCGTGATGGCGTCAATCTCTTTCCAGACGCTGTCGAGTGCCGCGCCGGAGTTGGCGGCGGTCCACGATTTTCCGCCAGTCGTTTGGGCGATTTGCTGCAACAGCGGCAGGTCGACTTTATCTTCCCCGACGCTGTGCGTGTCGCCAAAGGCGATGGTATGCACCTGAACGTGGTGCGAGGCCGCGAGCTGCGCGGCGAGATTAGGCGAAAGCTGCGAGGCAGTATCGTTGCCATCGGTCAGCAGAATAGCCAGTTTACTGGCCTCTTTATCGGTACCGGAATCGAGCACTTTCACCGCCACGCCGAGGGCATCGCCGATCGCCGTTTGTTGGCCGATCATCCCCGGGGCCAGCTGGTTAATGCGCATGTTCAACGCCTGCTTATCTTCACTCACTGGCGCGAACGGCCAGGCGCTGCTGGCAAAAATCACCATCCCGATGCGGTCAGATTTACGCGCTGCCACGAATTTACGTACCGACGCCTGCACCGCCTGCAAACGCGTGATGCCGCCTTCGACGTCGTTCTTTTGCATTGAGCCAGAGACGTCGAGGATGAGCACCATGTCGCGCATCGGTTTCTGAATGTGCTGCGGCGGGGTGAGGTATTCCGGGCGGGTCAGGGCGCAGACCAGCAGCGCCCACACCAGCCAGAACATCGCCCCGCGCAGCCAACCGTCACGTACCGGCAGGCTGTCGAGCTTCAGTTCGTCGATGAGATTGGGCAAAAACGGCACGCGAACGTGCTCTTTCTGCTGTTTGTCCTGCGGCAGCAGATAGCGCCCCAGCAACGGTAACAGCAGCAACAGCCACGCCCATGGCCAGGCAAAATCAATCCGTGAAAATAGCTCAGACATCGGGCAGCTCCTTCAGCCATTGTGCCAATTGATGGCGCAGGCGTGATTCATCCTCGTCTGCAAGCCGGTTATCTCTTTGGCAATATTTGGCGCACATCTGCAGGCGGAGTCCGTTTTCAAGGGGAACCTGCTGTAACAACGCTTCTGCGGTCAGCCAGTTGCTGACCGTCGCGCGCGGCTGGTGAACCAGCAGCACCTGTTTAATCAGATTCAGCCAGCCGTCAACGCTGTGTGACGCGGGCAAAACGGAGAGCGCTTCGCGACGCCAGCGGTTGCGGCGATAGCGGGCACAGTAGAAAAACAGATAAACGATGAGAACCGCGAGCAGCAGGGCACCCAGTACCAGCCAGCCCGGCGGCAGAGGGAACCAGGAGGGAGAGGGAGGCAGCGCCGGCTGCGAGAGCGCGGGCACGGTAAATCCTTTCTCGAGCATTCAGATACCTTTTTGTAACTGCTTAATCAGATCCTGAGTGACCACCAGATGATTCACGCGAATACCGAGCCGCGTCAGGCGGCTTTGCTGGCGGGCAAGACGAGCGGTAGTGCTTTGCTCAATATCCGCCTTTAACCCGGAGGTGAGCGTAAACGCTGCTTCGTGACCTTGCCAGGTGGCCGCCAGGGAACCCGACGCGGGCAGGCGCTTGTGCAAATCATCCAGCACAACAAAGGCGCTGACTTCGCAGCGACGGCGCAGCCCGGCAAGCAGGGCGTCGCAGTTGTGGTCCAGATCGTGGAAATCGCTGAGTACCGCCACCCACGCGCCGTTGGGGATAACACTGCTGGCACGCAATAGCGCATCAGCCAATGTCACGGTCGCTGTGGGTTCGGTCGGATACTGTTCCGGCAGCAGCTGGTTATAGTGCTGTAACGTATCGAGGATGGTATTCAGACTGGTGCGCGGCGGGCGACATTTTTGCAGCGCCATGTCGGTGTCGTTAAACACCAGGCTGCCGACCCGGTCGCCATCGTGCCAGCTGCGCCAGGCGAGCAGCGCCGCGGTTTTGGCCGCTGCGACGGACTTGGTCTGTCCGCGGGTGGCGAAGAACATGTCGAGGCGCTGATCGACCAGCAAAAAGACCGGGCGTTCGCGCTCCTCGTTGTACAGTCTGATCCACGGTTGACGCAGACGGGCGGTTGCCTGCCAGTCAATCAGGCGCACGTCGTCGCCCGGCTGATAGCGGCGCAGGCTGTCAAAATTCAGCCCGCGTCCCTGCTGTTTTGAGGTGCGTTCCCCGGCCAACGCGCTGGGCGGAATTTGCCCTGGCGGGTTGGCAATCAGACGCGCGTCATTGACCAGTGCAAGCAGCGTCTCACGGTCGACACTGAGGCGGCTGTCCATTACGCCACCACGGCGTCGAGCAGCATTTTCACCACGTCATCGGCGGTGCAGTTATCGGCGTTGGCCTGATAGCTCAGCATCAGGCGATGACGGATAACGGACGGCGCGATGCGGCGCACGTCTTCCGGCAGCACCGCGTCGCGGCCTTCGAGCCACGCCTGCGCGCGAGCACAGCGGTCAAGGGCCAATGAGCCACGCGGGCTGACGCCGATGTGGATGTAGCTTGCCAGCGTGTCGCTGACGTTCTGCGGATAACGGGTCGCTTCAATCAGATTGACGATGTACTCCTCAATCGCAGGCGCCACGTACACGGCGGAAATCTCCTGCCAGCTGGCGGCAATTTCCTGCTGCGAAAGGGTCAGGGTTTCATCTTGCGGGGCGGTTTCGCTCTTCGCCAGGGCCTGATATTTGGCCTGCTGTTCAGCGCGAACCATCTGCATCACCTTCTGCTCGTTCTCTTTCGACGGGTAATCGACGAGAACTTTCATCAGGAAGCGGTCGAGCTGGGCTTCTGGCAGCGGCCAGGTCCCTTCCTGATCCACCGGGTTCTGGGTGGCGAGCACCATGAAGACGCCCGGCAGCGGCCAGGTTTTCCCGGCGACGGTCACGTGGCGCTCTTCCATCGCTTCGAGCAGCGCCGACTGCACACGGGCAGACGCACGGTTGATTTCATCGGCGAGGATCACGTTGCCGAACACGGGTCCTGGGCGGAAGCGGAACTGGTCTTCTTCGCGGGTGGCGTTCTGCTGATAAATTTCGCTGCCGGTGATGTCCGATGGCAGCAGGTCAGGCGTGAACTGAATACGGCGGAATTCACCTTCAACGTGACGCGCCAGTTCGCGCACCGCACGGGTTTTCGCCAGGCCTGGCAGGCCTTCGAGCAGCACGTGCCCGTCGCAAAGCAGGGCGATAATCAGCATCCGGACCAACTCTTCCTGGCCCAGAACCTGGGTATTCATGCGTTGTTCTAACTGAAGCAGTTTTTCCCTGCTATTCATTTTTTCACTCCTGCAAAATCACGTTTCAGTAGCGTGGCGATCCCAACCAGAATTGGCTCAGCATAGTTAAAGAAGGCTTTGATACCTGGGCACAGATAGTTCAGACCCAGCTCGCCGTCGGGAGTACGCACCAGACGATTTTTCGGGCATTCGCCCCAGCACAGTTTGAGGTAAGGGCACTCTTTGCAGTATTTCGGCAGGGTATCTTTTTTGCCCATGCCGAAAGCCTGCTGGCGTTCGGAGAACGCGAGGTGCGCCAGTTTGCTGTTCTCGATATTGCCTATCTGGTATTCCGGATAGACGTAGTGGTCGCAGGAGAAAATGTCGCCATTTTTTTCGATGGCGAGGCCCTTGCCGCAGAATTCGGAGGCGGTGCAAATCTGCGCCGGCATCCCCATGGTCTGCGCCACGGCGGTTTCAAACAGGTTCACCTGTACACGACCTAAGTCGTTGTTGACCCACTCTTCGAACACCGCAATCAGGAAGGTGCCCCAGTCTTCGGGATCAACGGACCAGTCGGTGACGATGGAATCTAAATCACCTGGGCGCGCACGACGGCTGCCGGTAATCGGAATGGAATCGTCCTGCCAGAACTGTGGCGCGGTGCTTTTGAAATCGACGGGTTCGACGCACGGGTTGAACTGCACGTAAGTCGCGCCCAATTCTTTGGTCATGAAGCGATACACGTCGAGCGGGAAGCGGGCGTTGGTGCGGTTGACGGTCACCAGCGCGTTGAACGGAACGCCGTGGCGTTTGAGCGCGTCGACGCCTTCCATCACTTTATCGAAGGTCGGTTTGCCGCTGCGCGTGACGCGATAGCGGTCATGCAATTCTCGTGGACCATCAATCGAGATGCCCACCAGAAACTTATGTTCTTTGAGGAACGCAGCCCATTTGTCGTTGATCAGTACGCCGTTGGTCTGCAAATCGTTTTCAATTTGCTGGCCCGGTTTTTTGTACTGCTTCTGGAATGCGACCACTTTTTCGAAAAATTCGAGTCCCATCAGAGTCGGTTCACCGCCCTGCCAGGAGAAGACAACCTGCTCGCCATCCTGTCCGTCGATGTATTGACGAATGAAGTTTTCCAGCACCTCATCGCTCATCCCGGTGTGTCTGTCCTGATGGAGTAATTGTTCTTTAGACAGGTAGAAACAGTAGGTGCAATCGAGGTTACAGGTGGAGCCGGAGGGTTTGGCCATCACGTGGAAACGGCGCTTGTACTCGGGACCTTTGCCGTCATATTTTTCCGCAGACGGTAATGCTTTTACGGGTAGTGTGGTGCTGTACTTCATAGCAAACCCCTAAGGTGTTATCACTGACAAAGCGCACAAATGCATTTTTTTAATGCAAAGCGGATTGCAATTGCAACCCGCTTTGAAGTTTAAGTCTTCAATGATAACGAAAGACTTAATTAGTTTTTAATACCAGCGCCTTGCTGAATCATTGAAGACGCATCGGAGATGGTAAATGAGCCAGGTTTCTGACGCGGTGGGAACTCTTTAAACGACTGCAGCATTTCACCCGCGTATTTCTGCGCGCCGCCCAACAGGAACAGACGGTCGTAGAACCAGGTCTGGTAGCCCATACCCTGATCGCCTTTCTCCAGTGGATCGATTTCCAGATCGAAAATCAATGGCACACGCAGTTTGGTGAACGGATATTTCCACAGATCCAGACCCTGATGTTCCTGAATCATGAAGTGCGCTTTCCAGCGACCGTAGCGCATTGCCAGCAGATCGCCGTCATCGCTCCAGTAGAAGAACTCTTTACGCTGGTCAGGGCCATTACCCTGCAGGAAGTCGAGCTGGTTGTAGCCATCCAGGTGCACTTTGTAAGTGATGGACGGGGTTTTGTAACCCTTCAGCAGCTGATCTTTGATGTTCGGATCGCCTGCTGCCGCTACCAGAGTCGGGAACCAGTCGTAGCTTGCAAACATGTCTTTTACGATGGTGCCTGGCTTGATGTGGCCTGGCCATTTGATCATCGCAGGAACACGGAAACCGCCTTCCCAACCGGTGTTTTTCTCACCGCGGAACGGCGTTTCACCCGCATCTGGCCAGGTTGCCGTCATTGGGCCGTTATCGGTGGTGTAGATAACAATGGTGTTATCTTCGATGCCGAGATCTTTAATCTTCTTCAGCACGTCGCCGATCATCTTATCGTGCTCAACCATACCGTCAGCATACGTACCCAGACCTGTTTTACCAATGCTGGCATCTTTCAGGTGAGTTTTGTTGTGCATACGGGTGGTGTTGAACCAGGTGAAGAATGGCTTGTTAGCCTTAACCTGACGTTCCATGAAGTCGTTGTTCGCCGCTAACGTTTCTTCGTCAACGGTGCCCATACGCTTAACAGTCAGTGGACCGGTATCTTCAATTTTGCCATCAGCGCTGCTCTTAATCACGCCACGCGGGCCGAACTGCTTACGGAAGGCAGGGTCTTTCGGATAATCCGGGTTCTCTGGCTCTTCTTCAGCGTTCAGGTGGTACAGGTTACCGAGGAACTCATCGAAACCGTGTGCGGTTGGCAGGAACTCATCGCGGTCGCCGAGGTGGTTTTTACCAAACTGACCGGTCGCGTAGCCCAGCTGTTTCAGGACGTTCGCAATGGTCGGGTCTTCTTTTTGCAGACCCTGTGGTGCACCTGGCATACCGACTTTACTCATCCCGGTACGGAATGGCATCTGGCCGGTGATGAATGCAGAACGACCCGCGGTGGAGCTTTGCTCCGCGTAGTAAGAGGTGAATTTCGCACCCTGTGCCGCAATGCTATCGATGTTCGGGGTGTCATAACCCATCGTACCCTGGTTGTAGGTACTCAGGTTCCAGTAACCGATATCGTCACCAAAGATGACAACAATGTTTGGTTTAGCAGAATCTTGTTTTGGAGAGGCTGTCGCAGGCGCTGCGTAAGCAGACGTTACAGCGCCAGAAGCCAGCGTCAGCATGCTGGCCAGCATCGTCCTTTTAAAAGGAACATGTTTAAACATGGAAAAGAACTCCGTTCGTTAAGGTCTATGTGAGTATAGTTAAGGTTAAAGAATTGCAAACTTATGATTCATACAAAAATAAACGCTTACAGTTAAGCTGTTTTCTGTACATTTTCAGAGGCATGCTGCGGAGTTTTTACGCACTTATGTGCAAGAAAAGTACACGGAAGTCAGGCTAAAGGCAGGGGTTAAAGTGTCAAAATGAGACATCTGACGAGAATAATGGTCCGTAACCGTCGTCGTTCACGGACCATGATGACAACCCGGCAACATTGCATTACCGGGCGTCGGGCAGGCTTATTTCTGTGAACAACCTGCGCACTGTTTGTTCTGAATTTGCTGGAAGAAATCATTGCCTTTGTCATCCACGAGGATAAACGCCGGGAAGTTTTCGACCTCAATTTTCCAGATAGCTTCCATGCCCAGTTCCGGGTACGCCACGCATTCCAGACTCTTAATGCTTTGCTGCGCCAGTACTGCCGCCGGGCCGCCGATGCTGCCGAGGTAGAAACCACCGTGGGCCTGACAGGCGTCGGTCACCTGCTGGCTGCGGTTACCTTTGGCGAGCATCACCATGCTGGCACCGTGGGCCTGCAATAAATCGACGTACGAATCCATGCGGCCTGCGGTGGTGGGGCCGAGCGAGCCAGACGCATACCCTTCCGGCGTTTTGGCCGGGCCTGCGTAATAAATCGGATGATCTTTCACGTACTGCGGAAGCTCTTCCCCATTATCGAGCAGCTCTTTCAGCTTGGCGTGGGCCATATCGCGCGCCACGATAATTGTCCCGTTAAGCGATAAGCGCGTAGACACCGGATGGGCAGAAAGCTGCGCGCGGATCTCGCTCATCGGTTGGTTCAGGTTAATGCTGACCACATCGCCTTCACCCTGCTGGCGCAAATCTTCAGGAATGTACTGGCCCGGGTTGGCTTCCAGTTTTTCAATCCAGATGCCGTCGCGGTTAATCTTCGCTTTGATGTTACGGTCCGCCGAGCAGGAAACGCCCATGCCGATAGGGCAGGATGCGCCGTGGCGTGGCAGACGAATGACGCGGATGTCATGGGCAAAGTATTTTCCGCCGAACTGTGCGCCGAGGCCGAGGTTCTGCGCTTCCTGCATCAGTGCCTGTTCCAGCTCCACATCGCGGAAGGCCTGACCGTGCTCGTTGCCTTCGGTTGGCAGGCCGTCGTAATAACGGGTGGAAGCCAACTTCACGGTTTTCAGCGTCGCTTCTGCCGAGGTGCCGCCAATCACAAACGCGATATGGTACGGCGGGCAGGCCGCGGTGCCGAGGGTGCGCATTTTCTCAACCAGCCAGTTTTTCAGCTTTGCCGGGGTGATCAGCGCTTTGGTTTCCTGGTACAAATAGGTTTTGTTGGCAGAGCCGCCGCCTTTCGCCATGCACAGGAATGTGTACTCGTCGCCGTCCACGCTGTAGAGATCGATCTGCGCGGGCAGGTTGGTGCCGGTATTCACTTCCTTATACATATCCAGCGGCGCATTTTGTGAATAACGCAGGTTGTCTTCGGTGTAGGTGTTGTACACGCCGAGCGCCAGCGCCGCCTCGTCCCCGCCGCCGGTCCACACGTTCTGGCCTTTTTTGCCCATGATGATCGCGGTGCCGGTGTCCTGACAGGTCGGCAGCACGCCTTTGGCGGCGATTTCAGAATTACGCAGGAATTGCAGCGCCACGTATTTATCGTTATCGCTGGCCTCCGGGTCATTCAGAATAGCGGCGACCTGTTTCTGATGCGATACGCGCAGCATAAACGCCGCGTCGTGGAACGCCTGCTGGGAAAGCAGCGTCAGCGCTTCCGGCTCAACGTTCAGCATCGGCTGGCCGTTAAAGTCGGCCACGGAAACATGGTCGCGGCTCAGCAGGTAATAGTCGGTTTCGTCTTTCGAGAGTGGGAAAGGATTCTGATAAACAAACGGTTTATTCGACATACTCAACTCCATAAAAATGAACCGCCGGGGAACGCCCGGCGGTTTGAATCAGAACATCATCGACATCCACGGATAGCCAATCAGCAGCAGGGCGGCCAGGAAGATGGCGCCAAAGATGGTGCCGAGGCGCCAGTAGTCTTTGGTTGGCAGGTAGCCGCTGCCGTAGTAAATCGGGCTTGGGCCGGTACCGTACGGGGTGATGATCCCCATCACGCCGAGAGAGGTCACCATCAGCAGACAGAACACCTGCATGTTCATGCCCGGAATGGTCGAGGCAATGGTCAGCATCGCTGGCAGCAGCGCGGTGGTGTGTGCGGTGGTGCTGGCAAACAGGTAATGCAGCAGGTAGAACGCCAGCAGCAGCACGATGGTTGCCGTGCCCGGTGAGATACCGCTCATCAGCGCGCCGCCTTCTTTACCTAACCAGGTGATGAACCCGGTGGAAGAGAGGCCGTCGGCGAGGGCCACAAGGGTGGCGAACCACACAAAGGTATTCCACGCCGCTTTGTTGCTGGTGATGTCGTTCCAGTTAAGGACGCCGGTCCACAGCATCAGCACGATAACCAGCAGGGCAGCCATCGCCGGTTCAATCCATTGGGCGGCGAAAATCCACATCATCAGCGCACAGCAGACGAACACCAGCAGCAGGATTTCATTGCGTGACAGCTTGCCAAGTTTTTCCAGCTCGCGTGCGGCCCACAGCGGCACTTCGTCGTTGATTTTGACTTCAGGCGGGTAGAACCAGTACGCCAGCAGCGGCATCACCAGAATCAGAATCACGCCCAGCGGCAGGAAAGCGAGGAACCACATGCCCCAGGAAATGTTCAGCCCGACGATGCTTTTCACCAGCGCCAGCGCCAGCAGGTTGGGTGCCAGAGCGGAGAGGAACATGGAGCTGGTGATACAGGCGGCGGTAATCGCGACCCACATCAGATACGAACCGATTTTGCGTGAGCTTGGGTCATTCGGTTTTGAACCGTACAACGGCGGCAGGTTGGCGATGATCGGGTAGATAGTCCCGCCGCTGCGCGCGGTGTTTGACGGGGTGAACGGGGCCAGCAGCAGATCCGCGAAGGTAATCGCGTAGCCGAGCGTCAGGCTGCGGCGGCCGAGGTGTTTCACCAGGATCAGCGCCAGACGACGACCGAACTGCGTTTTGTCGTAGCCTGCGGCAAACATAAAGGCACCGAAAATCAGCCAGACGGTGGAGTTGCCGAAGCCGCTCACCGCCCATTTAAAGGACGCGCTGGCGAGTTTGAATTTCGGCTCAAGCATCTGGTCCGGGCTGAACAACAGCCACTGGCTGCACAGGGCGATGACCACCACCCCGGTTAAGCCGATAACGGCGCCCGGCAACGGTTCAAAGATAAGGCCGACGATCACCCCGACGAAGATGGCGAAGTAGTGCCAGGCGTACGGTGGTAATCCGTCCGGAACGGGAACGAAAAGCAGCAGCACGGCAACGATGACTGGCATCGCCATCATCAGCAGGCGGTTTTTGCTGCCGGCTTTAACACTGCCCGAACTGGCAGGCGGTGGGGTGACTGTTTTCTCTTTCATAATGAGACTCGACAAGTAGTTAAAAATACGGTGCGCTGACGGAATAGTTGAATCGCTTTTTTTAGTTTCTAAAGTTTCTTTAATTATTAATGGCGACTGCTGGGTTATTCCGATATGGCTATTTAACGCAATATGTTGTGCGCTAAATTAAATAATTGGGTTATTTATATATTGCGCTTTCACTGCCTATTGAAATTGATTGAGATCAAGAAAACGAAATAAGTTGGATGTTTTTTTATTTTTTAATAACCCTATTGGAGCATGGGGTTATTTTCCTAAAATGTCGTGAGATGTTAAATGAAAATGAGCTAAAAAGGTGTTTATTCTGATTTATTACGTTGTAACTTGTTGTTTTTGTTTTATTTAATGCGTGTTTTTGATTGCATCACAATGTTAACAATAGTAATTTAAATGTTATTGCTAATGGAGGTAATGTGAATGTTGTATTTTAAAAAGATAATACCGTGGTGGTAGGTGTGTTATAGCAGGTATTAAATAGTTTTATAACTAACGTAATTTCTTTAGAAACTAAAGAAAGCGCTATATTAATGGCATGAAAACGGACCGAGAAATAAAACAAATAAAGTATCCGTCACCGAATTCTTAAATTTCAATTTTAAATTCTGGAGTTCCATTATGACCCATAATGAACGTATTCTGAGCCCCTTCACTCTGCCAAACGGCACCGAACTGAAAAACCGCTTGTTAATGGCGCCAATGACCACCTGCACCGGGTATTTCGACGGCACCGTGACTCACGAGCTGGTGGAATACTATCGCGTTCGCGCGGGCAGCATCGGCACCATCATCGTTGAGTGCTGCTTCGTCGACGATCTCGGCCTCGCGTTCCCGGGTGCCATCGGGATTGATAACGACGAGAAAGTGGCCGGCCTGGCGAAAATTGCCGCCGCGATTAAAGCCGAAGGTTCCAAAGCCATTTTGCAGATTTACCACGGCGGCCGCATGGTCGACCCGAAACTGATCGGCGGTCGTACGCCGGTGGGCCCAAGCGCCGTTGCCGCCCCGCGTGACGGTGCCGCCACGCCGGTGGCGTTGACCACAGAAGAAGTCGCTGGCATGGTCGTGAAATTCGGTGACGGCGTGCGTCGCGCCATTCAGGCTGGTTTCGACGGGGTGGAAATCCACGGCGCCAACACCTATCTCATTCAGCAGTTCTATTCTCCAAACTCTAATCAGCGTGATGACGAATGGGGCGGCAGCCGCGACAACCGGGCGAAATTCCCGCTGGCGGTGCTGGACATCACCCACAAAATGGTGCGTCAGTACGCCGATGACGCGTTCATTATTGGCTATCGTTTCTCGCCAGAAGAGATGGAAGTCCCGGGCATTCGCTTCGACGACACTATGTACCTGCTGGAAAAACTGGCCGCTCGCGGGGTGGATTACCTGCATTTCTCCGTCGGCGCGAGCCTGCGTTCGTCCATCGTCGATACCCAGGACCCAACCCCGCTGATTGAAAAATATTGTGCGATGCGCTCTGACACACTGGCGCAAATTCCGGTGATGGGCGTGGGTGGCGTGGTGAATGCCGCTGATGCTGAGCAGGGTCTGGACCACGGTTACGACCTGATTGCCGTCGGACGCGCGACCATCGCCTACCCGGACTGGGCCGAGCGCATTGCACGTGGTGAAAACCTGGAACTGTTCATCGACAGCACTCAGCGTGAGGCGCTGACCATCCCGGAACCGCTGTGGCGCTTCTCGCTGGTGGAAGCGATGATCCGCGACATGAGCATGGGCGACGCGAAATTCAAACCGGGCGTGTTTGTTGAAAACGTGCAGGACGATGCCAACGCGCTGGTCATTAACGTCAGCCTTGAAAGCGACCGTATTGCCGATATCGAAATGGTATCCGGCCCGCAGCAGGTGGAATTTGTCACCAGCTTCGAAGAAATCAAAACCCGCATTCTGGACGCCAACACCCCGCATGTGGACGCCATTTCCGGCGCAACCAGCCAGAGCGAAGCGGTGAAAAAAGCGGTTTCCAAAGCGATGGTGAAATCGACCAAAGCCCGCGTGGCGGAAGAGGGCGGTGACACCCGTGCGCCGAAAACCTACGACGTGGTGGTCGTGGGCAGCGGCGGGGCCGGTCTGGCAGCAGCGATTCAGGCTCATGACGAAGGCGCGAGCGTGCTTATCGTTGAGAAAATGCCTACCATCGGCGGCAACACCATTAAAGCGTCTGCCGGGATGAACGCGGCGGAAACCCGCTTCCAGCGCGTGAAAGGCATTCAGGACAGCAAAGAGCTGTTCTACGCCGAATCGCTGAAAGGCGGCGGCAACAAAAACAACCCGGAACTGCTGCGTCGCTTCGTTGAGAACGCCCCGGAAGCCATCGAGTGGCTGGCGCGTCGCGGCATTATGCTGAACGACATCACCACTACCGGCGGGATGAGTATCGACCGTACGCACCGTCCGCGTGACGGATCGGCGGTCGGTGGCTACCTGATCAGCGGCCTGGTGCGTAATGTCACCAAACGCGGCATCGACGTGATGCTCGATACCGCCGTGGACGATATTCTGTTTACCGACGGTGAAGTGAGCGGCGTGCGCCTGCTGACCGACGAAAATGAAGCCGTCACCGTGCAGGCGAAAAGCGTAGTGGTGGCGACCGGGGGCTTCAGCGCCAACAGCGCGATGGTGGTGAAATACCGTCCTGACCTGGAAGGCTTCGTGACCACCAACCACAAAGGTGCGACCGGCGGCGGGATCGCCCTGCTGGAGCGCATTGGCGCGGGCACCGTCGATATGGGCGAAATTCAGATTCACCCGACCGTAGAACAGAACACCTCGTACCTGATTTCCGAGTCGATCCGCGGTGGCGGGGCGATTCTGGTGAGTCAGCAGGGCAGCCGCTTCTACAATGAAATGTCGACCCGCGATAAAGTCTCTGCGGCGATCATCGCGCTGCCGGAACATTTCGCCTACATCGTGTTTGATGAACATGTTCGTGCGAAAAACAAAGCCGCGG
>Ga0079104_1001809_pt1 | contig 13197 bp, 14 predicted proteins | sample MedtruBG_FD_76829 | JGI IMG/M metagenome (GOLD analysis project Ga0079104, IMG submission 76829) | Root nodule microbial communities of legume samples collected from California, USA - Medicago truncatula BG | ecosystem: Host-associated > Plants > Roots > Nodule | place: USA: California... | reverse complement strand
CAGCGGCGTAGTGGGCGCCAGCTTCCTGATCGCCACCCGTGGTGCCATGGATGGCACGGTGGCCATCGAGAGCGGTGTGCCGACCTCGGCGATGGCCGGTTGGCGTCGTTTCGAGGAAGACTACCAGCAACGCTTCGGCCTGCAGATCCACGGTCTCACGCCGTTTGCCTACGACGCCGCGCAGGTCGCGGTGGCGGCCGTGCGCCAGGCCGATTCGCTGGTGCCGCAGCGGATCGTGGAGGCCTTGCGGCGCATCAGCTTTCGCGGGCTGACCGGGGTGGTGGCGTTCGATGCCAAGGGCAATCCGCGCAATCCTTTGCTGAGTATCTTCGAGGTGCGCGACCAGCGCTGGGTGCCGTTGCGCACCATCGAGGTACGCCAGGGACTGGTGGCGCATGTGGCCGGATCCTGATGAGGTATGCTGGCGCCCTGCGCATTCTTTCGAAGGACACCATGACCAACAGGCGCAATTTCCTGCACGCCGCCGGCGTGGCAGCCACGGTGGCGCTGCCGGCCGTGGCCGGCGCCCGCGAGCGTCGCGCGCCGGGCCCGACGCTGCTGACGGTCACCGGCGCCATCTCGTCGCCCAACCGGGGGCCGTTCGATCCGGCGCTGGACCAGATGATGCACAAGCAGAAGGTGGATTTCGATCGCGCCCGCGGCTTCGACTTCGGTGCCTTGACGACCTTGCCGGCGGTGGAGATCAAGCCCACGCTCGACTACGACAACCAGCCGCATACCCTGCGCGGCCCTTTGCTGGTGGACGTCATGCGCGCCGCTGGCGCCGACCCGCGCGCCGATGGCTACCTGCTGCGTGCCATCGACGGTTATGCCATCGTGCTGCCGCGTGGCGATGCCCTGCGCTATCGCTTCATCATCGCCACGCATCTCGATGGCAAGCCCCTGCCGCTGGGCGGGCTGGGCCCGCTGTGGGCGGTGTATGACGCCGACCGCTTCCCGGAGATGGCGGCGCAACCCGTTGCCGCGCGCTTCAGCCTGTGCCCGTGGGGCGTGTATCACATCGCCGTACGCCGCGCTTGACACCTAAATTTGCTAACATCTGCACTTTCCCGGCCATCTACCGCCCGTTGCGGTTCGAATTCCCATGAGCAAGTTCTGGAGCCCTATCGTCAGCCAGCTGACGCCCTATACCCCTGGCGAGCAGCCCAAACTGGCCCGGCTGGTCAAGCTCAATACCAATGAAAGCCCCTACGGTCCCTCGCCGCGTGCGCTCGCCGCGATTGCCGCTGAAGTCAGCGACAACCTGCGCCTATACCCCAATCCTGACGCCGAGCCGCTCAAGCTGGCCATCGCGGCCCGCCATGCTGCCGATGGCATCACTGCGCGCGAGGTGTTCGTGGGCAATGGCTCCGACGAGGTCCTGGCGCATGCGTTCCACGCCTTGCTCAAGCACGGCAGGCCGATCCTGTTCCCCGACATCACCTACAGCTTCTATCCGACCTATGCCGGCCTGTACGAGGTGCAGTATCGCGCCGTGCCGCTGGCTGACGATTTCACCCTTCGTACCGAGGATTACCTGGGGCAGGGCGATGCCATCGGCGGCATCATCTTCCCCAATCCGAATGCGCCCACCGGTTGCCTGCTGCCCTTGGCGGAGGTCGAGCGCATCTTGCAGGGCAATACGCAGCGGGTGGTGGTGGTGGACGAGGCGTATATCGATTTCGGCGGCGTCAGCGCCATCGGACTGGTGCAACGCTATCCCAACCTGCTGGTGGTGCAGACCCTGTCGAAGTCGCGTGCGCTGGCCGGTATGCGGGTGGGGTTTGCAATCGGGCATGCCGACCTGATCGACGCGCTCGAGCGCGTCAAGAACAGTTTCAACTCGTATCCGCTGGATCGTCCGGCGATCGCCGGCGCCACCGCCGCCATCGAGGACGAGGCCTATTTTCGCCACAGCTGCGACCGGGTCATCGCCAGCCGCGAGCGCCTGGTGACACAGCTCAAGGCGCTGGGCTTCGAGGTGCTGCCATCGGCCGCCAATTTCGTCTTCGCGCGCCATCCTGGGCATGATGCCGCGACCCTGGCGTCCAGGCTGCGGGGCGACGGCATCATCGTGCGCCATTTCACCAGCGCGCGGATCAATCAGTTCCTGCGCATCACCATCGGCACCGATGAGGCTTGCGATATCCTGTTGGCATCGCTCAGGCAGCACCTGGACATGTCACCGGCATCTTCGGCCTGATCGGTCCGGACGGCGGCGAGCCGCACGCTGTGGGTGGCTGGAACCATCCGCCAGGGCTGCCCACTCATTCATCAGAGCGATTTGCTCCTGATGCAATGAGATAACAGCATGCCCAGTTTTTCGCACATTTTCAGCAGTTGCTGTCGACCGGGCGCAGAAGCCGAAGATCCGATCCCGCTGGCGTCTGTTCCCGTGGCGCCGACGGCGGCAGGGCCCTCCGATGCGATGGGCCGCGTGATCGTCAATACCGCGCATATCGAATCGGCTACGCCCGGCCTTGCTTATTTCCATGACGTGGTCGGACGCAACCTACCCGCAGGGCAGCGTGCCATCGATCTCGGCTCCGGTGGCGGCCGGGACAGCAAGGTGCTGGCCCAAGCCGGCTGGCAGGTCACGGCAGTCGACCCCAGGCGCGAAGCTGCCACGGCCGTCTCGGATCAGGCCCGCATCGATTTCGTGCTCGGCACGCTCGCCGATGTAGCTGCGCAGCCAGGCTCGATCCAGTTGATCAACTGCCAGCGGGTGACCCAGCTGATGTCATTGGTCCAGTTGCGTGACATGCTGGACCGCGCTGCCTCGATGCTCAGCCCGGATGGCCACCTCAGCATTTCCTTCTTCGGGCCCGATCATTCGTGGACCAAGGACCCGCAGCACAGGACAGACTCCTTCTACGACGTCGGCGCCATCGAGACCGAACTGCAGCGGTGCGACCTGCAGATGGCGGCGACGCCCGATGAGTACAAGGGGCCGCACAAAGCCGGCAATGGCCAGCAGGTGCAGTGCTGGCATGAAATCAGGATCGTGGCCAGGAAGGAACCGCAGATCAGGCAATCTGCGCTGGCCACCCAGCTGCGTGCGCAGGTCGACGCCGCTCAGCCGCCGGCAAGCCTGACAACGACCGGCTGACATCCCGCCACAATGGCCTGCGCGTCAGGCCAGGCGTTCGATGACCGATGCATGTTGCGGCCAGGCCTGCAGCAGAATGTTTTTGTCGGCGATCTCGAACTCGGTGAACTCGAAACCTGGCGCGACCGTGCAGCCCACCAGGCTGTGGGTACGAGGATCGGCACACTCGGCGGCGAACCAGGTGCCGGCCGGCACCACCGCCTGAAACGCGGCGCCGTCGTGCAGCAACGGATTGCCCAGGCGTAGCGTTGTCAGTGCGCCGTTCTGTTCGAGCACATGGATGTGCAATGGCGATCCATCATAGAAGTGCCACACTTCATCGGACTTGATCCGATGCCAGGTCGACCTTTCGCCACTGCGCAGCAAATAGTAGATGGCCGTGGAGGCAGCGCGGTCGATGCCGTCGGCGGCGCGTGCCACGCGCTGCTGGCTGCGGTAGGTCTCCTTGAAGTGACCACCTTCGGGATGCGCAACAAGTGCAAGCCGTTTGATCAGTTGGGCGGAAGTGGACGGGTTGTCATGCATGCGAGGCCTGGCTGTTGGAGGAAGAAGGGGGATCCGCGCCAGCATACTGCGACGGCAGGACAGTGACAATCCAGGCGGCGCAGGCGCTCAGTGGTTGGCCAGTGGCCGCTGGCGCCAGGCCAGCAATGCCCCCAGCAGCAGGGCTGCGGCCGAGAACGCCAGGCCACGCTGCAGGCCGCCGGCGCTATCGGCAATCCACCCTACAAAGGTCGGCCCCACGATCTGGCCCGCTGCAAAGACGATGGTGAAGGCGCTGATGCCCGAGGCCCACGCCGCTTGCGGCAGGTTGTGACGCACCATGGCGGTGGTCGACGCCACCGCCGACAGGAAACACCCGCCAAACAGGATGCCCGAGGCGAACACGGCCAGCGGTTGCGCCGTCGATGCCGGGATCAGCGTGGCTGCGCACAGCAGGGCATTGAGGATGGCCAGCGACTGGCCGCCGTGAAACCGGTCCAGCATGCGCGCCCACAGTCGTGACGAGGCAAAGGTGGCCAGCCCCAGCAGGGTGAAGAACAGGGTGATGCGTGCCGGGGCCATGCCCTGCTCCTTCAACAACGCAATGACGAAGGTCATGTAGCCGATGTAGCCCAGCCCGAACATCAGGTAACCCAGCAAACCGAACGACAGCCGGCGCGCCTGCCAGTGGCCCTGGACGGCGCCCTGGGCGGCCGGAGCCGGGATCAAGCGCGCCGGCCACGACATCACCACACTGGCCACCAGCGCCATGGCCGCCAGCATCAGCCACGCCCATTGCCAGGAGTGCGGCGCACCATGTTCGGCGGCCATGGCGATGATGGCCGGGACCGTGGGGGCAGCCAGCGCAATGCCGATGCCGGTGCCGCCGTAATACAGGCCCAGCAACAAGCCCGCACGCTGGCTATGCAGCGCGGCCAGTCGGCTCACCAGCAGACCGCCCGAGACGAAGATGAAGGCGCTGGTCATGCCGGTGACGACCCGCAAGGCCAGTTGCACCGAGGTGTCGATGAACAGGCCGGGCACCGCCGTCAGCAGTGCCGTGCCAAAGGCGCCGGCGATCAGAATATGGTGCGCCGGGTGGCGCCGCAGCAGCGGCGGCGTGACCAATGCGCCCAGCAGATAGCCCAGTGCGTTGCCGGTGTTCATGCCGCCGGCGACCAGGTAGGACCAGCCCAGGTCGTCACGCATCGGCGCCAGCAGCAGGGCATACGAAAAGCGTGCCACGCCCAGCGCGACGGCGGTGCCCAGCGACAGGGCCAGGGCCGTCAGGATGGGGTGACGCAGTACGAATGGATGCGCCTGGTGCGCCTGCGGCAATGCGGTGGTGGACATGAGGGGCTGCGGCGTCGATGCCTGCGTCGTTGTTATGTGCAGGCAGTGTAGCCGAGCTGGCGCGATCAGGCGGCCGAGGCGTCGGCATCGCCGAAATGACGGGCCACTGCCGCGATACAGGCATCGACCACCCCGGCGTCCAGGCGCGTACCGCGCAGGCGACGGATTTCTTCCAGCGCGGCCTGCATGCCCATCGCCTTGCGATAGGGGCGGTCGGCCGACATCGATTCGACGATATCGGCCACCGTCAGGATGCGCGCTTCCAGCGGAATGGCTTCAGCGGTGATGCCACGCGGGTAGCCGCTGCCGTCCAGGTATTCGTGGTGGCACCAGACGATGTCGGCCAGGTTGGCCGGAAAGCTGATGTGCTTGAGCACGTCGTAGCCGATCTGCACATGGGTCTTGAGGGTGGCGTATTCGTCCTGGGTGATGCGCCCGGGCTTGTTGAGCAGTGCCTGCGAGAGTTTGGCCTTGCCGATGTCATGCACCTGCGCGGCCATGTGCAGCAATTCGATGCGCTCCGGCGGCAGGCCCATTTGCTGGGCGATTTCTACGCACAGCTCGGCGGTACGGTCTTCGTGACCCGGGGTGTAACCATCGGTGAGCCGGTGCATGGCCACCAGCGCTTGGACGATCTCATGGTAGATCTTGTTCGAATTCGAGTCTGAATCTGGCATCCCTGTCCCTGAACTTGCCCATCTGCCGGTCTGTTGCCATAGCCTGCAGATCGCCGCCCCGAATGTCGGATAATAGCGGTTGCAACGCCGAGGCAGTTTACCTTTCACACGCACCGATGACAACCAAGCTTTCCACGCCCCAGGCCGCCGCGCCTGCCCCGCAGCCTCGCCTGGGCTGGCGCCGTATCGCCATTCCACTGTTCTTCATGCTGCTGGGGGTGGTGTATGCCACCTGGGCCGCGCGGATACCGGCCATTCGCGACATCCTGCAACTCGATGCGGTCACGCTGGCGATCGTGCTGTTGTGCGGCGGTGTCGGCGCGGTGACGTCGTTCCCGCTGGCGGCCTGGATCACCGGGCATTACGGCGCGCGTCACGGCACGCTGTATTCGGGCCTGGCGCTGCTGGTGTCGCTGCCTGCGCTGGCGCTGGCGCCCAACCTGTGGCTGTTGATGGCCGCCAGCCTGTTGTATGGCGCCGCATCGAGTTGCTTCGATGTGGCCATCAATGCGCTGGGCGCGCAGGCCGAGCACGATGCGGGGCGGCCGATCATGTCGATGTTGCACGGCTGGTTCTGCGTGGGGACATTTTCCGGCGCGCTGGCAGCCAGCGGCATCGCCGCCCTGGGGATGGCGCCGATCTGGCACTTCCTGCTGGTGGCGGCGCTGTTCCTGCCGCCGTTGCGGTTGGCCTACGCGGCACTGCCCGACGATCGCCCCGCGCACGATCCGCATCGCAGGATCTTCGCCGTGCCGCACGGGCACCTGGTGGTGCTGGGCGTGATCGGCTTTTGTGGCGCCATCGTCGAGGGATCGATTGCCGACTGGAGCGGCATCTACATGAAGGACCACATCGGCGCCAGCGATGGCGGCACGCCCCTGGCCTATGCCGCCTTTGCCGGCATGATGCTGATCATGCGCATGGTGGGCGACCGCCTCAAGCAACGTTTCAACGCCCGCCGGGTGGTCACGCTGGGGGCGCTGGGTGCGGCCTGCGGGATGGCCATCGCGGTCGCCGCCGAGTCGATGGCGCCAGCGATCCTGGGATTTGCGATTGCCGGCACCGGCGTGGCGGCAGTGTTTCCGTTCGTCTTCAGCGCCGCCGGCCGGCACGGTTCGACGGCCTTGGCGGCGGTGGCCACGCTGGGCTACAGTGGCAGCCTGATCGGCCCGCCGGCGGTGGGTTTCCTGGCGCATGGCTGGGGCCTGCCGGCGTCGCTGGCGCTGATCGGCGTGTTGTGCGTGGCCATCGCCATCTGCAGCAGCCGGGCGCGCTGGCTGCAATAGCGATCTGTTGCCCGCAGGAAAACACACATTGTCTCGCCAGTGGCCAGCGGCCGCTGGGTTCGAAAAGGATCATCATGCGCAATCTGGTACTGCTGCCAGGCTTCATGCTCAACCGGCATCTTTGGGACGACATGCACGCCGACCTGGCCACCCTGGGTACCCTCACCTTCGGCGACCTGGGACAGGCTATCGGCATCGACGCCATGGCCGACGCCGTGCTGCGCGAGGCGCCGCCGGAGTTCGTGCTGTTCGGTTTTTCGATGGGAGGCTTCGTGGCCCAGGCGGTGGCGCTGAAGGCGCCCGAGCGGGTGCGTGGACTGGCGCTGCTCAATACCTCCTCGCGGCCGCAGACGGCGCAGGAATCGGCGGCCACCAAGGCGCAGTTCGATATCGCCCAGCGTACCCCGTTCAAGGGCTTGACCTCGCGCGCGCTGGCGTCCTCGCTCCATCCCGATCGCAGCACCGACCGTGTCATGCTCGACCGTTTGCAGGCGATGGCATTGGCCAACGGCAAGGAAGTCTTCCTGCGCCAGTTGCAGACCCTGCGCGACAGTAACGCCGAGCAGCTGAACCTGCTGCGCTGCCCGACGCTGGTGGTGGCCAGCGATCACGATCGCCTGCGCACGGTAGAAGAGTCGGAAGAAATGGCGCGCCAGATCGATGGCGCGCGGCTGGAGATCGTGGCTGACTGCGGGCACATGACGCCCATCGAAAAGCCCGAGACCCTGTTTGCGATCATCCGCGACTGGATCGATACCACTGGCCTGTAAGCACAGCAGATAAAACAAAAGGCAGCCAGGGCTGCCTCTTCTCTCACCGCTTCCTGCTTTCCACTTCCTCTGTCGCTCCGGCAGCCGCAGTCGGCCGGATCAAATCCGGCTCAACGTCGGTGTTCGTTCTGCTTGGGTGGAGCGCTGGCGGCGCGGTCGCCCGGTTCCTTGTTGGCTTCGTCCAAACCACCGGTGTCGCGCAGGTCGGTATCGACCTGGCCCTGGCTGATGTCGTCATACGCCTGGCGAATCTCCTGGCGCTCTACCTTCGGTCCTCCGCGACCGGCTTCGTTGCGGTCGAAGCTCTGGTCTTGCTCATGGGGTAGCTTAGGTTTGTCAGTCCTGGGATGACGATCTTTTCTGGTCCTGAGAAAGCTGGTCATGGTGTCCTCGCATCAAGTGTTATTGGTTGACTCCACCACCGGGCTGATGGCAGGCGTGGCGGTTACGCTGCCGCGTTACGACCCGGTTAAAGACGTGGGTAAAAATACGACAGGATGCTGACAAAGAAGTGCCAACCGTTACAAATAAGCTGAAAACCGACTGGTTTGTCCGACAGATGATTCGCACGCGGTGCGTGAGACAAGGGGAAGTGCGCCGAAACGGCGAGAGGGAGATACGCGACTGATGGGTTGGAACCCGGTCGCCGACGACCGGTTCCCCATGATCCTACAGCGCCAGGCGCGTGCGTGCGGCGCGGTATTGCGCCTCAAGGCGATCGGTCATTTCGGCCACGGTCGGGATGTCATCCATCAGGCCCACGCCCTGGCCGACGCCCCAGATGTCACGCCATGCCTTGGCCTTGCTGGCGCCACCCGAGCCGAAGTTCATCGCGCTCTTGTCGGCGGCGGGCAGGTTGTCCGGGTCGAGACCGGCGTTGATGATGGATTGCCGCAGGTAGTTGCCATGCACCCCGGTGAACAGGTTGGTATAGATCACGTCGGCGGCGCTGGCCTCGACGATGGCGTCGCGGTAGGCCTGGTCGACATTGGATTCGACGGTGGCCAGCCAGCGTGAACCGATGTAGGCCAGGTCGGCGCCCATGGCCTGCGCCGCCAGGACGGCGTCGCCAGTGGCGATCGAACCCGACAGCACCAGCGGTCCGTCGAACAGGCGACGTACCTCCCCCACCAGCGCAAAGGGCGACAGCGGCCCGGCGTGACCGCCAGCGCCAGCGGCCACCAGGATCAGGCCATCCACGCCGGCCTGCAGCGCCTTCTCGGCATGACGCAGCGAAATCACATCGTGCAGCACGATGCCGCCATAGCCATGGACGGCATCGAGCATTTCCTTGGGTGGCGCGCGCAGGCTGGAGATGATGATCGGCACCTGGTGCCGCACGCAGACCTCGACGTCATGGGCCAGGCGATCATTGGATTGGTGCACGATCTGGTTCACCGCAATCGGGCCTACGCGCCGTTGTGGGTTCTGCTCTTGCCAGTCTTTCAACTCGCGCTCGAGCTGCGTGAGCCAGACATCGAGCTGCTCGGCCGGACGCGCATTGAGGGCCGGGAACGCGCCCACCAGGCCCGCCTTGCATTGGGCCGCGACCAGCGCCGGGCCGCTGGCGATGAACATGGGCGAACAAATGATGGGCAGGCGCAGATCTTGCAAGGCCTTGGGCAGGGTCCTGGGCATGGTCGTCTCTCTTGGTTGTCGTTGTGTCATGGCGCTGGGGCCGTAATCTGCTGTGGATTATAGGTGAAAATATTACGACCGTGCTTTTTGTTGCGGGAACGGTAAAACCGGCTGTTTAGGCTGAAAAGATCTTGCGGGATTTTGCGTGCATGCTATTTTTTGCAGACGCACTGTCCTGTTTTGGGTGGAGCCCGCCGGGAGCGGCTCCAGTCGTGTTCAAAGCAACATCCGTCGTCGTGGGGGAATCATGGGAAACTTCGATCTGGCCAGCATCGTCATCGTGGCCGCACTGGGTATCATGCTGGTGGGCGCGGCCGCGTGGCACCACCGCTCACTGAAAAAAGCGGTGCTCACCGGCGACAAGCGTCATGTACGCGGCCTGCGCCGGTACCGGCACTGATCGTTCATCCACCCGCGCGGCGTGCCGCAATCGCATTGCCGGCGCGGCTGACCGACTTGCGGCCCAGCTGGGACGAGATGAACTGGCCAGCGTCGACCACGGCATCGAGGTCGATGCCGGTCTCGATGCCCAGGCCCTGCATCAGGTACAGCACGTCTTCGGAGGCGACATTGCCGGTAGCGCCCTTGGCATAAGGACAGCCGCCCAGTCCCGCCACCGACGAGTGGAAGATCGTGATGCCTGCCTTCAGGCTGGCGTAGATATTGGCCAGCGCCTGACCATAGGTGTCATGGAAATGTCCTGACAGGCCCTCGATGTGGAATTCGCGCATCGCCGTTTCCATCACCGGACGCACCTTGTCCGGCGTGGCTACGCCGATGGTATCGGCAATGTCGATCTCGTCGCAGCCCAGCTCGCGCAAGCGGCGCACCACATCGGCCACCGCCGACAGCGGCACCTCGCCCTGGTAGGGACAGCCGAAGGCGCAGCTCACGGCTGCCCGCAGGCGCTTGTTGTGGCGCTTGGCCGCCTCGGCCACTTCGCGGAAGCGTTCGATCGATTCGGCAATCGAGCAATTGATGTTCCTTTGCGAAAACGCCTCCGAGGCGGCGCCGAAGATCACCACCTCATCCACGTTACCCGCCAGCGCTGCTTCGAATCCTTTCAGGTTGGGCACCAGAGCCGAATACACCACCCCCGGGCGGCGCTTGATGTCGCGCATCACATCGGAGGAGGTCGCCATCTGCGGCACCCACTTGGGCGAGACGAAAGCGGCTGCCTCGACATTGGAAAAGCCGGCCGCGGCCAGCCGCTCGACCAGCTCGACCTTGACCTCGGCGCCGATGGTCTGTGGTTCGTTCTGCAGGCCGTCACGCGGTCCGACTTCGACGATCTTCACTTTGCGAGGCAGGCCCATGTCGTGTCTCCAATGTTCTTTGTGGTTTGCGTTCGATGATACCAGCGGCGGCGGTTTCAGGCTGGCGGCGCGGTCTCCAGCCGGACATCGGCGACCATGCCACCGGTCAGCTTTTCGAGTTGCGTGGCGCTCAGGTTGAACACCGCATGCGGGTGGCCGGCGGCGGCCCATACGCTGTCGAAGTTGAACAGGTCGCGATCGATCAGCAGCACCGGCTTGACCACATGTCCCACCGGACACACGCCGCCGATGGCGTAACCGGTGTTGTCGCGCACGAATCTGGCGTCGGCCCGGCCCAATGGCCCGACCAATGCGGTGACCTTGGCTTCATCGACGCGGTTGCCGCCGCTGGCGATCACCAGCACCGGGGCGTCGTCGGACAGGCGCCGGAAGATGATCGACTTGGCGATCTCGGCCACGTCGCAGCCGACGGCGGCGGCGGCTTCGGCCGAGGTGCGGCCGCTGGACGGCAGCATCACCACCGGCTTGTCATGGCCCAGGCTGGCCAGCAGGTCGGCCACGCGTTGTGCTGAGGAAGGGAGGGGCTGGCTCATGGGGCGGCGAAAAGGGAAGAAGGACCGCCCATGATGATAGCAGCGGCGCGCCTCATGCATCGAGCAGTAACGCGCCGGCGCGCCGCGCGGCACCGGCACGTTCCAGTTGCGACGCCGCCCAGCTCGCCAGCGCCTGGTCGCTCATCTGCATGAAGCGGGCGTTGGCGATGCGCAGCAGCGGGATCTCGCGCATCATCGCCGGCAGCTCGGCCAGGGCGATGCGCTGGCGTTCCAGCAGCAGGAACTTGAGCAATACCTTGATGCCGTTCTGGGCATTGCGCAGCGGATCGGCCTGCAGATAGTCCAGACGCGAGAAGGCGCGCGCGAGGGCCTGGTCGATATCGTGGAACGGCGTCCCATGGCCGGGAATGACCAGCCTGATGTCCAGCGTGCCGATCAATTCCAGCGTGCTGCGCACGGCATCGAATCCCTGCTCGCCGTCGAGCTCCGGAAAGATCACGCCGAAGCCGTTGTTCCACAGCGCATCGGCCGAGATCAGGATGCCTTCGGCCGCGCAATACAGCATCACCGAATGGGGATCGTGGCCGGGCGCGGCCAGCGCCTGCCAGTCGAGCTCGCCCAGGCGCAGTGTCTGGCCATGGCCGATCACGCCATCGAAGCCGAAGCGCGGGCATTGCTGGCCGGTGGCGCGATAGCTCAGCGCAGCCTCGTCCCACTGGCGCACCGCATCGGCCTCGCCGGCCGGGATCAGCGTACGGCACCGGTAGCGCTGTTGCAGCGCTGCGTTGGCGCCGCAGTGGTCGGCGTGCAGGTGGGTATTGAGCAGCAGGTCGAGCCCGTCACGCCGGCGTGTGCGCAGCACGTGCCGCACCAGCGTCAGCGTCTGTTCGCTGTGGCTCACATAGCCGCTGTCGACCATCGCCACCTGCTCAGGCCCGAAGAAGAGCACATTGTTGGCCGACAGCCAGCCCCGTTCGAGCACATGCATCGAGGGTGGCAAATGCAACGCGGGCGCATTCATGGCGGTGGCTCAGTCGGGGCGGAAGTCGAGCAGTCGCGCACCTTCGCTGACCTGGTCGCCGACCGCAAAGAGCAGCGCGTCCACGACGCCGGCCGCGGGTGCGGCGATGGTGTGTTCCATCTTCATCGCCTCCATGATCAGCAGTGGCGCGCCGCGTTCGACGTGCGCGCCCGCAGTCGCCAGGATCGCCACGATCTTGCCGGGCATCGGTGCGGTCAGGCGGTCGTCGCCGACGTCACCATCGACGCCGTGCGCCAGCGGATCGAGCAGGCGCAGGCGGGCGTGCCCGTGGTGGTCGAATACATGCAGCAGGCCATCGTCGACGACCACCGTGGCATGCAGCGCGCGACCATCCAGGCGCAGGTGCAGCTCACCCCGGTGCAGGCCGTCCAGTTGCAGTTCGTGTGAGTGCCCCTGGCGCCACAGGCGGTGGCGCAGGTGGTCATCGGTATAGACCACGTCGACCTGGTGGCTGCCCGCATCATCGGCCCAGGTCAGGGTGCGCCGTTGATGGCCATGGGCGCGCCAGCCATCGGTGTGTGACCAGGGATCGGCGTCGCTGGCCTGCGCCTGCCGTTGCAGCACGCTGGCCACCGCTGCGGCCAGCGTATCGATCGATGGGGCGCCAGCCGGTGGCAGCAGGTGGTCGCGACGCCGCTCGATCAGTCCGGTGTCGAGATCGGCGTCGGCAAACGCGCCATCGCTGACCAGCCGCCGCAGGAAGGCGACGTTGGTCGCCAGTCCGACTACCTGGTATTGCGCCAGCGCGCGTGCCATGTTGCGCAGGGCGCTGGCGCGGTCGGGACCCCAGGTGATCAGCTTGGCGATCATTGGATCGTAGAACGGCGAGATCGCGTCGCCCTGGCGCACGCCGGCGTCGATGCGGATGGCGGCCGGCAGCGCCGGATCGGCGCCATGCACCTGGAACGCGACGGCGGGCGCGGTGCGCAGGTGCGTCACGGTGCCAATCGATGGCAGGAACCCCTTTTCCGGATTCTCGGCGTAGATGCGGGCCTCGATGGCGTGGCC
>Ga0079104_1001804_pt1 | contig 13261 bp, 9 predicted proteins | sample MedtruBG_FD_76829 | JGI IMG/M metagenome (GOLD analysis project Ga0079104, IMG submission 76829) | Root nodule microbial communities of legume samples collected from California, USA - Medicago truncatula BG | ecosystem: Host-associated > Plants > Roots > Nodule | place: USA: California... | reverse complement strand
CACTTCTTCAAGGACACGGCTCGCATCTATTCCATAAGACCTTTCGGGCTCGTAGATATGTCCCTCTTTCACTAGCTGAATCTTCTCGTGCCCCACCTCCCCAATGACCTGAGGAGAATGGGTCGTGGCAATGAACTGACATTGCGGAAAAGTCTTCTCAAGATTTCCAACGATTTTTCTCTGCCACTGTGGATGGAGATGAAGATCAATTTCATCAATGAGAATAACGGCTTCAGCACTCGTCAAAGGATCGTCTAGTCGCGGATTGGCCTGCGCGAGGCGTTTAGCGATATCCAGAACAAGCGCTAGTACGTTTCGCTCACCGTCGGATAGCTGGCGAACATCGAGGGTCGTGCCTTTTATGTCGATCTCAACTCTTGATGAACTTTCGGAAGATGGGCGCAGGTTGGAGTAGCCGGGAAGGAAGCGCTCAAGCGCCGCATTGATCCCGTCAACTAAATGGCGTGATGCGGGTCGTTCGTCGGAAAGCTTGATTTGGACGCGCATCCAATCAGCAAACTGTCGCAGGCTGAGGGTATTCGACTGTAAAGCATTCACATAGGCAAGCTGGTTGGTGCCAGCCGCTGATCTCCGCTCGGCCTGTTCGTTCATAATCGAACGAGCGGTGGAGTAGTGGATCATCAATGGGGCGCTGCGCTCTTTGCCCGCCCGAGCCTTGAGGTCATCCTTCGAAGGGTAAAAGTACACGGCTTCAGCAGGAGAGACCGTTTCCTGTAACTCGCGCAATTGATTGCGCAAGCGGTCCCGTGGTCGTGAGGTATCGAGAATTTCGCGCCGCAGGCGCTCGATGTTCTCTGGCGTCTCGTCGGCCGCTTGGTCCCGCCATTCGCGCAAGCGTACAAAGGTGTCTTCTTTGTCTCCGAAGTCGAGATGCAGCTGTGCCTCAGCAAAAGGTGCATTGCCATGAATGTCGTCGGCACTAAAGCCGAACGGCTTGAACGGCATTTTCTGGAGGCCGGATAAAAGATGCGACCCGCAGAAGCGAATGGCGTCCAATGCAGTACTCTTGCCAGCGCCATTGACACCGATGATTAGGTTGAAACCAGGACCGAAATAGAACTCAGCCTCTTCGAACGCTCGCACATAGTCGAGCGAAAGCCGTGTAATTTTCATGCTGCCCCCGGGATTTCGACCTGGCCGGTGACGGCAGCGGCGATCAACGCGGCGCGACGTTCCTTCAAGAGCGTGATGGAACGCTCGGTTGCGGTGCAAAGGGTGTCTATCTTGGCAGCTTCAGTAGCGATGTGGCGGACGATCTCGTGCTGTTCGGCTAGCGGCGGCACGGGAACCTCGAAACGGCCGAGCGCTTCGGTTTCGAGCTTTTTTGTACCATGCGCCGAAGAATCGGCGAGAGAAACCAGATAATCTTTGGCTCCCTTCAACACGTCCATAAGGAATGCTGGCGCAATCTGCTCGGCGCAACGCAGGGCCTTCATATCTTGGTTGATCGTAACCGGAACCGTGTTTATGGCAGTTGGAAAGCTGTGGGCGAGGATCATACCGCGCACAACGATGAGAATGGCGTCTGGATCGATCATCTTGAGCGCACTGCTGTGGAGCGCAGCCTCGGAGACATGATCTTCGGCGTCGTTGATGAAGTCCCGTTTCATGTCCTTGGGCGAAACCCAGGGAATCTTGCCATTCCAATAGTCGAGATTTCGCGTATCAGGTGTCGCTCCCCCACTGAAAGAAACAAGAAAGCGTAGAGGAACTGCCTCCCAATGCGTGGGGATCTTGCCGAGCCAATCTACCCCCGAGGGGCGCAAGGGGGCGGCATGGTTTAAGCCTCGCATGACTGCTTCGGTAACGATGGCGCGCCGCTTCTCAGCTAGAAGGTCTAAAAGACGTTGCTTTGAGCTGATCAATACGTCAATGGAGGCGGTTTCGCTATCGAGGAAACGACCCACTGCAATCTGGAAGTCGAGTGGTGGCGCAGGAAGCTTGAACGCCCTAATTTTTTCCTGATTAATATTTGGCTGGCCACCACCTGAGGCTTGCTCAATTAAAACCTCCCGACCAGCCAATAACGCATAGTAAATATATTTCGTATCGACGCCATTTGGCCTCGACATCGCACAACAAGCTTGATTTGTTGCTGCGGGAATTCCAAGAATTCCTAGTCGCCCTATGGTAGCGCCGTACATCGCAATAAGTAGAGTTCCTGGATCATAGATGCGAAGTGCTGAATGGTCCGCTAAAGCTTGGCGCGTTACATGAACGTTGGCAGCCGTGATGAGCGTCTCCCGCAATTCGGAAGTCGTGATCCATGGGATGTCACCATCGTAATATTCTTGCCTATCGGTCGCCGGCGTGGTGCCGCTTGAAATCAGATCAAACAGATGTCCAAGTTTCTTGATCTTGGATTGCGGAACAAGTCCGCCGATCCAGTTTTCGTGGTACAATTCGCCGTGCCTTAAAGGTTGAGTCATGCCGTCACCTCGCGAAGGAGCCTGAGAATTTCGTCTTCGACTTTCTTTAAGTCTGCATCAATTTCCGCCAATTTGCGCGGTGGCATGAACTTGTAGAAGTGGCGGTTAAAGTTGATCTCGTAGCCGATCTTATCCTTGCTCCGATCCATCCACGCATCAGGCACATGCGGCAGCACCTCGCGATTGAAGTAAGTCTCGATATCTTCTGTCAGCGGCACGTTCTCAAAATCACGTAGTTCCGGATCGGGCTCAAAACCTGCTCCCTTCTTCACCGGCTTGGCTACTGGATCTTTCGTTGTGAACACCGAACGAAACAGCTTTTGCTCGGTCGTTTTCCAACGTGACCCGACCCTCGCTAATAGCTTCGCGATGATTGTCCAGGTGACGTCCCAATTGAGGCGCGGCTCGCGGCCGAGTTCCTTGTCGATAATTTGCACGTCATCCAATAGATGAGGTACGGCATCAAGAAAGCGCGCCTTGTCCTCGACTGTCATCTGATAGCGCAGTTTCAGCGGTCGCTCTATTGTGACGCGGGTGTAGCCAAAATCGGCATTGTTGAAGATTTTTGACTGTTCGTTACCCTCAAACCGCCCATAGAGCCGAACGATATCGCCGATCTGGTCTGGCTCGTCCGCGCGGTCGTCACCCTCGCGCGCCGGACCTTCGCCGATCTTGCGACGCTTGTCGCCCTGACTGCGGCGCATCTGCATATACTGGTCGCGCGCATCGACGAGCTGAATTTTACCCTTGCGGGCTTTCGCCTTCCGGTTGGTTACGATCCAGATATAGGTGCCAATGCCGGTGTTGTAGAACATCTGCTCCGGCAGGGCGACAATCGCTTCGAGCATATCGTGCTCGATGATCCAGCGACGGATTTCGCTTTCGCCACCGCCAGCGCCCCCCGTGAAAAGCGGCGAACCTGAAAAGACGATGGCGGCCCGCGAGCCGTACTTCTGCTTGGCCGGAGTAACCTCCTCGAATTTCGAGATCATGTGCTGAAGGAAGAGGAGCGAGCCGTCATTGACGCGCGGCAAGCCGGCGCTCCACGGGCTGTCCTTCGGAGCTTTCTCATGCCGCCTGGTGATCTCCCTCTGCTGCCGCTTCCAATCCACTCCGAATGGTGGATTGGCGATGAAGTAGTCAAAGGTTTCACCCTCGAACTGATCATCAATCAGGCTGTCACCAAACTTGATGTTTTCGCCTTGTCCGTTGTGATTAATTTCTTTGATCAGCATATCGGCTGCCGCTGTCGCAAAAGCGCGCGCATTGTAGTCCTGCCCGTAAACATACAGGTTCGCTGTTTTGTGGTGATCTCGCATGTAAGACTGTGCAGCCGCCAACATGCCACCTGTCCCGCAAGCCGGATCAAGCATCCGGACCGTGAACTGCTCTTTTGTCAGGAGATCATCAGCCTCCATGAATAGCAAATCGACCATCAGGTGAATGACCTCGCGGGGCGTAAAGTGATCCCCGGCAGTCTCATTGGCTAATTCATTGAATCGTCGAATCAAATTCTCAAAGAGAAGCCCCATATCTACGTTGGATACGGCCTCGGGGCTGAGATCGACGTCAGCAAATTTTTTAACCACCAGGAAGAGGATATTCGCCTCCTCCATCCGATCCAATTCCGCCGCCAATTCGAACCGTTCGAAAATGGCTCGGGCATTTGAGGAAAATCCACGAAGATACTCGTCAATATGCTGCCGGATATTGGTGGGATCACCAAGCAGACCCTTGAAGTCAAGACTCGAACGATTGTGAAATCTGTGTCCTGAAATCTTCGAGAGGTAGCTTTCGATGGCATCTCCTTCAAGCTTGCCGCCTTTGCGGCGCTCGAATTCCGCCAGTACCTTCGGCTTGGTGTCGGCCAGCACGCAATCGAAGCGCCGTAGCACCACAAACGGCAGCATAACCCGCTCGTATTGAGGGGGCCGGTAAGGTCCACGTAAGAGGTCTGCAATCTGCCAGATGAGATTCGCGAGGTCGGAATGCGATGCCATTTTAACGATGTCCTCGCGCTCGCCAATTGAAGGTATTCATTATATTTATTCCACTTCTGGCAAACCGCTACGATCCGTTTTTTCCGACGCTGTTGATGTCGAGACCAGTCGCTCATACTCTTCAGCAGCCATGACAACGACGACCGGGCGGCCATACTTCTCAATTGCTACAGGTGCGGCCCGAGCGAGATCAATCAAATTTCCGAAATGGTTTTTGGCGTCGCGTGCCGACATCCGTTGCATGAGTCGCCCTCTGAGATGGAGCTACTTTAGCCACCTTTCCTTAGGCTGGACAAGTATGGTTTGGAGCGGAAGGTTGTCCCTCGAACCAAATGGACTTCCTAGAGAATAAAATTCATCGTCGGCGCTCGCCCGGATCCAAAATTTCTATCGAGCACCCCAGCATTTGAAGGACATACAGGACTTTTCCAATTTGAGCCGTCGGCTTGCCTGCTTCGAGATCCACAATGAAACGAACGCCAACGCCGGCGACGCCGGCAAGTTCGTCCTGCCGCAGGCTTTGCTCCTTGCGTAAACGGCGAACCAGGGCGCCTATATCGGCTGGGCTTCTGACGTGTTTCGGCATTTTTATTTCCCGTTCGGGAAAATAGTGGCTGATTTGCCGTCTTTTCGAGAGAAATTTCCCGATCGGGAAGATGCGGCGCTAAATTCGCCTTCCTCTCCCTACATTTAGCACACGGTCTTTTACGCTGACTTGAATGCAGGCCGAAAGAAAATCGGCCTGCATTTTTTCAGAGCAGTACTACTTGGCCTGAGCCGAGCCGGCTTCCAAACTGCCACCTGACTTCTGGATAGCATCGGCGACTAGGCCTCGCACAGCATTCAAGAATGCGATTGTATTGGGTCCCATCGCCGGGCCAGGTACAGGTGCGGCATCATCAAAGATACCTTTGATCTCTGTGGCCCGTTCAAACGTGGAGCCTGGCCCGCGTAGATCGAACGCTGCATTCCATTGCGGCTGCTCATCATCAATCAGGCGATGTCGCGCGACATCATGCAACGTTGAGAATACCCCTTGCCGAACACTGGCTAGCGCCTCCTGCGCTTCATTTTCATCGGCAGGCTCCCGTGTCCATTTGGTCGGGCTGTCCAAGAAGCGCGACACTTGTGTTTGCAGCTCCCGGATGACGTCAGCGACCGGCTGAAGCGAACCATAACTGTCGAGTCCAAAAATGATCCTGCGGTTGAGCGCTTTTACGGTCGCCCAATGCGCTCGAGGAACATTTGAACGTGCTGCAAGCCCCAGCCTTGTTGCCCATTGATCATGAAATTTTTGTGTAGCCGCCTGTATCGCAAAATCGAGGCCCATAAGATTATAAACTGGGGCAGCATCAGGCACCTTAGGCGGCTCAATGGCCCTTAAGCAGCGATCTGCCAATCGGCGAAGCTCCGCTTTTACGGCGCCGGGGAGCTTTCCGGTATGCAAATTGCCCATCATAAAGGCGTCGTGCTCCACTGCGCGCATTAGCGAGTTTGCAACGCCGCCACCGATAGCCTCTTTCAATGATCCGATGGCGTTGCGCACTGATGCCATCACATGCTGGCGTTTCTCTGCGGGACCAGGGAGATTATCGCCCTTGATCTGATCGAAATGGGTAAAAACCATAGCTAACTTGCCGTAATGACCACTAGTGCCCACGGCTGACAGGACGGCCATGGGGGATGCTTGCATCGGCTGTTCCGCGTTGTCGACGAGCACGATCACATCTACTTCCGCAAACCGCCTGGTTATCTTGGTCGTAACGCTGGCAGTGCTATCGGCCGTGTGGCCAAGTCCCTGGCCGTCGATCAGCACGAGACGAGGTAGATCTTCTGTAAATTGGGGTTGGAACGGGCCACTTACACGAACCCCATCCACCAAAGGAGTTAGGAGGCGCCCGAACGAGGGGGCATAGTTACTGGAAAACCAGCGGACCTGCCGAATAAACTCATCTCGATCTGCGGTCTCAAACGCCCACTGGACCGGCCAGCCAGATCGTTTGCGCTCAAAGTTGCCAGCTTTGACAAGATCAAGCCGTGACAAGATATCATCGATAATGTCGTTTACGAAATCACCGAACTGCGCAGCCTGGCCAAGCTCAGGCTCTATCAATTCCAATGCAGCATCTTGCTCTTCTGGTGTTGCGCTGGCGAAGTCGGTCCCCAGATCATTGAGAAGTGGGTATACGACGGTCTCCACAAGGTCTTTCACACGCTTGAGATAGCCACGAAGACGATTTTGATGGCTCAGCGCCTCATCTGCGGGCACGGTCTCCTGGTCCCCACTTATTGCTGTGGCGCTTACGCTCTGCTCGTCGCCAAAATTCCAGTCATCATCCGCAACTGGCTGCTCTATAGCCTTTTCTTTGCGCCACCCACCCAGGATATAGCTGATGCGCAACCTCTGATCGGGATGATTGAGAAGCCTCTCCATTATCCGATCGTCGCTCTCGCCTTCCAGAACGGCCGCGCACGCATTAAATACACATTCCTCAATGCCGGCACGAGTGTCCGCTTCAGGAAAGAAAGTAACGGCTGCGTGGTAAGCGCCCTCAGCGATGACCACTTCTGTATCAGCGATCGTCGTCTTCGCAGTCGATGTTGAAGGGAAGCGGTCCTCTTCTGGGTCTGTGCCTATCAACTGCCTAACCAGTGAAGTCTTGCCTGCACCCGTCGTACCAACCAGCAGCATTCGCGAATATCCATCATCGCGGCTAGGCAAGGGCAATAGAGCTTCACGGAGGGCGCGACTATCCGTCAGTGCCGGTTCAACGTCATCATAAAACGCATCAACAATCCGGCTGTCAAAACGACTTAGTGCTTCCACCCGCCGATTAATGCTCCACCATGTATCGTCGCTGAGAAGCTGATTCATCTGCACGACGAGGTTGTCGGCCTCATCCGCCGAAGTTGTGCCCAAACCTCGGCGAACCTTCAGGCCAAGCTTGTTGCGGGAATCACGCCTCAGCGGATGACGGAAGTTAATGCTCCACCCTGGCCGGCCCTGCGATTGAGATTTCGATGCTGTGTAAACTGCCATAGCGTCCTCGTTGTTCCCCGTTGTGGCAGCCACCATATCGCAGCAAATCTCAACCGTCAATAGCTTCGGAACAACGCGGAACAACAATCGAGAGCGCTTGGGGCTCACTCTCAGGACCTTCATCAGAGCATCGGATTCCGATCCAGCTTGCCTCTATATGCCGGGTGCCGGTGCGACACGATCGCGTCGATGAGTGCTGGCGGTTTCGAGCCCGCCAGCAGCAGCATCTTGCCCGTCTTCATTTCCAGGACCTGATCAACGGTCATGAGCTTCTGCCGTTGCTCGGCGGTAGACGTCTTGCGGCTCTCGCCGAATTTGGCGGACGACTGCTTCGTTCGGGTCAACACCGTCTGATCGCCAAGGGCGTTTGCGGCCCAGTTGGCGGTTTCGAACTCGGCGCGTCCAAGGCCGAAAATGCGGGTAGTGACGCAGGAGCCGAGAATGCTGGCGGTGTCGCCTTTGCCGTAGACGCTTTCGATCTGGCCTTTGTCCTGGGTGATGAACAGCGCCTCAATGCCGCAGCCGGCGGCGACGTTGGCGATGTTGATCAGCTTTTCCATGCGGCCGAGACGAACAAATTCGTCCAGCACTAATAGCACGTTCCTTTTGGGCTTCTTCGCTCCTTCAAGGCGCACGGCCATGCCGAGAATGATGTTCGTCAGCAGCCGGAGAAAGACGGCCTGGGCGTCTACCTGGTCGAGTGGCACGACCATGAAGAGGTCGGCGCGGCCCTCGAACAGGTTTTCGACTGAGCATGTGGAGGTGCTGAGGAAACTACGCAGTTCGTCGGAACGTGCCCAATCGAAGGCCTTCTTGATCGTCGTTTTGATCGCACCGCGCTCGTTCTCGCCGGCTGCGAGGAAGGTGGCAGCGGCGGCAGCAGGGCGGGTGCCGAAGGTTTCCGGCGCTCCGGCCCATTCCGTCAGTGTCTTTTCAAAGCCTGCGGAAAACAGCAGGTCCATAACGGTGATCAGGTTGCGATCGGCTTCCGTGCGCCTGGTCATGACGACCTCGATCACGGCGGCAATCATGGATTTCGCCATTTCGGCAAAGTGCGAGCCGTTTCCGCCTTCCGGTCGAACAAGCCCCTCGGCAATGACCTCGATATCGCGGACCAGGTGCGCTTGCCGGATGTAGTCGAGCGGATTGAAACGGTCCTTTGATGGTTCGATGACGCCGAAGGGATTGAGAACCACGACCTGGCGGCCGAGCGACTGCCGAAAGCGGCGCGTTACGGCGAAGTTTTCGCCCTTGATGTCGAGGACGGCGACCGGCCCGTCATGGTCGATGATGGCGGGAATGACGACGGACACGCCTTTCCCGGCGCGCGTGCCTGCAATGGCGACGTGATGGCCGGCACGCCATCCGGTTTTCGGGTTGGGGCGATAGCGCAGCATCGCGCCGCCGGAGAGACCGAGCGGCAAGCCCGTGTCGTTGTGCCGGAGCTGGCGCAATTCACCTCGGTTCATCCACCGGGCACGCCATGGGCCCTGTTTGGAAATGCGGCTCGATGATGCCGGCGCGGCGATCATGATCGCTCGCAGAATGAGGAACAGCGGCACAGGCAGGCCGATGGCGAGGCTGGTTTGCACGCCAAGCTTTTGCGCCTCTGTGAAGCGGTCCCATGTCGAAACCATGCCTCGGATGCTTTCCATTCCGGCATAGCCGGCATTTCGCCAAGCCTTGAAGCTGTCGAGCAGGACGCCGGCCGCAATGGTGGGGTCGGTAAGGGCGAGAGCAGACGCGGCAAGGAGGGCAGCCCCCACAGCTAAGCCCGACGCGCTGCGGATGCGGCCCTGGGTGTCTCCCGCCAAGGTCAGCAGCGCAAACCCGCAGAACATGACCAGGATCGCGGTGCGCGCGTTCTGATAAATAGGTGGCCAGAACAACGGCGCTGTTTCCATCAGCAGGAAACCGGCAGCCACGATGGCAATGGAAAGGGCGTAGCGGTAGGGCTGAATAATCAAATTCATGGATCGAAACTCCAGACGGAAATGAAAAATCAGATGCGGCCGCGATCAGGCGCGGGTGATCTAGTTGTCACGCCGGCGGCGCGACCGTCTCCAGCATCGCTTCGGCTTGCTCCAGCAGAGCGAACGCTTCCGTCAGCTCGGTCGAGGTCGTGTCGCTGGAATGATTGCCGGAGGCGAGCCAGGCGTTCATGAAGGTAGCCTGTGACGCGATGAGCGATTTCAGCGATCCTTCCAAAGCCGCTTGCCGGTTTTCGATCATGTCGGTCGAGCGTTTCTCCAGCGCCTCGAACTGCGCGGTTCCGCTCTGCAAGGTGTTCATCAACGTCTCGACGTAACCCAGCAATTCGCGCTCCAGCGGCGACAGGTTCTCGGGCATTGGTGGTCTGGTCGTTCCGGTCATCGGTCAATCTCCCTGGACGATCTTCAGGCATGGGGTTTTGCCGGTCCCGGCCTGGCAGGTGATCAGCTGAAGGCGGTTGACGTCCCAGGTCAGGACTTTGCCGCTGCTGGTCTGGTTGACCTGCAAGCCCATCTGCCAGAGGCTGGCGCTCTGGGCGCGGTCGATCATCAGCCCCGCCCAAAACCAGCTCGCGGTGAAGCTGAGCAGGATCACCAGCAAGGCGACCGCGCTCATGGTCAGGAAGAACGGCTGCACCATAGACCGAAGCCGGTTCACGTCGGCCTCGGTCGTCGCCAGTGCCTCGCTCAAGGTCCGGCTGTTCGCGTCCGTGAAGCTGCGGATATCGGTCTCGATTGTAGCTTGCGCGCGCTTCAAGGCTTCGCTCCAATTGGTCTCGAAGCTCGTCAAGGGCGATGGCATCGAGCCGGCTTCCGGAGCGGCTGGGCTCCCCAGCCGATCTTTCAAGCGCTCGCTCAAGGGTATTCTCTCGGGTCCAGTCTTCACGGAACAGGTCTCCTTTCAGGCGCCAGCGCTCGTCCGTCTCCGGATCGCGTACGGTGAGGTAGCTTTTGCCGGCGCGCGGCAGGTCGAAGCCCGCCGCCGTCAAGGCTTCGGTCATGCTCGGGCGGTCATAGATTTCGCCGGTCTCGATGCGCTGCACGATCCAGTCATGGATCAGCTCGCGGGCATCGCCGCGCCTGACGCTTTCGATGAGGCTAACGGTCTCGCGGGCGCGCTCCGGCGCCATTGGGTCATTCCAGCCGTGTTCCTTGTTCAGAACATCGCGCAGGGCGTCGTAGTGCTTCTGGTAGCCGGGCGGCGCAATGTTGAGGCTGCGCCCGCTCACAAGCTCCATGCGCGGCGTCACGAAATGTAGCTCGACGCGGCCCTCGTGGGTATGGCGGACCCAAAGCATATCGTGCTGGTCGGGTTCGAGGCCGGCAAAGGCAAGGCTCTCGAAGGCGTCCATTACCTGCCGTTGCTGGACGGGGTTCGGTGCGTCGTCCTCCGTGAAGGCGATGACGCCGGCGCGATAGGTCCACTGGTGAGGGCAGGCGTCGATCAGCGCGCGCATGCGGTCCGCATCGCCGCGTAGCACCTCCGGCAGAGGCGAGCGGGCAAACAGCATGACCTCGCCACGCTCATCGCGGATCACGTTGCGGTTTTGGTCGTAAGCGACGACGTCGCGCTCGACCAGGTAGTCAACCGGTCCCGATCCGCTGCCCTGGCCGTTTCGGAAAAACTTGATCAGCACGGCGCGCCATCCTTGGCCGTGAACTGCTCAAGGGTTTCCGATAGCGCCCGCTCGATGGCGACCAGGCGGGCGGCAACCGTGATTGCGTCGATGGCGGGAACATGGCCCTGAGCCTGGGCCGTGTTCAGCCATCGGGCAATCTGATTGAGGTTGCCACCGATCCGGGCAACGGCGCGCACCAGCTCCGGGTCCACCTTGGGGACCGGACGGCGACGGCGCGCCTCGGTGAGGCCAAGCGCTTCCCGCATCAGCGTGGCGAAGGGCAGGCCGGCCCGCGCCGCACGTGCGGTCAGCGCCTGCTTTTCCGATGCCGTGCAGCGGAAAACCACGACGGCATTCAGGTCGCCTTTGGGCGATCGCCGTATGCTCTTGGTGGGGTTTGAAGGGGAGGCCTGTCTCCCCTCACAAGGCTCCCTGTCGGACGGCTCGCCGTATGACAGGGGTCGCCTTGCTCCCTTCAAATCGCCAGCCGTCATGACGCCCTCCGGACTGTCGTCTGCCGGGCGGCTTCATCGGCAATGTGGTCACGGCGGTGGCTGAAGAAAGCGATCCAATCCAGCGCGCTCGGGCTCGTCTCATCCGGCGGCCAATAGCTGGGCAGGGCATAGCCTGGTTTTCCGGTTTTCACCGTCCGCATGCCCAAAGCGTCGATCGACGGAAAGCCGTGACGTCGCAACCAATCGCGCCATTGCTCGACCTGATCCGTTTTGGTTTCGGCCACGAAAACGAGCGGGACGGCTCGCCGCGTCTCGACGTGCGGCGGGGCGTCCTCGCGCGGGTTAGGTTTATATATTTTTTCTTTCTCTAAGTTTGGTGGACATATTTGTCCCCCTTCGCTGGACACATCTGACCGCCTTTCCGGACGATTTTGACCGCCTTTGTCAAGGTAAAGGGTGACAACTTTGTCCGTCTTTTCGCGGGCGTCCGATGCGCGTAAAATCGACGCCGCTGAGGGACGATATTCTGTGTTGTGCCCGACGCCATTTCCGCGCTGGACCTCGAACCATCCTTTGACCTCAAGTTCACGGACGGCGCGCTGAATGGTCTTGACGCTCTTGCCGGTCGCGTCGGCAATCGTTTGATAGGACGGCCACGCCTTCTCGGTGTGGCCGTTCAAATGCGTGGTGATGATATAGAGCGCCACAGACCGCGCGCTGTCGCTCAAGTCCTTGTCGCAGCTCAACTGCTGAAGCCATTGCAGCTTCACGTCTCGAAATGGCCGCGCCCCGCTCATGCGCGCCTCCCTGGCCGCAATACGACCGGGAGAGAAGGGGCGGAAACGGCCGGAAAAAGTGGGGCGGCGGCTTTACTAAGCCATTGATTTTTATAAAATGGGGTCTTCGTCCCACACAGGGTTAAGCTGCTGATTTTCTTGGAATTCGGCAGGCCCTCCGGGCCCACTATTTTGCATTTTTTGCGTTATTTCCTCTACCCATCGCGACCGCAGTATCTGAAAACACGACAACAAATCACATGAATTTGACAATCGTGATATTCGGGCGCAGCATTCGGTCGGTTCGGATAATGCCTTCATCTTTGTTGTGGCCCTGAGAGTCGTTTCGCGAGGGGGGACATGTCGGGCGTCATCGATACCGATCTCGTGAACATGACGGGCCGTGCCGCCTATCTTGCAGGCGCGATGGAGCGTTCGCCGCTGCCCTATATCGATGTGTCAGGCTCGCGCTTCGGCAGCCGTGATTTCCGTCTGCGCGTCGAAGGAAGCTTAATTGGAGATGCTTTCTTCACGCGTCTTTTCCTGAACCAGGTCGAACTCAAGCGGCTGGATGGCGATATTGCCCGGCACCCGAGCGGCATGTTGCTGATCGCGCTCCTGCAGAACGGCAGCTATGACCAGAATTTCGCCTATCACGCACCATTTTCGCAGATCGGTCCTGGCCACATCCTGATGCTTGATCTGGATGCACCGCAAAGCGTCACCTTTGCGCGGTTTTCCGTTGTCACCTGCGCCTATGTTCCGAGGCGGCATTTCGAACCGTTTATTGGGCCGGAGCCGATCCTCAAGCCTGTCATGATCAGGCCGGACAACGAATTGCATGGCCTGCTCACATCCTGCTTTCTCTCCTGCGCAGCGCTGCATGACCCTACAGCCATCACGGGACAGGCGGCGCTGCAGACGCTGACT
>Ga0079104_1001800_pt1 | contig 13280 bp, 11 predicted proteins | sample MedtruBG_FD_76829 | JGI IMG/M metagenome (GOLD analysis project Ga0079104, IMG submission 76829) | Root nodule microbial communities of legume samples collected from California, USA - Medicago truncatula BG | ecosystem: Host-associated > Plants > Roots > Nodule | place: USA: California... | reverse complement strand
TGCCGGATTCACAAATCTATTTTCTGGTGGATGCGTCTTATCAGCAGGCGATGGGGCTGCTGCCGGAAACAGTCCGACAGCAGCTCTCAGAGTAATTACAGCAGAGGTTTCAGGAAGCGCGCCGTATGGGAGGCTTCGCACTCCGCGACCGTTTCTGGCGTGCCGGAGACGAGAATTTCCCCGCCGCCGCTGCCGCCTTCCGGGCCGAGATCGACAATCCAGTCCGCGGTTTTAATCACGTCCAGATTATGCTCAATAACCACGATGGTATTGCCCTGATCGCGCAGCTTATGCAGCACGTCCAGCAACTGCTGGATGTCGGCAAAATGCAGGCCAGTGGTCGGTTCATCGAGGATATACAGTGTCTGTCCGGTGCCGCGTTTGGACAGCTCACGCGCTAACTTCACGCGCTGAGCTTCACCGCCAGAGAGCGTGGTCGCAGACTGGCCGAGACGAATGTAGGTCAGGCCCACATCCATCAGCGTTTGCAGCTTACGCGCCAGCGCCGGAACGGCATCAAAGAACTCACGCGCTTCTTCAATGGTCATATCCAGCACTTCGTGGATGGTTTTGCCTTTGTACTTAATCTCCAGCGTTTCGCGGTTATAGCGCTTGCCTTTGCACTGGTCGCACGGCACGTAGATATCCGGCAGGAAGTGCATTTCCACCTTGATAACGCCATCGCCCTGACACGCTTCGCAGCGGCCGCCACGGACGTTAAAGCTGAAACGCCCTGGCGTATAACCGCGCGCACGCGATTCCGGCACGCCCGCGAACAGTTCACGCACTGGCGTAAAGATGCCGGTGTAGGTGGCCGGGTTAGAGCGCGGCGTACGGCCAATCGGGCTTTGGTCGATATCGATAACTTTGTCGAAATGCTCGAGGCCCGTGACATCGCGATACGGCGCAGGCTCGGCGATGGTCGCGCCGTTGAGCTGGCGCTGTGCAATCGGGAACAGTGTGTCGTTAATCAGCGTTGATTTACCGGAACCGGATACCCCAGTCACGCAGGTAAACAGGCCAACCGGCACCGTCAGCGTGACGTCTTTCAGGTTGTTGCCGCGTGCGCCGGTCAGTTTCAGCACTTTTGACGGGTCGGCCGGAACGCGATCATTCGGCACTTCGATTTTGCGTTTGCCGCTCATGTACTGGCCGGTCAACGATTCCGGTACCGCCATAATGTCTTCCAGCGTACCTTCCGCCACCACTTCGCCGCCGTGGACGCCAGCGCCAGGGCCGATATCGATCACGTGGTCAGCCGCGCGGATAGCATCTTCGTCGTGCTCTACCACAATCACCGTGTTACCGAGGTTACGCAGGTGAATCAGGGTGCCGAGCAGGCGTTCATTATCGCGCTGGTGCAGGCCGATAGACGGTTCATCCAGCACGTACATCACACCCACCAGACCGGCACCAATTTGGCTGGCCAAACGAATACGCTGGGCTTCGCCGCCGGAAAGCGTTTCCGCCGAGCGGGACAGGGAAAGATAGTTCAGGCCAACGTTGACCAGGAACTTCAGGCGGTCGCCAATCTCTTTCAGCACTTTTTCCGCAATCTTGGCGCGTTGCCCGGACAGCTTCATGTTCTGGAAGAATTCCATCGCATGGCCGATGCTCATGTCTGAAATGGTGGGCAGCGGGGTGTTTTCGACAAACACGTGGCGCGCTTCGCGGTTCAGACGAGTGCCGTCGCAGCTGGTGCACGGACGGTTGCTGATGAATTTCGCCAGCTCCTCGCGCACCGCGTTAGATTCAGTCTCTTTGTAGCGGCGCTCCATATTATGCAGCACGCCTTCGAACGGATGGCGGCGCACGGAGGTGTCGCCCCGGTCGTTCATGTATTTGAATTCAATTGACTCTTTGCCTGAACCGTACAGCACCACTTTGTGCACATTGGCGTTCAGGCTGCCCCACGGGGCTTCGATATCGAATTCATAATGCTCCGCCAGCGAGCGCAGCATCTGGAAATAGTAGAAGTTACGGCGATCCCAACCGCGGATTGCGCCCCCGGCAAGGGAAAGCTCCGGGTTCTGGATGATGCGGTCCGGGTCGAAATACTGCTGCACGCCGAGGCCGTCGCAGGTTGGGCAGGCACCGGCCGGGTTGTTGAACGAGAACAGACGCGGTTCGAGTTCACGCATGCTGTAGCCGCAAATCGGACAGGCGAAGTTGGCGGAGAACAGCAGTTCATCGGCCTTCGGATCGTCCATGTCTGAAACGATCGCGGTGCCACCGGAGAGATCCAGCGCGGTCTCAAAGGATTCGGCCAGACGCTGGGCCAGATCTTCACGCACCTTGAAGCGGTCAATCACGACTTCGATGGTGTGCTTTTTCTGCAGTTCAAGCTTCGGTGGATCGGACAGGTCGCAGACTTCGCCGTCAATGCGGGCGCGGATATAACCCTGGCTCGCCAGGTTTTCCAGCGTCTTGGTGTGCTCGCCTTTACGCTCTTTAATCACCGGCGCCAGCAGCATCAGGCGCTTGCCTTCAGGCTGTGACAGCACGTTATCGACCATCTGACTGACGGTCTGCGCCGCCAGCGGCACATCGTGATCCGGGCAGCGCGGTTCGCCCACGCGGGCAAACAGCAGACGCAGATAATCGTGGATTTCAGTGATGGTCCCGACGGTTGAACGCGGGTTGTGAGACGTTGACTTTTGCTCAATAGAAATTGCGGGCGACAGCCCTTCGATGTGGTCAACGTCAGGTTTTTCCATCAATGACAGGAACTGACGCGCATAGGCGGAGAGTGATTCAACGTAGCGCCGCTGGCCTTCGGCATACAGCGTATCGAACGCCAGCGAAGATTTACCTGACCCAGAAAGCCCAGTCACAACAATCAGTTTGTCGCGAGGGATGACGATGTTGATGTTTTTGAGATTATGGGTGCGGGCGCCCCGAACTTCGATCTTATCCATTCACCTTTCCCGGTAGAGACTCGGAATGCCTGGTTTGCTTGAAGGACAAACGGCGGAAACGGCTAATTATGACACAGAATGACCTGAATGAATATACAGTACTGGAATCGTGCTTCCGCGCTTCGCTGCAACAACAACAGTCCACAGCGTAATCCTGGAATCCGGCTCGCAAACTATCAAATCGACACTTTGTAATGCTACAATCCCCCGTTTACACTATTAAGAAATGTTTTCAGGAGACACGATCATGGCCAGCAGAGGCGTAAACAAGGTGATTCTCGTCGGTAATCTGGGTCAGGACCCGGAAGTACGCTACATGCCGAGTGGTGGTGCAGTTGCCAACATTACGCTGGCTACTTCTGAATCCTGGCGTGATAAAGCGACCGGCGAAATGAAAGAGCAGACTGAATGGCACCGTGTCGTGCTGTTCGGCAAACTGGCAGAAGTGGCCGGTGAATATCTGCGTAAAGGTTCCCAGGTCTACATCGAAGGCCAGCTGCGTACCCGCAAATGGACCGATCAGGCCGGTGCTGAAAAATACACCACTGAAGTGGTTGTTAACGTAGGCGGCACCATGCAGATGCTCGGCGGCCGTCAGGGCGGCGGTGCACCAGCAGGTGGCGGTCAGCAGCAAGGTGGAAGCTGGGGTCAACCACAGCAGCCACAGGGCGGCGGCAATCAGTTCAGCGGCGGCGCGCAGTCTCGTCCGCAGCAGCAGCCAGCGGCTGCACCGGCTCCGTCTAACGAACCGCCGATGGATTTCGACGACGATATCCCGTTCTGATAACGACGCATATTGTCTGACAGAAACGTCACGCATTAAAAAAGCGCTTCCCGTAAAGGAGGCGCTTTTTTTATTCTGCTCACTCAGGCGGCGTCGCTGAAATCAGGTCACGACCATCGGCCATGCTGATGGGGTTGGAGTCTGGCTCATGACTTCCATCATCACATCTTTAATGTTGTTCCAGACCAGCGTCAGGTCGACCAGGGTAATCCCCAGTAAACCCGTGGCGAACCAGCAGGAGGCCGCCACACCGAAGAGACTGCAGATAACAGCCAGTCCGGCGTAATCGGATTTACGGAACTGAATTTTTAATGTGCTCGCCAAAAACATGAGCACTGCGCTCGTGAGCGGCCAGCGCAGGAGAACAACGCCGGTGGTGACAGACATCATGAAACGTACCCTCTGAAAACGAAACCAGGGATAGCGCGGCGTTGCACATCAGGGGCATCACACTCTGGCTATCGTCAGGCATCGACCAATGAAATGAAACACTGTTTTGTGTTTCATAAGATTGTGTGAACTATATCACATTCGCTGTTTTATTCGCCACTGGTATGGTGAAATTTTACATACCGAGAAATCGAAAAACTAAGCCTATATATTGATATTGAGAATATATTCTTGACGTTCTTTGGCGGGGAGTTCAGATATTTCAGTGAGATAGGAAATTGTTACGATAGTTTAGCATTTGTACAACATTTACATTATAAATTACATGGCATATGCTTTCTGGATAAATAGATTTACTTGCGATCAATTAATCAGCTATTGATTTCATTGAGTATTTTGTTTATTTGTAATTTTTTTAAGACAACACAGTGTGTTTTGTTAGTCTGAGTGTACACCTTCATGATTAACCTGTGCTTAATCATGCGAATCAGTATCTGATTTATTCATTGCAGGTTTTTGTCCTTAACGAACCTGTGACTGAAAAATGAAAAAAGACAGATTACACACAGCAATTAATGATGCAGAGCTTTGTCTGCATCGTCTGGCCAAGCTTATGCCCGGCTTGTCCGCACATCGTACGCTGGCCGATGTTTTACAGCTCATCCACGAGGTGTTCGGGGCACGTCTGTCCTGGATCATGCTGGAAAATGACGACGCCCAGCATTTAGAGGTGTTGGGCGATCCATTGTATGCCAAAGAAAGCGCCGGACGTTTGCTGGTGGCTCTACGTCAGCAGCAGGCTCCTTGGCGGGTGAAGTGTTGGCATCGGGACGTGGGGCGATTGCTTTATAACGACGCGCATCCGCTGGCGCAGGAATTACAATGTGGCGTACTGTGCCGCATATTCCCGCTACAGGAAGATGCTCGCGCCTTTATTTTTCTGGCGTTTGACCAGCCTTTATTAGCGCCAGCGGTATTACGCAGCGTGGCGCTGATAATTGCGGAGAAATTACATGACGCAATGACTGAATTAATAACTCGCGAGCGCACCGCCGTAGAATTGAAAAATATCGTTAATCAATATCGTATTCTTTTCGAGCGCGCGCCGGTATTAATGAATTCCTTCGATAAACATAATCGCTGCATATTATGGAACGGAGAATGTGAGCGAGTATTCGGCTGGACGTTGGAGGAAATAAATCGCCAGCCGGACCCGCTGGCGCTATTTTATCCCGATCCTGAAGTGCGTCGCGGGGTGCGTGAGTCGGTGAACTACTCGCCTACGCTTGAGATGCATGAATGGTATCCGCACCGACGGGATGGCGAGGTGCTGGCCACCCTGTGGTCAAATATCATGTTACCCGACGGCGAAATAATGAATATCGGAGTGGACATCACCGAGCGTAAACGTGCGGAAAACCTGCTGGCCTTTCAGGCCACTACCGACGCGCTCACCTGCTGTTACAACCGGCTGGCAATCCTCGACCATTTACAGAAAAGCCTCGAGAATTGTCATTCAGAACAAAATGATACGCACTTTGTTATGGTCATGATTGACCTCGATCACTTCAAACAAATTAACGACCGCTGGGGGCATCAGGCGGGTGACGATGCGCTGGTGTACTTCTGCCAGCGTATCCGCGAACAGTGTGAGGGCCAGTCACGGCTAGGACGGTTAGGCGGGGAGGAGTTTCTACTACTGCTGCCGTTTGCTGAAACCGATGAAGCGGTTGCGTTTACCGACCGGCTTCGGGCGCAGCTGCGTTCCGAGCCCTTTGCGGTTGCCGGTGCCTCAGTCGCGTTGTCCTTTAGCGCAGGCGCGATGGTGATCAGTGAAAATAATACCGAACGTGCGGTGCTATTGACGCTGGTCGATAACGCACTTTATGACGCCAAGCGCACTGGACGCGGCAAAACGGTGGTGACTTCATTGACATCTTAATCCTACAGCGGGCGGCATTTTTTAAACTGCCTGCTGTGGTGATTAGATTTTACTTAATTCCATTGCACCTGCCTTTTAAACAACATTATCAAGCGTCGCTTAATAAATAGCAGACTTAATAAAAACGCTGGCACAACTTTTAGTTTGCCTTACGGGCAAATAATATCGTCATCACCACATATTCGGTTTTTGGGGGTAAAAGACGGTTGCTAATGTTGAATGATTCATGCAACGTTATCCCCTGTCAGAAAGCGTCCAGCCTGAGTGTCAGGCACATTAAATGCAGGGATATCAGGCTGAATATGAATCAGAGTGCGCGAAGCAACGTGCAGAGGGGCTTGGGGGTGATCATCGTCGTGCTCTTGCCGGTGATGCTTGCGCTTTGGTTTTCGCAGTTCAGAGCCGAGTCTGAAACCCACAGTCAGCTTAATACATTCGCTCACATCGCCCTGAATAAAACGGAACAGGTTATTCGTCAGGCCGATCTCGCCAGAGACGCCGCCGAACAGTACACCGGCACGCTGTGCTCGGCAGAACATCAGAAGCAGATGTTAAATATCGTTCGCGGTCGCCTGTACGTTGATGATTTAATTTATGCGCAGGGCGATCGGTTTGTCTGCTCCACGTCGGTGCATCCGGATAAAGCCTGGTCGATGCCCGCGCCTAATTACCGCCGCCAGCCTGATATTGCTATTTATTATTATCGCGATACCCCGTTTTATCCCGGCTATAACATGACGTATATGCAGCGCGGGAATTATGTCGCGGTGATTAACCCGCTGTCCTATAGCGAAATCGTGACGGATGACGATAGCCTCGCGTTTGGTGCCTACGACACCAAAACCAACACCTTCTTTTCCGTCAGCGAAAACGCCAGTCTGAATACATTAAAACCACTAATCCGTGACAGCGGGTCTGCGTTTCAGCACGATGGCCGTTTTTATACCATCGCGCTTTCTGAACGTCGGCCGATTGCTATTATTATTTCATCATCGGATGCACGTTATTTCCAAAATTTCCGCCATCAGGCGATGCTGACCCTGCCGCTGGGATTCATTTGCAGCATACTTATCCTGCTGGCCTGGGCCCGCAGCCGTCAGCGGTTTAATTCACCGAAGCGGTTATTGCAGCGAGCGCTGAATAAGCAGCAGCTGCGGCTGCACTATCAGCCCATTATCGATATCAAAAATAATCAGTGCGTTGGCGCCGAAGCGCTACTGCGCTGGCCAGGGTTTGACGGCCCGGTAATGAGCCCGGCTGAATTTATTCCGTTGGCGGAGAAAGAAGGTTTAATTGAGCAGGTGACGGATTACGTCGTGGAATCGGTGTTCACTGACTTAGGTGATTTTCTGCAGCGTCACCCGCAGCTGTATATCTCCATTAACCTCTCGGCCTCTGATTTCCACTCTTCGCGTCTGATTGCGATGATTTCCGATAAAGCCCAGCAGTATGGGGTTCGGGCGCAGCAAATCAAAATTGAGGTGACGGAGCGCGGATTTATTGATGTGCCCAAAACGACACCGGTTATTCAGGCGTTTCGTCAGGCGGGTTATGAAGTGGCCATCGATGATTTCGGCACCGGCTATTCCAACCTGCACAACCTCTATTCGCTGAACGTCGATATCCTGAAAATCGATAAATCGTTCGTCGACACGCTCACCACCAACAGCACCAGCCATCTGATTGCGGAACATATCATCGAAATGGCGCAAAGCTTGCGGCTGAAGACTATCGCGGAAGGCGTCGAAACCGCCGAGCAGGTCAGCTGGCTTCTGAAGCGTGGGGTGCAGTTCTGTCAGGGCTGGCATTTCGCAAAAGCCATGCCGCCGCACGAGTTTGTTGAGTGGCAGCAGGGCTCAATGCAGTTGGCGAGCCTTCAGGCGGCTCACGCTGAGATCTGATGGCGGTAGTCGCTCGGGGTGCGGTCGAACTCCCGGCGAAAAACGCGCGAAAAGGTCTGCTGCGACACGTAACCCAAATCCATCGCAATATCAAAAATCGGACGTTTCGTCGTGCGCAGTTCTTCTGCCGCCATCAGCAACCGCCGCTGGCGAATATATTCCCCCAACGTCTGATGCATCACTGCGCGAAACATCCGCTGCAAATACCATTTTGAATAGCCCGATTTTCTGGCGACCACATCAATATTAAGCGGTTGATCAATATGGTCATCAATCCATTCAATCAGCGTTTCAATGATGTCGTGATGGGACATAAGCGGCCTCTCTTTCACAATTTCGGTTCGTCGTTTTGTCTGCGGGCGAGTATAATTCCTCAAGTTAACTTGAGGTAAAGCGCTTTATGGAAAAGAAATCATCCCGCATTAAAACCCTGCTGACGCCGGGCGAAGTGGCAAGGCGTAGCGGCGTTGCCGTGTCTGCGCTGCATTTCTATGAAAGCAAAGGATTAATTGAGAGTACGCGTAACGAAGGCAACCAGCGTCGATATCGTCGTGACGTGCTGCGTTATGTGGCGATCATCAAGATTGCCCAGCGAATCGGCATTCCGCTCTCTACTATCAGCGATGCGCTGGGCGTGCTGCCGGAAGGGCATAACCTGAGTCCGAAAGCGTGGAAACAGCTGTCGTCCCAGTGGCGCGAAGAGCTGGATAGCCGCATCCACACGTTGGTGGCGCTCCGCGATCAACTCGATGGCTGCATCGGCTGCGGCTGCCTGTCGCATCGCGATTGCCCGCTGCGTAACCCGGGCGATATGCTCGGTGAGAAAGGGCCCGGCGCGCACTTCCCGGATGAGAATGCCTAAAAAAACTAAAGCGCCACAATTGGGCGCTTTAGTTGTTTTCCGGTCTTTGTCTTTCTCTCTATCCCGTTGGTTCACAGGAGGGTTTCCCCCGACATCAGCACGCCTCAGTCGATCAAAAGTGGTTGGAGGTTCCGGTTTGTACTGACACTTTAATTGTAAGTCGTACCCCGATTTTTGCCACCGCCATTGGTGGTTATTTAGCCGAAATATTTCCCGCCTTTCGCCACAGTTCCTATAGTTATTTTGAACAACTCACAGGAGACCGCCATGCTGACGGTGCATCATCTTAATCTGTCGCGCTCCCAGCGCGTGCTTTGGGCTTTAGAAGAACTGGAATTGCCTTACCAGATAGTACGTTACCAGCGCGAGCCGACCATGTTGGCGCCTGAGGCATTGAAAAAAGTGCATCCGCTAGGTAAATCGCCAGTGCTGGAAGACGACGGGCTGATCCTCGCCGAGTCGGGCGCGATTCTGGAATATTTGCAGGAGACGCACGATCCCGGGCAAACGCTAAAACCCCTGAACCCGCAGGACCGCATTCAGTACCGCTTTTGGCTGCATTACGCCGAGGGCTCGTTGATGCCGTTCCTGGTCATGAAGCTGGTGTTTGGCCGTCTCGGTAAGCCGCCGGTGCCGTTTGGACTGCGAACAGTGGGCAAACTGCTGTCCCAGGGCGTGCAGAAAGGATATCTCAATAAACAGTTGGCGACGCATGCGGCCTTTATTGAAGCGCATCTGGCGCAAAACACGTGGTTTGCCGGAGAGCAGCTCAGTATGGCGGATATTCAGATGAGCTATCCGGCGATGGCACTGCTGGCGCGTGGAGAACAGGGCACGATGCCGAATCTGACGGCGTGGACAAAACGCGTTGAAAATCGTCCCGCCTGGCAGAGAGCCATTCAACAAGGTGGGCCACTCGATTTTCCCGACAGCTGATTCATCATCACAAAAACTGATGACCCGGCGAAATGAAAACAAACGTTCGCAAAAATGTTAGCAGATTGCGCATGGACGATATCGTTTGCGCACACGTTGTCTATTTCTTCGCCGTCATAAGGGAAATTTAGCGAAATGGCCTAATCATCAGTTGAAAAGCACCGGATAAAAACCAGATAATCGTTTGCCTTTTTTTACCGGCCCTTTTTTTACCGTGAGTAAATCTCGGAGCAGGTCACATTACACACCGTTTTTGTTTGCGTGGAGCTAATCGTTTGCTTTTTTGCGACCCCCCTTGGTCGCGATGTTGCACAAGGATATAACGCTTAGCTGGCAGTGGATTGTCCACCATGCAAACGGACGAATGATAAAAATTCTCAGGGGATGTTTTCTATGTCTACGCCTTCAGCGCGTACCGGCGGTTTGGACGCCTGGTTCAAAATTTCAGCTCGTGGCAGCACCGTACGTCAGGAGATCCTTGCCGGTTTAACCACCTTCCTGGCAATGGTGTACTCCGTTATCGTTGTACCGGGCATGCTCGGTAAAGCGGGCTTCCCGCCGGCGGCCGTCTTTGTGGCGACCTGTCTGGTGGCGGGTGTCGGTTCTCTGGTCATGGGTCTGTGGGCGAATCTGCCGCTGGCGATTGGCTGCGCCATCTCGCTGACCGCGTTCACCGCCTTCAGCCTGGTGCTGGGCCAGCACATCAGCATTCCTGTGGCGCTGGGTGCCGTGTTCCTGATGGGCGTGCTGTTCACCATCATCTCCGCCACCGGTATCCGGAGCTGGATCCTGCGCAACCTGCCGCAGGGCGTTGCGCACGGCACCGGGATTGGTATCGGCCTGTTCCTGCTGCTGATCGCGGCGAACGGCGTTGGTCTGGTTATCAAAAACCCGCTGGACGGCCTGCCGGTGACCCTCGGTCACTTCGCGAGCTTCCCGGTTATCATGTCGCTGATTGGTCTGGCGGTAATTATCGGTCTGGAAAAACTGAAAGTGCCGGGCGGCATTCTGCTGACTATCGTCGGCGTGTCCGTTGTCGGCCTGATTTTCGATCCGACCGTGCATTTCTCCGGTATCTTCGCCATGCCTTCTCTCAGCGATGAGCACGGCAATTCGCTGATTGGTAGCCTCGATATCATGGGCGCGCTGAACCCGGTGGTTCTGCCAAGCGTACTGGCATTGGTGATGACGGCGGTGTTTGACGCCACGGGTACTATCCGTGCGGTCGCTGGTCAGGCGAACCTGCTGGATAAAGACGGGCAGATTATCAACGGCGGCAAAGCGTTGACCACCGACTCCCTGAGCAGCGTGTTCTCCGGTCTGGTGGGGGCTGCGCCAGCCGCGGTTTACATCGAATCTGCTGCCGGTACGGCGGCGGGCGGTAAAACCGGCCTGACGGCCATCACCGTCGGTGTATTGTTCCTGCTGATCCTGTTCCTGTCCCCGCTCTCTTATCTGGTGCCTGCTTATGCAACCGCACCGGCGCTGATGTACGTGGGCCTGCTGATGCTGAGCAACGTAGCGAAAATCGACTTCGGTGATTTCGTCGATGCGATGGCGGGGCTTATCACTGCGGTGTTTATCGTTCTGACCTGTAACATCGTGACCGGCATCATGATCGGTTTCGCGACGCTGGTGATTGGCCGCGTGGTGTCCGGTGAATGGCGCAAGCTGAACATTGGTACCGTGGTTATCTCCCTGGCACTGGTGGCCTTCTACGCGGGCGGCTGGGCTATCTAAGTCCATTTTTGCCCGATGGCGCTGACGCTTATCGGGCCTACCTTTTAGGCCTGGCAAGCGTAGTACCGCAGGCACTGAGGGCGACCAATGGTCGCCCTTTTTGTTTTTGCATTTCTGGTTACATGGTTCTTGCGAGCGTGTTTCAGAAATCACTATATTCTCAATGGGATAAGTGATTTTTCGTTGTTGCCTTTATTCTACCGGCGTATGTTTTCTGTGCCTCCGCCAAAACGGAAGGTAGGAGCACTGCAGGGAGCGGTGGTTATCAGGGATGGGGTCCTTTAAGGGGCGATTATGGCGATAAACTTTTCACCGAGGGTGGGCCAGATACTTACCTGCAACTACGGGAAATATCCTGAGGACGGCCAGGGAAACGTTGTTCCGGATGTGGTGGACGCTCACATGCCCCCTGAAATGGTGAAATTCCGTCTGGTTGTGGTGCTCAACGGAAGATTAAACGGAAATTCCTGTACCGTCGTTCCCATTTCGACCACCAAAGATCCCGGTAAACTTAACCATGGGTTTCACGTTCAGCTGCCCCATGGGGTTATCAAAGAGGCGAAATATTTTCCGCAGAAAACCAGCTGGGCGAAATGCGATATGGTCCAGACTGTCAGCAATAAACGCCTTAACAGGCCAATGGACGTTGGGCGCGGATGGCTCATTCAGATATTGCCGTGCGACATTGTGAGTGAGATCCAAAAAGCCGTGATCAAAGCGATTAATGCATCAGCACTATTGGCGTCGCCCTGTACGCTAAAATTGTCTGAATAGTGTACGTTGACACGTTTCGTCCTTCTGTTAGACTCAGCCCGTAGCCCACCGAGGCCATTCAGATTTTTCCCCCTTGAGGGACCGCGAAACCCAGTTGAAAAGCTGGGTTTTTGCATTTCTGGGATCCTACATTTATCACGCTAAATCAGACGGTCTTTACCTTCGCTACGTTTTTAAGGCACATCCTGCCGTTCTTTGCGATAAGCTTGAAGGCGTATTATCAGAGGTTGCAACAGATATAAGACATCGCAAACAGGGATAGCATGGAAATATTCTTCACAATACTGATCATGACCCTCGTGGTCTCCCTTTCCGGGGTCATCACCCGCGTCCTCCCTTTTCAGGTTCCACTGCCACTGATGCAAATTGGTATCGGGGCCGTGCTGGCGTGGCCTACGTTCGGGCTTCACGTCGAGTTTGACCCGGAATTGTTCCTCGTTCTGTTTATTCCGCCACTGCTTTTTGCCGACGGCTGGAAAACGCCGACCCGTGAATTTCTGGAGCACGGGCGAGAGATTTTTGGCCTTGCGCTGGCGTTAGTGTTGGTGACGGTAGTGGGTATCGGCTTCCTGATTTATTGGGCCGTGCCGGGGATTCCGCTGTTACCGGCGTTTGCGCTGGCGGCGGTGCTGTCGCCCACCGATGCCGTGGCGCTGTCGGGCATCGTCGGGGAAGGGCGCATCCCGAAAAAAATCATGGGCATTTTGCAGGGCGAGGCGCTGATGAACGACGCCTCGGGCCTGGTGTCTCTGAAGTTTGCAGTCGCCGTAGTGATGGGCACGATGATCTTCACCGTCGGCGGGGCAACGCTTGAGTTTTTCAAAGTCGCGACCGGCGGTATTCTGGCAGGCTTTATCGTCAGCTGGCTCTATGGGCGCTCCCTGCGCTTCCTCAGCCGCTGGGGCGGTGACGAACCGGCCACGCAGATTGTGCTGCTGTTCCTGCTGCCGTTCGCTTCATACCTGATTGCCGAACATATCGGCGTTTCGGGCATTCTCGCCGCCGTCGCCGCCGGGATGACCATCACCCGTTC
>Ga0079104_1001755_pt1 | contig 13712 bp, 17 predicted proteins | sample MedtruBG_FD_76829 | JGI IMG/M metagenome (GOLD analysis project Ga0079104, IMG submission 76829) | Root nodule microbial communities of legume samples collected from California, USA - Medicago truncatula BG | ecosystem: Host-associated > Plants > Roots > Nodule | place: USA: California... | reverse complement strand
AACCTGAACGCCGAAACGCAGATTGTGATTGCCGGAAGTGATGAAGAGATGGCAATTGTGGCGCACAAGGCGCTGGAAGCCGGTGCCAGTAAGGCGACACGCCTTGCGGTCAGCGTGCCGTCGCACTGCGCGCTGTTAGATAAGCCCGCCGAAAAACTGGCGCATGCTGTTGAATCGGTGACGTTGTCACGCCCACAGCGTGCCTATCTGAGCGGTTCCACGGGCCGCGTGCTGTGGGACCCACTGAAAATTGCCGACGATTTGGCCTATAACATGGCGCGGACCGTGCAATGGCAGGACGCCATGGTCTCAGCCAATCAGCGCGACGCGCGACTCGCCATTGAAATGCCGCCGGGCAGCGTATTGACCGGACTGACGCATCTTTCAGGCTGGCAAGGCGAAGCGATTTGCCTGGAACGTAACAGCGTTGAGGTTGCGCAGCACCTGCTGAAACGGCTTAGCCGCTGATGCTGCGGGCGTACATGCGCCCTTCTGCCGCCAGTGCCAGCAGGTCCTTATCGCGCTCGCGATGATGCGAATAGACAATCGAAATCAGCTGGCGCATCTGATACGGTTCCGCCAGCTTCAACAACTGCACATCGTTCTCATACACTTTCTTCATTCGCCCAGGGATCAGGGCAAATCCGACCCCCGCCTGCACCAGACTGATCATCGAGAAAATGTCATTTACGCGCGTCACTATATCCGGTTCAAAACCGGCGATGCTGAAAGCTTCCTGAAAACCGGCGTAGGTGGCAAACCCTTCCGCCAGTGAGACGAATTTCCGGTCGGCGTAATCACGCAGATCGGCATCCTGGGCGGTGTCCAGCGGGACGCTGGCGGGTGCGGCGAGAAAGATATCGTCGTGAAACAGCGGAATGACATCGAATTTCGACCCGGTAAACTCGCCTTCGTTGGTGGAGATCAGGATAGCGTCAAGGGCGTCATCTTCGAGCATATCGAGCAGCATCTGGTTCGAGCCCATGGTCAAATCCAGCTCCAGCGACGGACGGCGCAGCTTCATGCCCATGATGATTTTCGGCACCGTTTCCAGAGTCAGCGAATACAGCGTGCCGATACGCAAACGTCCGCTACCGACGCCCGCCACTTTTCGCGTCTGCTCCAGCCCTTTGCTCATCAGGCTTATCACGTCCTGGCAGTATTCCAGCAGCGTCCATGCTGCTGGCAGCGGCACCAGATTACGGCCTTTGTGAACAAACAGCGGACAGCCGACGCCCTCTTCCAGGGTGTGCAGTGCGCGGTGCACGCTGACGTTGCTCAACTCCAGCGCTTCCGCAGTGCGGGCGATGTTGCCTTTATTCATAAACATCATAAAGACGCTGAGCTTGCGAAAGGTAATGTCCTGATTGATGTCGTCTTTCATGGCTATCCGGTTTCGTATTACTGAGTTGAATGATTATACCCATAATTATTCATAACCCGTTGAAACCGTATCACGCCGACACTACCTCGTCTCAGTGGAACACGTTCCGGCGCGTTGACGCCGGATAACGCTGGTTTTCCTGCATCCAGCGGCTGAATACATCGCTGCGCAGGGTGCGCAGAAAATCAGTCAACCCGGTACAGCCCATCTTCTTAATCAGGTTCTGACGGATTTGATAAATCGTTTTAATATGCACATTCATGTGCATACCCACTTCCGTCATTTTTTTCCCTTCCTTCATTAAGTCGATCAGCTTTTTCTCCCTGGCGGTCAATAACATTCGATGCGACGGCACCGTTGCCTCGCCCTTTTGCCAGGTGATGGTGGTGATAAAATTACGGATATCGTCGAGCGTGGCCCTGGCCGATAAACGGTGCAGTGGCACGCTGTCGAGAAAATTAAAATCATGCCCGTTCGTCAAAAGAATTAAGCGATTTTTGTCCAGATCGTAATTATGGCTAAGCACATCCGCATAATATTGCTCCGTCAAAAATACGTAGCGAATACCGGTATCATCAAAGCGGATATTCTCAAGCGCCTTTTGCAAACCGAGTTGCAAATAATGGTCAGACAGCCAGAGATCGACCTGCTCAAGTTGCACGCAGTTTAGGCCACTCATTCGTCAGTTTCCGTCGTCACAGGGTTAGAATACACAGGGCCGGAGTTGCTCACGGCCCACCTCTCACTCTCCGGCAGTCCCGGCAGGCATGTCAGATATCGTCGGTGGTATGGCCGACCACAATCTCGAGGGTTTTACGGATAACATCCGCCTGCACCACATCGCGGGTGTCTTCCAGCGTACGCAGCAGCGCCAGAATAATGTTCTTATTATTAATATGCTCACCTGACAACAGAACATGACGCATTGCTGTGCCCAATACCGCGGATTCCGCTGCAAACATATCACCCGCCTTGCGGAAATAATCCGTCAGAGCGTTGTTTGGCATGGTGGTATAAATATCAGACTGTTGAATCGTGGCTGTGCTCATTTTTTTACCCTCGGGAATCATTGGATTGTCAGTGGATTTTATTTTTTCCTTGCGGCTGCTTATTCCCGAGCAGCGTATTAGCATTTTCCTTATGCGTTCCTGTGGACAGCTTTTCCGGACGCTCATTTCTTAACGTCGTTGCTTCAACTTCGGCAATAATAATCGGCAGTGTTTCTCGCCGACCTGGGTCGTTTTCTACTGCCAGCATATTGCGAAGTTCTGCCAGCAGCGCGACTGTGCTTATCGGTCCTTTGCGCTTCAGCAACGCCAGCACGGCCTCACCAATAAGCTGATCGGTTATTTGGTCTGTTTGTTGTTTATTTTCGCTTCTCGTCATAACTGCATTCCCTGTTCGCCGACAATCCCTGACTCGGGAACGCGACATTTCATTGCGCACGAGGGGCTTATCTGTCGAACAGCAGTCCGATCAGTGCGTTGTAGTGACCCTCCTCTTCCACACAAGATGCTTGCTCAAGGCGGCTCAGCAACTTTGTGCAGAGTGATTTACGATTCAGGTTCCGTCCATCGTTCAGGATTTCCACCACAATTTGCCCTAAGGTTTCCTGCTGGGTCGGCAGATTTGCCTTGTTGAAGTACTGGGCAATGGCGCTTGCTGTATCCGGTAGGTAACCATTCTGCTGCATATGTCACTCCTGTACGATTCAGTAAAAGGGTTAATGTTGTGTTATTCAAAGTTACGAAAATTGTACACAAAAGCTGTACAAGTGCATTACTGATGTTTTAGCAAAAAATGCTAATCGTTTATATTCATCACGTTATGCGTTTTGTATTGGGTATTATCTGATAGTGCCTTGTACAGGGGGATAGCGGAGGTTGTACAACAAAGAAAGAGATTTAAAACAGCACCGCTCGATGCTCTATTTCTCTGTGAATCACTTGTTAATTTAATGTGTTACAACACGAGACGGAACGGCTTACTTCTGTTAGGGTTAATAACAATCCCCCCGAGTGTTTGAAAAATTATGCTTACGACAATCATCTATCGCAGCCATCTGTGCGACGACGTGCCGGTAAAATCTCTCGAAAAGATGGTCGCCGGAGCCAATACAAATAACCGCGAGGCGGATGTCACCGGCATTCTGCTGTTTAACGGCACCCATTTTTTCCAACTGCTCGAAGGCCCAGACCACAACGTAAAGGCCATCTACAACGCTATCTGCGAAGATCCTCGGCACTATAACGTCGTGGAACTGCTGTGCGACTACGCCCCGTCACGCCGCTTTGGCAACGTCGGGATGGAGCTGTTTGATTTGCGGGAACATGACCGCGACGAGGTGCTGCAAAACATCCTCGATAAAGGCACCTCAAAATATCAGCTCATCTACAATGACCGCGCGCTGCAGTTCTTCCGCACGTTTGTCGAAGCGACGGAAAAAGAGAATTACTTTGAGATCCCCTCCGCCGACACCTGGGATTTTATCCCGTCGGGCGAGGAACGCTTAGTTGACCCGCAGGTTATTGGCCCTGACGCCGACTGTGGTTTTGCGTTTCAGCCGATTATTGACCCGCTGACACAGGAAATTGTCTCGCTGGAAGCCCTGCTGCGTACTCCGTCAGGCGGCTCCCCGCAGGCGTATTTCGATACCTTTACAGGGGATGATGTTTACCGCGCCGACCTGCAAAGCAAGAAAGTCGCGTTCGCGCTGGCCGGGGCGTTGACCCTGAACGACCAGACGATCTCCGTTAACCTGCTGCCCATGACGCTGGTGAAAATCCCTGATGCGGTCGCTATTCTGCTGCACGCGATCGCGGACAACGGTCTGGTGCCGGAACAGGTGATTGTGGAGTTCACTGAAAGCGAGGTGATTTCTCAGTTTGATGCGTTTACCCAGGCGGTCAGAGAACTGAAAGCAGCGGGGATCATCGTTACTATCGATCACTTCGGTGCCGGGTCTGCCGGGCTGTTGCTTCTGGCGCATTTTCAGCCGGACCGAATCAAAATTAACCGGGACCTGATCCGCGACGTGCATAAAAGCGGCCCGCGCCAGGCCATCATTCAGGCCATCATCAAATGTTGTACATCGCTCGAAATTATGGTCTCCGTGGTGGGCGTGGAGAAAGCAGAAGAGTGGATGTGGCTTGAGTCCGCGGGCATCACCCAGTTCCAGGGTCATTTGTTCGCAAAGCCTCTGTTCTGTGGCATTCCGCAGGTTGCCTGGCCGGAGAAGAAAACCCCGTTCTAACCCGCCATGACTGACATTTCTCCTGCCGCCATCGTGCGGCAGGCCCTTCCCCAAAGCCCTTTCCTGACTGCGATGTTACGTTTGTTTAACAATCGTTCGGCATATTCTTCCCACACATGTTCGAGTCTGCTGTACAATAAATTATAAATTGTACAAACGCCTTTGATTGGTTACGTTAAGAAAGGACGTCTCTGATTGAACATGGGGGGATACTATGGCGTTTTATAGCATCGGCGATGTTGCCGAGCGATGCGGTATCAATCCCGTGACCCTGCGTGCCTGGCAGCGCCGCTATGGTTTGTTGAAACCGCAACGCAGCGAAGGTGGGCACCGCCAGTTTGACGAAGAAGACATCCAGCGCATCGAAGAGATTAAGCGTTGGATCAAGAGCGGCGTGCCCGTGAGTAAAGTCAAAACGCTGCTCGAAGAAAACGTCATCACCACCGATGGCGACTGGACCAGCCGCCAGGAAGAGATGATGGCGGTACTGCGTTTCGCTCACCCCGCCAGGCTGCGCACCAAAATTATCGCGTTAATTCGGGAGCATTCGGCTAGCGACCTGATTGACCATGTTTTCATTCCTGTCCGCCAGCGTCTGAGCCTCGATCACAATACCGCCCGCATCATGTGCAGCCTGCTTGACGGGGTGCTGATAGAGTTCGCCACGTCCGCCCTGGCTGAAGCGCGTAAAAAAGTCGGTGACGAAGCGCTACTGATTGGTTGGGACACCGAAGACAGAACGCGACTGTGGCTGGAAGCCTGGCGTCTTTCGCAGAAAGGTTTACACATTGCCGTACTGGCTGAACCGCTCGACGTCCCGCGCCCGGAACTGTTCCCCGGCCAGCAGCTTTTTGTCTGGACCGGCATTTCCCCGACGCGCCGTCAGCAAGAACTTCTCCAGCACTGGCACGAACAGGGTTATACCCTCACCTTTCATCAGCCCTGAATTGACCCCGGTGGCTTACGGTGAGGCCACTTTTCGCCGCGCCTGTTTATCGGCATAAATCGTCAGCGCAATCCCCGCAAGCACCGTCACCGTTGACACCACCAGCTGAAGCGTCAGGTGCTCGCCGAGAAATGCCACCCCGCCCAGAGCAGATATGCACGGCACACTCAACTGCACGGTGCTGGCCGTCGAAGAGGTTAACCTCGGCACGATGGCGTACCACAGCGCATAGGCCGCACCTGACGTCATTCCTCCTGAAATCAGTGCCAGCAGCACGCCAGACGTGTCCGCGTGCGCCGCCGGATTGAGGGTCAGCGACAGCAACAGCGCCACGGGAACGGTCAATATGAAGCTGCCCGCCGTCGCCGCCGTGGCGTTTTGAACGCTTTTCCCTGCGATGCTGTAGGCCGCCCAGCCAACCCCGGCCAGCATCATGGTTGCCGCCGGAACGTACGGTGGACTGTTTGCGCCGGGCAGCAATAGCCAGCAAATCCCAACCGCCGCCAGCGCGATCCCGGTACTTTTCAGCCGGGTTAATTTCTCGCCCCGATAAATCCCCCAACCGGTCATCACCAACTGCACCGTACCAAACAACAGCAGCGCCCCTTCGGCCGTGCCGAGATGAACATAGGCGATGGAAAAGGCAATGGCGTAAACGGCAAGGAAAAGTGCGTTTTTCACTTTCCACTCAATCCGCCGATTCAGGAACGGTTTCTGTAGCAGGAGAAACAGCACGATGGCGCCGCTCAGCAGGCGCAGGCTGCTAAAAGACAGCGGATCGATATGCACACCTTTGAGCGCAATCCGGCACAGGATCGAGTTCGCGGCAAATGCGAACATGGCTAGCGTGATTTTACCCGTCATGAATCTTCTCTTGTTTAGCGCTCAATTCTGGATGTCAGCATCGCATAAGGGCCAGCGGATTTCCCCCCCTACCGGCTGAAAGCTGCGGTGGCCCGATGTTATTGGTCTATTTTTCAGCACGCTGCATGTATTGCCGAAACAAATCCGAAGGCGGTTGATGAAGGGTTTACGCTAACAAAGGCAATATACCCTCATTATTTTCAGGGTGTATTTATCGTTCACCTTTCACTTTTTCTCATTATTAATGCCGAGGTTTGTTTTGAAGTGTTTAATGTATTTTGTGATTGCATTACCCTGCACTGCTTTTGCCAATAACCCTAATTTCGATGAGCATACATTTAGATCGAATTACCATGAGTACAGCATCGGCGACAAAGCGCCGGACATCAACTTCACCAAAGACTACAACATCACTTCATGGCGTATAAGACATTTGCCAGCGCCTATGCCAGGGACATTCTGGAGCTATATGGACGGAACCTATGTCTTACTCAGAAACAGCGACCATAAAATAGTTGATGCTAAATCTTCTGATATTTTTTATCGCCATATGAAAGACTGATATTGACCTTCCACATCACCGAACGTAATGCTATTCAATTCATAGGCATAAATACGCCAGATAAAATTTAGAACGCGCCCCTGCAACAATACAAACTTGTTGTATGCTTTTAAGTGTCACGCCAGTGCCACTAATATGCATTGCGAGGTCCTTGTGCTTTCACCCAAATTCATTATGCAGTTATTGCTGTGGTGCGTGCTCTATTACTCTCTCGGGTATATATCGCTGTTTCTCGATGACCCTGTCAGCCAGGTCTCGTTTGTCTGGTTCCCCGCGGGCCTGGCGGTCAGCGCGTTCCTGCTGACGTCACGCCGCAACTGGCCCTGGCTATTCCTCGGTCTGTTTCTGGTGCGCACACTTCTTGATGTGACCCTGCGCCATTCACTTGAAACCTCGCTGGTGCATTCGGCGATTTCATTAACCAACGATTTTGCGATTGCCTGGTGCGTACGCCATTTCACCCGTCCTCACGACTCGCTCTACAGCCTCGTGGTATGGCTGGTGGCGACCGTGCTCACCAGCGCCGTTGCCGCCGCGCTGGGCGGGGGTTGGGTCGTCCTGCGTCACGGCGTTGATTTTGTGACGACGCTGTGGATTTGGTGGTCCGCCAACGTGGTCGGCACCATTTTGCTGACGACCATCGTGATGGGGTTGTTTTGGCGACAGAAGACTGCCGTGCCTCACCAGTGGCTCACGGGCGGCGTGCTGTGGGTACTGTTATGTATCAGTGCAGTGTATGTGTTCCACCAGCCCGTTGATGATTCCCAGGGTGAGGTATTCCTGTTCGGCCTGGCCTGTATTCCGGTTGTGCTGATGATCTTAATCCCCGTGATTATCGGCAATCAGCTCGGCGCAATTTCATTTCTCAGCTTTTGCATCATCGTTATTTATTACTCCTGGCAGCGTAGCGGTCCGCTTTTTGTCCCGGGTTTACGCCCCGGCGAGCCGCTTTTGCTGGCCCAGTGTTATCTGTCAGGCACCGCGCTCCTTCTGAATTTTGTCTATATGCTCAGGCACCAACAGGAAGCCAATCCCGCGTCTTCGTATTATCTGGACTTGACCAGCGGACGCCTGACCTGGGACAACAATTCCCCCTCCGCACTGACTCAACAGCTCGCCAATATTCATCATATCGATGAACTGTTCGCTTACATGTCCGCCGACGATCAGCAAAAAATGCGTGAGCGATGGGCATTAGCGCAAAGCGGTCGGGCAATTAAGGGATCTTTTCGTTTTTTACTGACGCTTTCTCCGTCAAATAAATTACATCTGCAGGAAACAAAACTGATTGCGCTGCAACAGCCGAATGGCGTGGCACTCATCGGCTATTGGGCCGGTGAATTTCAGGGCACCGAATCCACTCGGGCCATCAAGGGGGCGTAATCCATGTTGCAGATTGCACTTTTATTGATGGGCGTGTCATTTGTACGAAAGGCAGCCCCGATGCTTGCGGTAACAGGCGTGCTGTGGGCCGGGCTTGGCATGTCTATTTTCCTCGATGGCGTGGAAGGCATGCGTTATTTCCCTTTCCATGTCTTTGGCCTGCTGCTGCTGATTGAAAGTCTGGTGACTCTGCTCTTTGCCGGCAGCGCCACGGGCGCAAAAAAATCCGTCTTTTATTTCAAAGGCGGCTTATTTTTCTTTATCGCGGTGCTCATTCTCTCCGGGCGTGAAAGCAGCAATCTATTGCTGGCCATTTTGTTTGGTTTTGCTTTTTTCATTACCGGTCTTTTTGTCATGGCCTCTGCCTGGGTGGTGCACTATCACGGCTGGCGCCGCGTGTTTATGGGCGGCCTGGCACAGCTGGCTTTTGCGCTGTTTCTCTTTTTGCCCTATCCCACTCACCACCACGGCACCATTTCGCAACTGCTCGGCGTGATCATGATCCTCGGTGGCGTGCAGTGCGTTCGGCTGGCTGCCCGCGCGTTCCGGTTACGTGAAGGCTCGACGATATTTACGATTATGGAGCCCAAAGCGCCTCCGCCGGTTGCGGAGCCCATGGCACCGCTTCACACCTCAGGGCCGCTGATTATTCACATCTGGACGCCGGAGGGTTCCTCTGAAAACTCGCCGGTCCCAAGGCCGGTCATTAATCGCTATATCGCCGCGGTGGACATCGATGGCGTGATTTCAACCGGACATGCGGCACTTGAAATGTCGCCCGAAATTTACATCAGCCTGTATCCCGCCGTGGAAATTGACCGCTCGCCGTCAGAGTTTTTTCAGACTCTAAAAGCGATTCAAGAAAACAATGTGCCGGGTGAATTTCAACAGAGCTACCAAAGCGAAGCGGCGGCCTGGTGTGATTCCGACCGGAAGATTGTTTTTCAGCATTACAACGCGCAGGCATTGCAGCGTTTTTGGACTCACTATCGCAAGGTCGACACCTACAACCTGACGTGGCGGAACTGTTCCAGCAGCGTGGCCTACGGACTCGAGTCGGCGCTGGACGGCGTTCTCTCTCACCGACTCGGGTGGCTGCATTTCATCAGGCTCTTTTTCATGCCCGAACTGTGGATTGCCGCCCAGCTGCGTAAACGCGCCACCACCATGGCCTGGACGCCGGGCTTGATGCTCGACTACGCCCGCGCGTTGCACGCCCTCGTTCACCCCGTCAGGCACTCCTGGTTCCAGCGCTGGAAACAACAGCTGGGTAGATCTCAATGATGAATCGCCTCATGCAGCATAAAGCGGCGTTCGCCCGGAAAGGAAATAGCATGCGTAAATTCCTGGCACTCGTGCCGTGTATCCTGTTGTCTGCAATAGATATGGCGCACAGCGCGGATTTTTCGTTAGGCGTTCAGGGAGGTTCATACGGCACGGCCTATAAAACCCGACATGCCGATTATTGGGCTTTGCCGTATATCGGTTACAACGGCCAGACCTGGTATATTGATGGCACCGAGGCGGGCTACAATTTTGTTAATACGGATACGCAGATTTTCCGCGCTAAAGTGTATTACTACACCAATCAATACAGTGCATCCGACGGTCGCAATGCGGCGATGCGCAGTCTCGACAGCCGTTACAGCACCATGATGGCGGGTTTTACCTATCAATATATTTCCCCCATTGGCGCATTCAGCACCACGGTTGGCGCCGATACGCTAAATAACAGTCAAGGCGTCACCGTGAATGCGGCATATATCCTGCTGCAACAGTGGGGAAATTTCACTCTGGTTCCCGAATTGGGGGTCGATTGGTCTAATGCGCAAAACACCCGCTATTATTACGGTATTTCAGAACAAGAATCTGCCCGCAGCGGCCTTTCTCCCTGGCGTCCACACGACAGTTTTGTGCCTTATTTGCAGCTGGCAATGAATTACGCCTGGTCAAAACAGTGGAATACCTGGGGGGAAATCACCGGCCGGCTTTATCCCTCGACAATCAGCGACAGTCCAATGGTCAATAAACACGGCGTCACCGAACTTACGCTGGGCGTAAGTTATACCTTTTGATTTAAATCGGTCCAAACGAGACGAGGTACACAGCAATGAAAACAAAAGCAGTGGTGTGTGGCGTGGCAATACTCTGTACAACCCCAGCCTGGGCAGTTGATTACCTTTCAGGCCAGGAAAAACAGTACATTTATGATGGATTATCGTTAACGACGTCGTTGGGTTATATGGGCGGGGAATCGAGAGAATATATTTATGATCAGGGCAGACAACTCAGCCGACTCGACTGGAAAATGAAAAACGCCGCCATCCTTAAAATGGAGGCCAATTATGACATTCTCCCGTGGTTAAGCATCAATGCTGCTGGCTGGACATCACTGGCCGCGGGTTCCGGTAGCTTACGAGATCGTGACTGGCAGGATCTTCACTCTACCAATAACACTGATACCTCCTTCTCATCGGCGACGCTAAATGAAGCCAATGAGTATGACCTGAGTCTTCGCGGATGGATATTCAATAGCGAAAATTATAAGGCAGGACTCATTGCCGGTTATCAGGAAAGCCGTTTTAGCATGACGGCAAAAGGCGGCACCTATGATTATGCAGGCACAGATGCGAACGATACCTATGACCCAAACCTTCCACGAGTACAGGGCACTTTTCCCGCGAACCAATCTGTTGTGGGTTATAAACAAACCTATCGCGCCCCCTATCTCGGCCTCATCGGAAAATACGCCATCAATGATTTTGAATTCAACGCACTGATGAAATACAGCCATTGGGTCGATGGCAAAGATAACGATAACCATTATTTAAATAATGCGACCAGTGCGATCAACACCAGCAGCGCAGAGCTGTGGGCCGGTCAGATTAATGCCGGATATTGGGTGACACCTCAGGCAAAAGTCTTCACCGAAGCTGACTACACCTATTATCCGAATAAAAAAGGCAAGATTGAGCAATGGGATAACGACGGCTATCAGTCAGCGTCCAGTGGGGGTGGCATTCAAAACAGAAACTGGACTATTACCGCTGGTTTACAGTATTTGTGGTGACGCAATAAAGGGGTCGTATGTTGTTAAATAAGCGGCTATTTGCCATTATTTTTTCGGTGACGGTATTCAGCTTAACGTACGGTCTGAGCTCACCTTTATTGTCCTTTAAACTGATTCATGCGGGCATGACGGAAAGCATGATTGGCATCAATGCCGCCATGCATGCGGTCGGCGTTTTTGCCATCGCACCGTTTTTGCCTGCCTTATTCAGGCGAGTTCGCCCTGCTATTCTGATGCTGATATCGCTCGGCGCCATCGCCATTATTTTCCTGTTATTCAGCGTGGTCACACTCCCGTTCTGGTTCTTGCTCAGGATGGGGCTCGGCATGTTCAGTGAAGTCATCATGGTTCAGACCGAAACCTGGCTGAACGGCAGTACGGTTGAACGCGCCAGAGGCAAAGTGTTGGCACTCTATACCGCGGGGATGTCATTAGGGTTCGCGGCGGGCCCGTTGATCCTCGCTTACACCGGCAGCGACGGCAACCTGGCGTTTTATATCTCGACCATAATTACCGTCATTGCGATTGGGCTCATCGCGCTCTCCGGCATGCCGCGCGTCGAGCACGACGAAGACGCAGCGGAAGGTTTTTTGCGTAGCCTGAAACTCGCCGCGTTACCGATTATGGCCACGGTACTCAACGCCGCTGTCGAAATGCTGGGCATGAATTTCCTCTCGATCTATGCCATAAAACTGGGCTGGAGCGAGTCTGCGTCCGCATTATTGATTTCGGTTCTGATGTTCGGGGCCATCGTTCTGCAACTGCCTGTTGGTTGGCTGGCGGACAAGGTCAACCGGCTTTCGCTTATGCGGACTCTGGCGTTTATCGCCGCCGCGATGGCCTTTATCTGGCCCTATATTCTCGCCTTTCATTTCCTCTCGTACGTCATGTTATTTATCTGGGGCGGCATATTTGTTGGCATCTACACCGTCGCCATCACATGGGTGGGTGAACGCTTCAAAGGCAGCCAGCTGGCCGGGATTTATTCCGCCATGTCGGTCGCATGGGGTGCAGGCGCGCTGGCAGGTCCACTTCTGGGCGGGTTCGCCATGGAATATTCGTTACACGGACTGCCGTGGCTAACCGCCGCAATGTGCCTGTGTTTTGCTCTTTTCAGTTTGAGACCGGCTTTTCAAATGCGGGATTAAGCCAATAATTTGTTAAACACAGTGACCATTAGCCCGATAATTGTACTCGGCCCCACATTTGCTTAACCTATATAATGATGGACAAGAAATACTGGGTCGATCATGTTAATTGTGTTGGTGATTATATTCTACGGAAGGATATTTTATGCGTTATTCCCCTCTATTTATTGTGCCTTTATTGAGTGCCTGTAGTTTTAGCTTTATGAAGTTTGATAACGATCCACTCGTCCAGGCGACGTATGCAACGAATGCGACAAAAAATTCGGTTATTGCTGCGGGCGGAAAGCCAGACAGTGAGATGCGCGTTCCCGAAATTAACGGCACCTGCCTCAACTACACGCTAAAAAAAGAGGCCGAGACAATGCCTTTTTATGTCGCGTTCGATAAGAATGGCAACCGAAAACATTACGGCTATATTTCCTGCCAACAGGCAAAAGCGAAGGGAGTATTTAGTCAGTAAATTCAGTGGCAAGATCACTCCTCTTCTGGCGGCATTACGCGAGAAGAGGAATATTAAAGATGATTTAAATATTAGTACCCTGCAGCCTTGTTAGCGGCTTTTATGCGCTTATTTCTTGCGTCTTTTTCTTGTTGATCCTTCGCTTGCATTATTCCACCCGCCGCATCTATCCAATCATTTGCGGTACAACCAGATAAACCCATGCTCAGTACAAGTGCCATCACATACTTCATTTTTGCTCCATCATTTTATTTCCGTATAAATAACGTCCGTATCATACTGATGTATTTGACGTTAACGGCAAGATTGTAACAAATGATTAATAAGCGGGCAATGCTCAGGGTAAATAATAAGCCTGCAATGTAAAAGCAGGCTATATTCTTTTATGCATCTTCTTTCAGAGGAAGAGCAGAATAGGGATGAACGGCAATACGCATAGGCGGTTCAGCCAAGAGGTCGATTATCTCATCGCGAAGCTCGTCAGCTAACGGACTGTTCTCATACTGCGCCTTTGCCGCATCGGATTTGAAGACCTCAAAATTCCACAGCGTGTCCGGGTCATCATCTTCGCGAGCGATGATGAATCGATCAGATGCACCGGATTTCGTCATTCCGATGGTCGCCAGTTCAAAAAGTTTGTCG
>Ga0079104_1001753_pt1 | contig 13718 bp, 19 predicted proteins | sample MedtruBG_FD_76829 | JGI IMG/M metagenome (GOLD analysis project Ga0079104, IMG submission 76829) | Root nodule microbial communities of legume samples collected from California, USA - Medicago truncatula BG | ecosystem: Host-associated > Plants > Roots > Nodule | place: USA: California... | reverse complement strand
TTTGGCCTCTGATCCACATCCCTAAGGGTAAAATATGGTTTCCACACACATCGGCTTCCCGACTGAAACGGTCATTGTTTTTATTGCGCTTTCAGTCGGTGCCATCTTTATTGACCTGTTTATGCACCGTGATGACAAGCCAATCTCGCTGAAGAGTGCGGCGCTCTGGTCCGTATTCTGGGTTGTGGTTGCGATGGCATTTGCCGGTTTCCTCTATATCCACCACGGTGCTGAGGTTGCCAGTCTGTTTGTCACGGGTTATGCGCTGGAGAAAGTGCTGTCGGTCGATAACTTGTTCGTCATGATGGCCATCTTCTCCTGGTTCGCCGTTCCGGATCGTTATCGCCACCGTGTTCTCTACTGGGGGATCATTGGTGCCATTGTCTTCAGGGGCATCTTTGTCGCCATCGGTACGAGCCTGCTGAGTTTGGGGCCGTACGTTGAAGTTGTCTTCGCTATTATCGTTGCCTGGACGGCGGTCATGATGCTTAAAAGTGGTGATGACGATGATGAAATTGAGGATTACTCCCAGCATCTGGCTTACCGCATGGTTAAACGCTTCTTCCCTATCTGGCCGAAGCTCAGAGGGCACGCCTTCCTGCTTAACCAGAAGGAAGTGGATGCCGAACTGGCGAAACCAGAAAACAGCGATGTCACCATTGGCCGTGGTAAAAAAGCGGCGCTGTATGCGACCCCGCTGTTCCTGTGTGTGGCTGTGGTTGAACTCTCGGATGTCATGTTCGCGTTTGACTCGGTACCGGCAATCATTGCCGTCAGTCGTGAACCGCTTATCGTCTATAGTGCCATGATGTTTGCTATCCTGGGCCTGCGTACTCTGTATTTTGTCCTTGAGGCACTGAAACAGTACCTGGTTCATCTGGAGAAGGCCGTTATCGTGCTGCTGTTCTTCATCGCGGCAAAACTCGGCCTGAATGCGACCGATCACATCTGGCATCATGGTTACAGCATCGCGGCAACAACCAGCCTGTATGTTGTACTGGGTGTACTGGCGCTGGGTATTCTCGCAAGCGTCATGTTCCCGGGCAAACCTGAATCTGAGGAAAAGGGGAGTTAATCCCCTTAAGTGTTAACCTGAATAATTACTAATCGAAGAGGTTATTTTATGAGTGTTTCTCTTTCCAAAGGCGGGAACGTCTCCCTGAGTAAAGCAGCTCCGTCAATGAAAAACGTCCTGGTGGGCCTTGGCTGGGATGCGCGTTCAACAGACGGTCAGGACTTTGACCTGGATGCTTCAGCATTCCTGCTGGCCTCAAACGGCAAAGTGCGCGGCGATTCAGATTTCATCTTCTATAACAACCTGACGTCATCCGACGGTTCCGTAACGCACACCGGCGATAACCGCACCGGTGAGGGCGATGGTGATGATGAATCGCTGAAAATTAAACTGGACGCCGTCCCGTCTGAAGTTGACAAGATCATCTTCGTTGTGACCATCCACGATGCTCAGGCTCGTCGCCAGAGCTTTGGTCAGGTATCCGGTGCGTTTATTCGCCTGGTTAATGACGATAACCAGACTGAAGTCGCTCGCTACGATCTGACCGAAGATGCGTCCACTGAAACCGCCATGCTGTTTGGCGAGCTGTATCGCCACAATGGTGAGTGGAAATTCCGCGCAGTAGGCCAGGGTTATGCTGGTGGTCTGGCATCTGTATGTGCTCAGTACGGCATTAACGCGTCCTGATCGAAAAGTAACTTTTCATATCCGGGGCTGTTAATGCAGCCCTCATTCAACTGTTTGCAGGAGCTAAAAATGGCAGTTTCTCTCGTAAAAGGCGGCAACGTATCTCTGACCAAAGAAGCACCAACCATGAATATCGCTATGGTTGGCCTCGGCTGGGATGCCCGTGTAACTGACGGTCAGGCTTTTGACCTGGACGCTTCCGTGTTCGCAGTAGGCGAAGACGGTAAAGTGCTGTCAGATGCGCATTTCATTTTCTTCAATAACAAAACCAGCCCTGATGGCGCGGTAGAGCACCAGGGCGACAACCGTACCGGTGAAGGCGACGGTGACGATGAGCAGGTCAAAATCGATCTGACCAAAGTCTCAGCAGATATCAAAAAACTGGTGTTTGCCGTTACCATCTATGATGCAGAAGCGCGTAAACAAAACTTCGGCATGGTGAGCAACAGCTTCATGCGCGTTTACAACAACGACAACGGCACGGAAATTGCCCGTTTCGATCTGTCTGAAGATGCCTCAACCGAAACCGCTATGGTCTTCGGTGAACTGTATCGTCATGGCGCTGAGTGGAAGTTTAAAGCTGTCGGTCAGGGCTTTGCCGGTGGCCTGGCGGCTCTTGCCTCCCAGCACGGCGTTAACATCTAAAACAACGCTGAATCATACCCCGGCAATGCCGGGGTTTTTTTTGGTTGCGATCCGCTTTCAGGAGGGAGTAGTAGAAAGGGGATTGGAAATTTCAGAAAGCAGGTAATGTTAATTCAGACCTGAGCCTTTTAAAGGCAGGAAACGGATTTATCTCTGGTTGCTGGTTAAAGCCGGTATTCCGTGCCTTTTATCAACAGAATGCCCCTCTGATATATGTTACTTTTGCGGTTTATGAAGGAACGGGATCTGGAACATAAGATACCCGGTCAATCAAAATTCCAGTTCAACAGGTATAGAAACTTCAGCGTGATGAAATATGGTGTCACACCATATATACGCCTCACCAGAAATCCAGCGTCCTGAACTAAGCCTGGGGAACATATATAAGCGCTGCGCTTTAAAAATAATCAAAAATCAGGAGAGTTAATGTGAATCTACAATCCGGACAAAACATACCGCTTCAGCAATCTGCGATCAGGCTGAATCTTCAGTACCCTGCCAAATCCGGCTTTAAAGGCGAACCCGATACCTGCCTCTTCCTGCTTAATGCTCAGGGAAAGGTAACCGGCGATTCTGACTTTATCTTTTATAATAATCTGTCTTCTCCTGAAGGGGCAGTAAAGCTCGTTACCGGTTCTCAGCAGTCCAGCATTGAGATAGCACTGGATCGTGTTCCGGCGAACGTCAGTAAGATTGCGATCACCGTTGTCATTGATGGTGAAGATACTATCAGTGGGCTCAGTTTATTGAGCATTCAGGCTCCTGGTACCGCTGATTTTCAGGCTGAGACTCAGGGCCGCAGTGAGAAAGCAATCATCCTGGGTGAAGTATATCGGCACAATGGCGCCTGGAAGCTTCGTGCGCTCGGGCAGGGTTTCAACGGTGGTCTTGAGCCTCTGGCCATTAGCTTTGGCGTTGATGTCGCACAGCCAGCTCCGCAGCCAGCAAAGCCTGCTCGTATCAGTCTGGAAAAGAAACTTGAAACCAGATCTCCGCGCCTCGTAAGCCTCGCTAAAAAAGCCTCGGTCAGTCTCACTAAAAATAAACTGGACACCCTTGAGGCAGCGGTTGCATTTGTACTTGACGCATCCGGCTCAATGAGTGGCCAGTTCAGTAAGGGCAACGTTCAGTCTGTGCTGGACCGCATCGCCGTTCTTGCCGCCCAGTTCGACGACGACGGTGAAATGGATGTCTGGGGATTTGGAGAGAAGCACAAGAAGTATCCAAACGTCACACTGGACAACCTGGACACATATATTCAGTCCATTCGCGGGTCTGGAAAGCGTTCAGCCTGGGAGAACCTGCCGGGACTTGGTGGGACAAACAATGAGCCCCCTGTGATGGAAGAAATTGTCGACTACTTTAAGGACTCGAAAATCCCGGTATATGTTGTATTTATTACCGATGGCGGGATCAGCAAGACCCGGGCGATTAAAGATGCAATCCGGCGTTCTGCCAACTACCCCATCTTCTGGAAGTTTGTCGGCCTGGGTGGTTCAAGCTACGGTATCCTCAAAAATCTGGATGACTTTACTGACCGCCGGGTTGATAACACCCACTTCTTTGCCATGGATGATTTCGGTTCGATCAGCGATGAAAAGTTATATGATAATTTACTGGAAGAATTCAGACCGTGGATCGATGAAACAAAAAGGTTAGGCATCCTGTAATACGCACAGTTTTCGCATGGTTAAAGGAGCTCTACAGCAGCTTAATACTGTAGAGCCTTTGTTCACTGGAAATCGTACAGGGAGGAGCATATGGACCGCATCAAGTACCTGAAATGGATAGCTGAAGAATCACCAAGTACGGCTCAGCAGCTGGTGGCCTGGTTAAAAAGAGCAAGGCACTATACCCCCGACATGAAAGAGCATCAGGCAGGTGTACAGATTCAAGAAAAGGGGATTGTTGTAGGGCTTAGACAAAGTACTAATCGTTATCAGGGAGATTGTCTGGCCATACATGTGGTACAGCTTCCGGAAGAAATACAAAACAAGGGATGGTTTAAGTCTTTTCTGAAGCTTTGCTGTGAATCGAATCCCTGGTGCGATGTTGTAATAGAAGACGTGAAAAATCCATATTTATTAAGGTTTTGTAAGAAACTAAACTTTACGGTATTAGATGAGTTTTATCCGGATACGTACATAGTAAACTCAGATGCCATTATGAGTTTATCCATCCCACCCTTAGGGAGATACGAAACATATCTTGATTAAACCTGCGAACCTTTACCGGTTGCGTGGGGATCGGATGGACATCGGCTAAAGAAAAATCACATCGTCTATTTTGACCAGAAAAAACTAATCCGCCTGATGTAATGCATTTTTGCATTACTGGTTGCATGTAATGCAGAAACGCATTACAGTAATATCTTCTCCCAACAGGAACTGAGATGATGGCAACGATAAACGTTCGGATTGACGATGCAATCAAAATGACTGCTGATGAGGTTTTAAAAAACCTCGATGTCAGTCAGACACAGGCGATCACTGCGTTCTATCAGTATATCGCTGAAAACAAAAAGCTTCCCTTTACTGCACTTATGAGTTTCAAAACTCAGGATGATCTTTTAAAGACGTTCAACGATATTTTATCGGAAGCCCTTGCCATTGCCTTAAACTTACAGGTATGGATTAATAAATCAGATATTATTGATGGCAAAATAATTCAGAAATATTATCGCCGACTTGACAACTATTATAGAAGTGCTAAAGAGCAGCTGGACTACCTTGAAAGTAGAACAAAAGCAGCTCAGGTTTTAAATGCGCTTAATAAAATTTTGACGGTAATTGTCGATTTCAGTAATTTTGGATACGGATATGAGCAAGTAAAAATCTCTCATCCAGAAAAAACAGAATTCGAATCTTCTGTTTTCGATTTCGAAAACAGGCTTAAGGATAGCCTTGAAAAAAAAGCTGAGGTAGCAGGATGAAAAAAGAAAGCAACGCTGTATGCCCTCAATGTTCAGGCACCATAACTGTCTGGTTTGACCTTAACGTAGAGGTCAGGTATGACGTGAAGCCCGACGGTAGCCTTTCCAGACCTGCTATCGTAACGGACACCACGGGGGAGTCGCGTTTTGGCCTTAGATGCACCAGTTGTGACTGGTCAGTGCATGGCGAAGATGATGAAATTGACAACTACGATAGTATCATTAGTCGGGGCGCAGAAAGGGCCGAGAAGGTTCAGTTGTCTTTAAAACGTTAACTATACGGGAGTTTAAATGTTCGCAGAAATCAAGGATAATTATTCGTTAGGTGGATACAGAAAGGTTGCCATTACCAGCTTTCGCCGAGTCGAAAATAAAAACCTTATTTATAGTGACAGGGAATATGAGCTGACGCTTGCCAATGGAACAATAATTAAAAATGTACTTAGAAAAGAAGAGTGGGAACTGTTAGAAAGCAATTCAATTAAGGTTATAGAATAAGTACGGAAATTATATTGGACCATCGTTATTATTCTGGAGAGGTTCCAAACGAGTCCGGACATTTGTACCTTAATTATCTGACATTACAGTTAAGTGAAGATTATGCCAGCACTTCTGTTGCTGGCAGCTTAGCTATCGGTCTAAAAGCTGATCCATTAATAATTCTTCGTAAAGCCCAGAGGTATCGGGCTTTATTACGATATCCGTTATTTCGAAGCGTTCAAGTACAAATTGCAGATATTCGGGAGTAACGTAGTAGGGATCAGGTTCAGCCAGATTAGTATAGAGTGGGTCTTCTGCTGCATTAATGTCATAATCAATACACATGTGAAACCACTGCAAAGGTGGATCCCAGCCTAACATTACCTGAACAATTCCCTGATTGCTTTTCACCTCATACCAGTGCTGGCTCATAGTTAGTCCTTAAGCAAATTTGCCATTAGCATATAAAATGAAGACAGCCTCATCGAGGCGCATAACCTTCCTCCCTTAACGCCTGTTGTAATTTATCAACTGCGCTTTTCATTACCCAGGCTTCTTCGTCGCTCACAGCACAGCCACGAAGATCGCTCCAGCTCACACGTTTAACAAATTGAGCAAGGGCCATAGTTTCGTTCTCATCAAGCCGCAAACTCAGTGTCTCAATACCTTCCACTATCTAACCTCCCTTATACTGACAAATGGCGCTTTAATACTGACCAGATGCCGAAGCCATGAATGCAGCCGGAACTGCCGTTGTTTCTACTTTACAGAAATGGAATTAAAAAGTGGTGATGCTGGGCACGTTTCTTTTCCAGCCGGGGTTTAAGCCAGAGCTGAAACTCATTCAGCTTCTCAGCTGCTAAAACCGCTTCAACGGGGAAAACTTTATATTTACCCTGCTGCTGAGGTTCACCCAGCCATCGCCTGATGGCTCCGTCGGTCCATAAACGAGTCTCTTTGAGCCTGGTTACAGTGACCCATTTCCTGGACCATTCATCAAATTGTAGTTGGCGATCCCGATAACGTTGTTCTTCCTGCTGACGAAGCCAGTCGCGGTCAACAGCAAATTTTCGGTATCCTACAAAGAGCCCTTGTACTTTGGCCATATCATTTTCCGGTTGTTCAGAACTAATCAGAAAACAGCTCAGGGATTAAAACTGTTGAAAAGAGTTGATACGAAGAAATGACCAGGACATAGGCCTGCCGGGAAAGAGTTGCACACGTCTGTTAAAAAGAACGGACAGATAAAGTCGCTTAAGCATAATGCACCACCGCAAATCAACCTTAGTACTTGTACTGTACCACTGGGTTGTCATACAGGCCAGTAACGCATCAAACATGAAACTGCTATTAAAACTGGCATTTATCGACGCAAGGCCTTGTGAACAGTGGCATTAAAAACATGTATATCGACCTGAAGCAGGTGATGTAGCTACTACTCTCGTCGAAGTATTAAAATTAAGAAGTCAATGGCGGCTATCGCAAAAAAAGGTGAAAACCACCATGCGCTTTTCATTAAAGCAAGCGGGAGAAAGAAGTAGGTTGCAGGCAGATAAACAGCAAGACGAATCATTCCATCTGTAATAAACATATTAACCTCTCAGGATTTCTAAAAATCAAAAACGTACGATCCCTAATAATTTAAAAGTTACTTTTTAAACTTTTTCATTCTGAGAAGCGTATTAATCCTCGCTGCGTGTGCTCGTACTGCTGCTACAGAAAGGGCTTTATGCACTGAAAGTGCCACGACAAACCAAAAGAAAATCGACCAGAATCCATCCATTTCATTTACCTAATCGTTGAGGTTTTATTCCGGGTTATCTGGTTAATCAGTACTACACAGATATGCAGTTAAACCCGGCTTTCATAAAACTCAGGTTCCTCACCAGACGTTTTATTCTATCGCGGTCTGTGGTTATCAGAAGCTGGATAAACCCGTCATTTAGTCCGTTACGCGAAAATTATTGAGGATCCGGGCTGTTAAACTGTTCTTCCTCTTTCGCTTCCGGTGAAAAGGGGAGGTGTCACCCTGCGAGCCCGTGTAGTGAAAGGGAATTGACGTAATTCAGGCGAAGGGCAAACAAGACCGTAAAGGACGCCCGGGCGACCGGATACCTGCCGGGTTGTGCGATGTAAAACCGGCAGCAGTGATAACACAAACAGGCCCCTACAGCGTAAGGATTGTGATGGACGATAAAGAGCAGTTTACGAATCTTGTGGCAAAGCATGCCTCCGGACTCACCGAAGAGCAGCTGGCCGGGTACGATGCCTGTTCCCTGGATGGTGAATGCATCACGCCTTCATACGAGGTTTTCCGGGGGTATCGTACCCGCCACACCCTGGATGAATTTCTGGAGATGGCCATATCGCTGAATGCCATCCACCCGGATGAATATTTAACGGATATGCTGCTGAAGCCTCATGAGGTGATCGGCGCTCTGGCCGATGAAGGCGACCAGCTGAACAACGCCACCCCGGTTTATTTCTTTCCGGATACCGGCGTCTATGCAGCGGCCGTCAGTGAAACCCGGGTGCTCGATGCCTGGCTTTGCTGGCCATGCTACCCGGCGAACTGGTAACGCGGCCGTTGGAATTGCACCGGCAGGATACGAATTTAACTGACCCCAGGGCGGGAAGGCTATCAGAGTTGCATGTCCTCATCCCTCAAGTCCCCTGCCAGGCCCCAACGTGCTGTCAGGCTTCGCCTGATTCCCGATCTGCGCCGATACTTCAGCCGATAACTTTTTGTTTTCTTTTTATTTTCTCCCCATTTCCTCAAAGTTCGCGGGCGGCGTGGACAGGGCACCATTGCCGCATGTGGGGTCTTAATAAGGGCAGGGTGGTCAGGTTTGCTCGATGCCGGGGGTAGGCCTTTCCATTTATGGGATGAGGACATGCAAAAAAACTAACTATATGAAATGACGTAGGTTGCTCAGCTGGATGTGACGTCATATTAATGTTGTGTCACTAATCAGGTTTCTTACATCATGTTATATCACTTATTATCGTATGTGGCTGATTGCAAAGAGGAACGATGTGACAATAAAGTTGTACCGCTAACATTAAAGTTGTATCGCTATTCTCGTGTCGTGACATTAAAGTTGTATACTTACAGCCCTTAAAAATTTTATCTAATTGATTCTATTGTGCTTTATTGGGCAAGGAGATAGCTGAGGGTTTTAGTGACAGGCAGGGAAGGAAGAAAAAAGGTTGTCGATGGACCTAACGAATGTCTCACTGCCTGATTACGGTTACTACTTTGTTTGCACTCCGTTGCCCACGCCGGTTAGTCCAACATCATCCGTTGAGCCTGGTTACACCGATAAATGGATTAAGGATTTCATGTACATTGCCGATAATTTTGTCTGTTGCTCTCTAAAAAGAGGGCGTCATTGACCTTACGCTGTTGCGCATACCTGTCCGAGGGAGCGGCAGTACCATACAGGGTCAGACTAATCGAATTGGCGGGAAATCACCTAGGGCATTTGTTTGCCCTGACTTGCTCAGCAGGCATATCTTCGGTCGTATGACCTGGTGGTTACCTGCCTTCTGAAGGAGAAGTTAAAATGCTTGAAAACTACGTCTGCAAAATCTATGTGAGTGACACTCCAGGCTTTAGTAAATCCCTCGAAGCGACGGCATTTGGCTTCTATGATGGTAAGTGTAAACATCTCCTCACCGCAGCTCATGTTGTGACGGATATACTTGGCAAGAAATACCCCAGTAGCAACAACAATAAGCTTTACGTGATATTCCACAATCATCTCGGACCAGTAAACACCATCCCCGTACCTGTGGAATTCATTCTTAAGGACTGTAATGACCAAAGCAACTTTCAAGGCAATATGCCGTTTGTAGATAGTGCTAAAATGGTTTTACCACCTGAGATGCAACAACCTGTATTCAATTATTTTAAGCGTCGCCCCCCCGTCGACAACATGCTTACATTCGGAGTGGGATATCCATTGGGTCAGACTGCACTTTCATCAGTTCTTGGGCAAATTCAAGAAGTCACTTGCGGCAACTGCTCTAAACACTTTAACCAGCATTGCACAACTCGTTTTACTATTAAGCATTACAACGAGGAAGGATGTTCAGGTGGACCCTATATAATATTTGATGAAGGTGAGTATTATGTAATCGGTAGTTTAATTGGGGCAATGAATAATTCTAAACCTCCTTTCCTGTCAGTTCAATCGTCGTCCGGCTTCTAGTACGGCCAGTTTTCGACTGGTGCCCGGCGTGATAATTTTTCGAGGCCGATAAATATGGTGTCAGCATTTATTATCAGCAAAACGCTTTGAATCTGACCACCTTGAACTGGAAAGAACCCCAATAGTAAGTCATGATTTCTGCATCATTTATATGGTGCACTTTTTCACCTATCACACAGCAAGTTATGAATACGAGGCCTGTAATGGACACTACCGAAACTGAAGAGCTCGAAAAAATTCGCAAGAATGCAATGGATGAAGTTACAAGCGCTCTTCAGGCGCTTGAAAAAAAGTTCCCGGGTATTACTGAGGGCGCAGCAGCATTGGCGGGGTCCGGCGTCGGCGCTGCGGCTTCCTTCGGTGCTCTCTATACGCTTGGTACAACGGGAGTGTCAGCCGCTGGCATTACCTCCGGGCTCGCTACAGCAGGGTCTATCGTCGGTGGTGGTATGGTTGCAGGCATTGCGGTATTGGCCGCACCTGTAGCTGTGTTAGGGATTGGCGGGTACGCGATAGTGAAACACAAAAAAAATGCGAAACTGACAGCCGCCCTCAGTCAGGCCATTCAAAAGCTCTATGAAGTTCAGGAAAGGTTAATGTCGAATGCGGAGTTTTTTAAGGCAGAAATTGCTGGGATCAAGGCAACAATCGACATGCTCTCTAAAAAAGCTCCCAAAGGTAGTCTGGTCGCGGTGAGGTAAACACATGAGTCAGTCTCCTTATGATGATGAGCTCAGGGCCATCCGTTATATTCAGCTTCGTGGCCAGGATATCTCGAAGGCACACGAGACAATAAACCGTAATATAGAAAGCCTTAAGGCACAGTTGTCCGGGCTGATGAACGGCACTGAACCTGATGAAGCGGAGCATCAGGCGCTCAAAGAACATCATCTTCGAGAAATGACCCCCTCAGATGCTTCCATGCCATCAGCAGGCCTCAAAACCATCTTTAGCGAGGCTAACCAGCGTGTCAGTGGTGATATTGAATTGGCCACTATCCTCTCCACGGGTGACCTGTCCATTGTAGATGCCCGGATCCAGAATCATATTCAAGAGTTTAATGATCGCTACGCGCTTGACCCCTGGGACTATGCCATTGCCTGTGGATGCGGGCTTATAGCCTCCATGCTGGATTTACTGTGCGTCAGAGCCCCTCCAAAACCTACGGTAAGCTTTACGACAGAAGTGGATGGTATTTTTAATAAACAGGTGCAGAAAGCCTTCAATACCATTTTGCCGGAGGACCTGAGTAAAAAACTCTCAGAAATGTTCCCTATAGGGGCACCGGACAGTTCGATCACCAGCGATTTAGTGGGCGCGGCCGGTGGCGTTTTGTCTCCCACAAATCACCGCTTACGTGCTTTGTCACACGATCCCATACTGGGCATTATTATCGGCATAAAGGATATGCTGAACGGGACCTGTACGGTGGTTCAGAATGGACAGATCGTGGTTTATCCTTCCAGTAAAGGCGTTACTGACGAAACCAATATTTTCAGGCTCATCGCCAGAATGTTTGGACACCTGGCATCGGATGTTAATGCCCCCTCAGCAAAAGGAAACCGTGGCATGGGTTTACCGGCTCCTTTTATGGGGCTACTTCGTATGCTTGAGGGGATCCCTGTGGGGAGTTCTAACTTCGGCAAACAAATAGAGTACATGTATGTCAACGGGTATGACTTTCGTCAGTTTATCGTGACAAGTATTCCGATGACCATAATGGAAGTTTTGATGCGGGTTTTCTATGTGGCGAAACAGGTATCGCTGGGAAAAGGAGCTTTTGGGGAGACCTTACTGGATACCATGCCGTTGCGGCTAAATCCACGCTTCCGGATGATGCTTGCCCTGGGTTATGGAACTTCCAGTGCTGTTAACGCAGGTAAAATGTATATCACCGGTAATATTCTCAATGCGAATTACGCCTCCTGGATGGGGTTGGCCTGGAATGGTTTTCACTCACTCAAGTGGTCCCTTTATCAGCGACACTTAAAGCTTTGGGCCGGTATTGAAAAGGCGGAACTGGAACGGCTTCAGAACAATATAGACAGCATCGAGGCATTGACCATCAGAGCAGGAAACTTGCCAGTCAAGTAACATTCACCGGAGCACCTCTGGAACCCCATAGCCCACCAGCTGCTAAAAATGTCTGCCTTTGCTTTTAATACTCTCTCTGCCTCCTCCTGGAGGCAAATGGAAGGTCATAGCTCTTATACAGCTCACAACAGGGGCCATAAGATACTCCGGTTCTCGTTTACTGATGATCCTGACCTGTCAGCTCTCTTCCCGGATGCTGTACGAGCGTAACGGCTTATAATCGAAAGTTCTCTCATATCAAACATCATAAAGATCTATGCTGGCACTTAGTAACAGCCTAAAGGTTGCATTTCATATTTAACAGCTTTTAGTCTGTTAATTTGATATTACAGCTTTTAGGGTGTATGTTTAGAAAACAGCCTGCAAGGTGTATCAGAGGAACTACCGAGGCCAGCTTATGATCAACAATGATTACCCGTTAAACACGCTCAACCAGTTGCGTCCCTTGCTCATTGGTTTTCGCAAGGCGAATGGACTGACGCAAAAAGACCTGTCCGAAAGGTTAGGGGTCACTCAACAGACATACTCACGTCTGGAAGCCAACCCTGCCAGTGCGAGCATTGAACGGCTATTCAAGGTGTTTTCCGTCCTGGGTGTAAAAATCAGCTTCTCCTCGGCAACCACCTCTTCAGAGAGGAAGCAGACGGAAGAAACGCTTAAATCAAACTCACCTGCACGACAGGAGAAATGGTAACGATATGAGCCGTAAACAGCAGCGTCTGGCAATCTGGATGAACGGAATCAAAGTCGGATACTGGGAAAAAAGTAAAGGGGTTGACAGCTTACAATACCTTCCTGAATGGAGTGCTGACGAACAGGGAAGGCCGCTGTCATTGTCCCTTCCTTTTACTCCCGGGAACCAGGTCTGGCGTGGAAATGTGGTACGTGACTATTTTGATAATTTACTCCCGGACAGCGAAGGCATACGCAGACGTCTGGCAATGCGTTACAAGGCCGATAGCCTGGAGCCTTTTGATCTGCTGACGGAGCTGGGAAAAGACTGCGTGGGCGCGATACAGCTGCTTCATGACGGAGACGAACCCACAGATTTATATTCCGTGAAGTATCACCCTCTTACTGAATCAGAAATTGCGGCAACTTTGCGTAATACCACGGAGACATTGCTACCGGGCAGGCCAGAAGATAACGACGACTTACGTTTATCTATTGCCGGTGCTCAGGAGAAAACAGCCCTACTGTGGCATGAAGATCGGTGGTGTATGCCGGAGGGTAATACACCAACGACGCATATATTCAAGCTACCGCTCGGGCTTGTGGGGAACATGAAAGCCGACATGAGCTCGTCGGTTGAAAATGAATGGCTCTGCTCGGTACTTCTCGAACAGTACGGGCTCCCCGTGGCAAGAACGCAGATTGCTCACTTTGAAGATCAGAAAGCGCTGGTGGTAGAACGTTTTGACCGAAAATGGTCAGGAGACGGACAATGGATCATTCGTTTACCCCAGGAGGATATGTGTCAGGCCCTGGGCGTTTCGCCATTACGAAAATACCAGGCCGACGGCGGGCCAGGTATATCGGAATCTATGGTCACTCCCGTTTTTGCAACACTGATTTTCGACGATATCATTGGCTTGCTTAAATCTATCCGGCGTCTGAATCGCGCCACGATGAGTTCCGCGCCTGATGAACC
>Ga0079104_1001752_pt1 | contig 13727 bp, 10 predicted proteins | sample MedtruBG_FD_76829 | JGI IMG/M metagenome (GOLD analysis project Ga0079104, IMG submission 76829) | Root nodule microbial communities of legume samples collected from California, USA - Medicago truncatula BG | ecosystem: Host-associated > Plants > Roots > Nodule | place: USA: California... | reverse complement strand
TATAAGTGCGGATATTCAAGCATACGCTCTTTTAATAGAAATTTTTTCAGTATTACTGGTAAGACTCCTAAAAATTATAGGAACTCTTAGTTGAAGGTTAGTCTTTTATAACATAGTTAAACATGAAATATCATAATCAATGTTTTAAACTTATGGAATTTTATTGGTTTTTTTCTTGAGTTAAGGAAATTCCTATATGCATTTCCGCAAGGAAAGCTTTTAGCTCAGAAAATTTAAAATCTGTAATGGTAAATCTGTTATTCATGAGCCCTAATTCTAGCTTATCTCTTTACCAATATCCAAGAGACATTAAAAAGCGGTTCAAAGTAATATTATTAGGGATAAAAAAATAGCTATGAAAATAATAAACAATGAAAGAGCTTGATAATTTTTCTTATAGAAAATTATCAAGCTCTTTCTATTTATATACAATCATGAAATTTATAAATCAAAAAGTTGGTCTTATAATAATTTCGTTTTGTGCTTTGTTAAACTTGAAAAGTATCAACTGCTTCTCTAAGTTTTTCTGCAAGTCGATTTAAGTCTTGAGTATGTTTCGCTATTTGACTCACATTTGCTAACTGCTGCTCAGTTGTAGCTGAAATCTGTTCAGTAGCAGCTGAATTTTCTTCAGTTGAAGCAGAAAGAGTTTCCAAGACATCAACTATCTCATCTTTTTCATTTTCCATTTCAATGCTGTAAGTTTTTAATTCCTTCATATCATCTGTAATTTTTTCTATAGACTTTAATATTTCAATAAATATATCTTTAGCTTCCAGCACCGATTCACTTTGTTCCCTAGCTATAACTTTTCCATCTTCTATAGCCTTTACAGCTGCTTTTGATTTATCTTGAATTCCAACAATTAATTCTTTGACCTTAGCAGCAGATATTGCAGATTGTGAAGCTAATTTTCTAACTTCCTCAGCAACTACAGCAAAACCTTTTCCTTGCTCACCAGCTCTGGCAGCCTCTATAGCAGCATTTAAAGATAATAAGTTTGTTTGTTCTGAAATTTGACTTATTGCTTCAGTGATAGCTCCAATTTCAACAGAATTCTTATCAACTTCCATTATTATGTCACTTGTCTTCTCAGTTGCTTTGCTGTTTTCATCTGATTTTTTTGAAAGTACTTCAATTGCCTTCAAACCTCTATTGCTTATATTAGTTGTTTCAACCGCGACATCATTGGTTTTTATAGTTAGCTTTGTAACTAAATTTATTTTCTCTGATAAATTTTTGACTTTAACAACTCCATTTTCAGTTTCTCTGGCCTGTTGGTTTGAGCCTTTAGCAATCTCCTCAACAGATGCTGAGACTTCATTAATAGAAGCTGTGTTTTCAGCTACAATTTCATCTAACAATTTAGAAGAATCAAAAACAACACTAACTGAACTTTTGACTGAGCTTATAAATTCATTAACGTTTTTAACCATTATATTAAAAGAATCGCTCAAATTTCCAATTTCATCTTTATTTTTTACTTTCACAGTTTTAATACTTAAATTACCTGAAGCTACAATATCTACAGCATTACTAATCTCTTTAATTGGAGCTGATATATGTTTTGCAAAGAACATAATTACCGCAGAACCTAAAACGATTACTGACAATAATACAACAAGAGTAGTAATGAGAATATTATTTGAACCAACATTAAAATCTTCCATGTAAGTTCCGGCACAAACTACCCATCCCCAATTAGGATCAGTCTTTTGATAAGTTATCTTATCTGCAACCTTATCCGAATTAGGAAGTGTCCACCAATAAGTCAAGTATCCTCCACCATCATTAGCTATTTTAATTTGATTCTTAACAAATAAAGAACCATCTTTTTTATCTTTAGAATCTAATACATTTTTACCCTCTAATGTTGGATGAACTGCTTCAACTCCTTCTTGAGTATAAGCTAATAAATAACCACTTTTCCCTAAACTTAAATTTTTATTAATAGATCTTGTACCATCTGACTGTTTTTTACCAAGCATATATTCCCTTACATTTTCTTGAGCTTCATCAAGCGTAAGTTTTCCTTGACCTACAAGTTTTTGGTTTTCATCAATTACTTGTAACGTCATTTCTACACTATTTTTTAATAATGTCTTTCCACTATTCTCAAGTTCAGCTTTTGCTACAAAATAACTTGCTAAACCTAATACAAGTACAGGTATGCTTAATAATAATATCATTACTAAGATAAGCTTCATTTTAATTGGCAATCCTCTAGTTTTTTTAACTGTGCTTTTCGTCATTTGTATCCCTCCAATATGTTATTAATTCTATTATCGGAATGTGATTTATCAACTTGAATACAGCAAGAAAGGGCTTATGTAAAATTTATAAAATCAGATAAATTTTATATAAGCTCCTAAAACATATTCTTTTATAAGATTTCAGGTACTTTTTGCTTTTTGGCGGAGAGAGGAGATTTAAACCCCTGATATAGTCGCCCCTATACACGCTTTCCAAGTGCAAAAAATAAAGCCAAGAATTTAATCCTGGCTTTTTTAAATTATTTAATTTTCATAAATGTTTCTTCATACTTTTTAGCATCATCTGGAGTAACTTTTTTGTCAATTCTTAATAATGTTCCTGAATTATTTATGTAACTGTACTCTGCTACTAAAGGCATTTTCTTACCTATATTATCAATATATTCTTTTCTATTAGTAGCATCTTCTTTATTGGCAAATACCTCTATGCTTCCATTCGTAAAATTAATTTTTGAAGTATAACCATTAGGTCTGCCTAATAGTTCATTTTTGTCATTTTCAGCCGTAGTTACTTCTACATTTTCAATAGCAAGTCCAGCCTCTTTTAACTTGTTTCCATACTCTTCAGCAGTAAGTTTTTTTGCTGACCCACCGCTGCATCCAACAAACATAAATAACATTAAGCTACACATTAAAATACTTATTAATTTTTTCATTATTATATCCCCCTTACTATATATATTGTATAGTTTTTGGCAAAATTGTCAAATTCAATTATTAAGTCAATTAATTTGTATATATTTCAAAATACTTGTATATCATAATATTTGCTTTCGAACTTATCCATAATTCTGTAAGATGATATAATAACTCAAAAAATAAAACAATAGTTGGATTTCTCCTACCTACTGCTTGAACACTTATATATTGATAAAATGTCGGTATATTGTTGTTCTTTTATATCCAATAAATCTAAATAATACAGTTTTATAAAAAGTGTATTCAAAACATTCTGGATTAATAGCCAGAGTTTTTATATGAAATATAATTTATAATAATCAAGAAAACATATAATTTTAAGATAAAATCTATTAGCAAAATCATTGACTGCAACTAAAACCAATTATATAATTTGATTATAATTGTTAATCGAGGTGATTAAGTTGTCAAAACCATTAAATATAGAAAGAAGAACTAAACTTGCTCAATTGATTATGCTAAAAGGAAGTATATCTGTTAAAGAACTTGCTAATGAATTTAATGTCTCTACTGAAACTATTAGAAAAGATTTAATATCATTAGAAAAAGATAATATCATTAATAAAAGTCATGGTGGTGCCACTATATCTTCTAGTTATGTAGAGAGCCACTTTGATATTAAATTATTAAAAAATGCAGATATAAAAGCTAAACTTGCTCAAAAAGCTGTTGAAATGATACCAGAAAAAGGTATTGTCATTTTAGATACTGGAACTACAGTTTTACAAATTGCTAAATTATTGAATCTTAGAGATGATCTAGTAATTATTACAAGTTCTTTAATTGTAGCACAAGCTTTGGAAAATACTAAAAATCAATTATTAGTTACTGGTGGTCAGCTGAGAAAAAAAAGTATGTCTTTTGTTGGTTGCTGGGCCGTTAATGCTATTGGAAGCATAAAGGCTGATATAGCATTTATGGGCTGTGATGGATTCCATGAAGACGGTCCTTGTAGTAGATCTTATAGAGAATTAGATGTTAAACAACAAATTTTAAAAAATTCTAAAGAAATTATCTTAGTAAGTGATAGTTCAAAATTTAGTACAAATGGTTTATATAGATTTGCAACTTTCAATCAAATTACTCATTTAATAACTGACACAAATATTAAAGACGAACAATTAGAATCACTTCCATCAAACATTGAAATTTTTTTAGTATGATAACCATATTGATTTCCAATCCTCAATAAAAGAACACCTATATTTCTATAGATGGTATATAATAATTGTTCACATGATTTTTGAAACCATTTGAGATAGTTTCATTAGATATACTGCCTATAGCTGATTGAATATCTAATCCATATCCCTCCCCTGTATATTCTACTAGTTCAAACATTTCTCTTGAAGGTGAATGTATATCTAATAGCTGCTAGGAATCCAGTAATAAATGGAAGATTAATTTCCTTTCAAAATATCTACCACGTTTACAAAAAAATACACACGTTTCGATTATTCTTAAACAAAAAACGTGTGTAGTAATTTTTACGTCTCCAAAAGTGGAGCACTCCTAAACGCTGTGGCGGAGAGAAGGGGATTTGAAAGCTTTATCGTCATTTCTGTAACCTTAGTGTTTCCAAAGCTTTCAAGCCTATTTTTCATTATTTGATTACAATACTGATTACAAAAAATATGGTAGATTACAATCTTTTGAGGTAAACTACGGTTAGTCTATATGAATCTTCATCCCTTCAAAGTAATAAAACCACGCTTGTAACTTATTATTAGTCATATAGCATTCTTGTCCTATAACTTTAATATGCAATTGTTTATTATCTATAAACTTTTTAAATTTTGTTCTTCCCATCTTAAACGTATTCATTAAATCTTCTTTATATAAAAGATATAGTTCATCATTAGACGTTTCTTGTGCATTATACTTAGTAATCGGTTTCCGATATTTTTTATACCCCATTTTTGAATCCAAATATGCCTTCATCTGCTCCTCCGTAGAATAATATTCTCCTCCTAGATTAACTACTGGAGGCTTGCCTTTACTATGCATAATCTGATTTATTTTAGTTCTTCCGCAATTAAACATCTTCATCATATCTTCTCTGTCTAATATTTTAATCTGCTTGTTTTTTGCCATCTCTGCCTTTATCTCAGCTTCTTTTAATTATTTTTTTAACTCTTCAATTATTCCTTTTTCTATCATCACGAGCACTCCGAAAAATATATTTCAGTTTTAACTAATGATAGAAATAATTGATGTTAAAAACTAAATCTACTTCATAATTCAATTCCCCCTATTTTACCTAACCAACTTCAAATTATTTTTTACGCACGCACCTAAAATTATCTGATGACGCAGAATATGTTATAAACATATCTATAAATTAACACGTTGTGCTAGTTATCTATATCCTTGTCAAAAAACTTACATAACAAAGGAAACCGGTCTGTAATTTCAAATCCTATGACTAGACTTGAATTACATACAATTTCCTTTACTATCTATATTAATTGGCTATTGTGAGATTTTCATTATCCCAGCTCCAGCTTTCTTATCTCCCAAATATTTTATAATGTTTCTATCTGCATGATTAATTATGACGACTGGAGTTATTGTATTAATACCTTTATTTTTCATGAATTCAAAGTCTACTTTTATAAGTTCTTTGCCTATAGTTACGTCTTCTCCTTCATTTATTAGAACCTCAAAACCTTCACCATTTAAATTAACTGTTTCTAATCCAATGTGAATTATTATTTCTAAATCATCACTACTCTTTAGTAAAATTGCATGCTTGGTTTTAAAAATTTGAGCTACATACCCATTTATAGGTGAGCATATAATATTATCTTCAGGAATTACTGCAATACCTTCACCCATCATTTTATCCGAAAACACTGGATCTGGGACTTCGGAAATATCAACAATTTTCCCCTTTATCGGAGAATATATTACAATATCATTTTTTTTCTTAAATAATTTACTAAACATATAGAATCACCTATTCCATTCCAAGTAAATCTCTTACTTGAGTTTTATAAACATCAGCCTTTGCTCCATAGATGACCTGAACACCATCTTTAACCTTAACAACTCCATTAGCACCAAGTTTCTTCCATGTATTATCATCTTTAACCATAGACATATCATTAACAGAAACCCTCAATCTTGTAAAGCAGGCATCTACACTTTTAATATTATTTTTTCCGCCAAGTGCATCGACTATATCATTAATTATTGTATTACTTGATGAAACTATTGAACTTTCTTCTGAATCGTCTTCAATTTCTCTTCCTGGAGTTTTTAAATCCCATTTTTTAATTGCAAACTTAAAGCTGAAATAGTATAAGCAAAAATATATCACTCCTATTATAGGAACAAATATCCAGTGAGAACCTTTATCTGATTGCATAATTCCATTAAATATAAAGCTCAAGAAAGGTCCACCAAAAGCTGCACTGCCAGGTATATTAATTTGTAACAAATAAGTTACAAGATAAGCAGTTCCTGCAAATATAGCATGAATTCCATATAATACTGGTGCTACAAATAAAAATGCAAATTCAATTGGTTCTGTAATTCCAGAAAAGAAGGCTGGAATTACTGCTGCAAGAAAAAATCCCCCTATAACTTTTTTTCTTTCAGGCTTTGCACACTTATACATAGCCAAAGCTGCCCCTGGCAATCCAAACATAGATTCTATAACTTTACCATTCATGGCAAATCTAGTGATATCAATATTAAACATTTCTCCTGAAGTAGCTAACTGAGCCTGATAAATATTAACAGCACCTTCAACTACTTTTCCACCTATCTCCATACTACCACCAAGACTTGTAAAGAAAAATGGAAGATATACAAAATGATGAAGTCCAAAAGGAAGAAGCGCTCGCTCAGCTAGACCGTATATCATAGATCCAAAAGCACCAGAGCTTTTAATTAATATACTTAATTCATTTAAGATACCTTGAATAAAAGGCCATACTAAAGACAATGCTAATCCTAAAATTAATGATCCGATAATAGAAACCATTGGGATAAATTTTGTACCACTAAATATTGATAAAACAGGAGGTAAAGATATATTATAATATTTATTATGTAGATAAACGATTAAAAATCCTACTATTATTCCACCAAAAACTCCTGTATCAACTGTTGGAACTCCTAGTATATTTGATTGTCCTACAAGCAGTTTATCTGGGTTTATTTTGCCAAGATTAATAAGTAAGGCACTCATTGTTACATTCATAACCATATATCCTAAAAAAGCAGATAATGCTGCAATACCTTTTTCCTTTTTTGCATAACCTATAGTTATGGATATTGCAAAGATTGCCGGCAAATTATTAAATACAATTGATCCTGATGATTTAAGCAAACTAAAAAACAACTTGAAAAATGGCATTTGCAAAAAGGGCATCGTTTTCATTACAGATGGGCTTAAAAATGCAGACCCAATCCCCATTAATATACCAGCAATTGGCAATATAAGTATAGGGGTCATTAATACTTTTCCTAATTGTTGAAATTTAGAGAAATAGCTTGTATTTGTCATTTATTCTTCCTCCTAATATAATAATTATTTCATATTTTATTAGAATATTGGTACTGTTTTTTAATATACCAATATTCTATTTAAATCTTATTATTTAAATTCAGGCCAATACTCCTTATTGGCTTCTATTAATTTATCAAGTACCTCTCTTGCTTTTTTAGCAGATACGATAGTTCTGTTCAGCGTTAATGCCTGTAACGCTTTTTCATATGAACCTTCAAAATAAGCATCTACTGTTAATTTTTCATAAGCTGATTGTGATTCAATTAGACCTTTATAAAATGTAGGGATTTTACCTACTGCAAGAGGCCTTGGTCCATTTGCTGTCATTACCGAAGCAACTTCAACCATTACATCATCATCTAAATTTGAAATTATTCCATTATTTTTTACAATTACTATATATATTTTTTTAAGATTATAAGCAATAGATTCAGCCACTTCTATCATAAATTCACTGTGTGCATCATTATGAACCATCACAGAACCTTCTACAGTACCAGCTTTAGCGACTCTTCTACATTCTTCAAAAACTCTCTTTTCTCTTCCATCCATAACTTCATTTGCTCTTGTATAATCTGGATTTAAATGACTAACTTTATAATCAGGATAATAATAATATTGTAAATAAGTATTTGGAAGATATTCTGGGAAATCATTAACCATATCCTGTACCATTCCATAAGTATCTAACCATGATTTATCTCTTTGCTCTGCATCCACTGGAATAAATCCCTTCTCTTTTATTACTTTTCTAAGTTCTGGCACCAAATCATTTCCATTTTCATCATATAAATTAGTAAACCATCCAAAATGATTTAATCCAAAATAAACTGGTTCAAAGTTTTTTGAATCTTTTCCCAAAACTCTGCCATAAGAACGTAATAAATTAACTGGTTGATCGCATATATTTAAAACTCTCTTATCTTCAGGGAATTCTCTTCTTAATGCCTCTGCTACTATAGCAGCTGGATTTGTATAATTTAATATCCAAGCATTTTTAGAATACTTTCTTATATCTTTTATTGTTTTAATCATGTCTCTTATGGATCTAAGACCATAGGCAAAACCTCCAGCGCCACAAGTTTCTTGCCCTATTACGCCTAAGCTTAAAGGAATTTTTTCATCCTTTTCTCTCATCTTATAACCACCAGTTCTCATTTGCATAATTACAAAGTCAACATCTATATAAGCTTCTTCAACCTTTGTAGTGTATCTAAAATCCAATTCAGGGTATTTTTCATTAAACAATACTTTTGCGTAATTCCCAATTGTTTCTTGACGTTCTTTATCTATATCAAATAAAATCAATCTATTTATAGGAAATTTTTCCTTTAATTTACATAGACTTGTGAGAAGTCCAGGAGTCCATGTACTACCTCCACCAACTAATGATACATTGAATTTTTTCATCTAAAACATCTCCTTATATATCTAGTGTACAAGGTATTATTAATCCCTTGTCATAGAAATTTTAACAATCTTTCATGTGGTACCATTCATGATACTTTTAGTATAATGTGCTATTATCAATAAGAGAAGGGTTTAAACAGTTTTAGAAAATTTTTTTACATATAGTATAATGTACATTTATGAAAATATTTTCATTTGTGTGTTATAATAATTAGTAAGACACAAAACCATATTTCTTTTACTAGAATGGTGCAAAATTTTACGAGGTTTCCACTTTTCTGCTCTTTGTGATATTCTTTTAAGGAGGTGCTTTATGACAATATTTGATACTATTGAAAAAAACAGAAAATTTCTAAATAAAAATGAAAATTATTTACTTAAATATATATTGGAAAACATTGAAAAAGTATCAAACATGAGAATTCAAGATCTTTCTCAAGAAACCTTTACTTCCACTGCAACCATAGTTAGGTTCTGTAATAAATTATCTTACTCAGGATACTCTGAATTTAAAGCAAACTTGAGAAATTCAATAGATAGAGAAAATAATCATAAAAAAATATCCGATAATATGTTTTTATTTGATGATATTGCTAAAACTAAAGATTTAATCAATGATTCTCTGATTGATGAGGTAATAAGTATAATCCACGATGCTGAAAAAATAGATTTTTACGGGGAAGGTTCCTCTAAAGATGTATGTATAGATATCTCAAGAAAATTTCATCTTGTAGAAAAAAACTGCAGATATTTTAACGACTCCAGCATAATGTATTCTACTGCAAGCGATCTTGATAGTAAAACTCTAATTATTGCCATATCCATGTCCGGAGAAACCTCCCAGGTAATCAAGGCAGTAAATATAGCAAAAACACGAGGCTGTAGAATCATATGCGTTACCAGTATAGGTTATAATACCTTAGCCAACTTATCTGATAAATGCCTTTTCATATTCTCAAGTGAATATGAAATAAATAATATTAAATTCAAATCCAGAGTAACAGCTAATGCCATAATGGAATATGTGTTCTTCAGATATTTAGATAAATACCTGTAATGAAATCATATACATTTATAGCTGTATCATTTTCCATAGATTAATCAGCATACAAAGCTATTATAGTTATTGACAATATTTTTAATAACTTTCTAAATATAAAGAATGCCTGATAACTTAGTATTACTAAGTTATCAGGCATTCTTTATATTTCGTTTTTTATTGGCGGAGAGAAGGGGATTTGAACCCCTGATAGAGTTGCCCCTATACACGCTTTCCAGTTGCAAAAAACAAATTTAGTAATTTGAAAAGTCTTTCAGCAGGCATAACTCCTTCATTCCGCCGGATATATATTCATAATAAACCGCTTTTTTAAATTAAAATATACACAACAAATTCATTTTCATTATCGTTGATGAATTCTTGAATGTGTACATTCTAAAATCATAATATCATAGATATTTTTATAGTTCAATTATTTACCTTATAATATTCTGTCAAAATTCTTGCATAGAAATTGTCCATGATTTATCTATTAATTTTCTATAATCCACATTTACTTAAACGCTAATTTATCACATAACCTTCATATGTTATCTAAAACATGCTTGTTCAGAAAACAATTTTTGATTAGTTTCTTTAATATTGCTTTATATTTTTTAATCTATATTTTTAAATTCTCGATTAATTCTTTGTGAATTTATATTCTTTAACTTATTTATAGCATTTTCAACTATTTGCTTTTTATTATCTTCATATAAATTAAGTAAATTATTTAATAAATAAGCAAAAGACATTAGTGAACTTTCAGAATCTATAGTTTCAATTTTAAAGTCTACAAGTAAATAATTGATAATATCCTCAAAATTATTTTTTGCCCAATTATTATTGAATTTTATAATAGTACCAATCACATCTATTGTCCATAAACAAACTTTCTTATCTGTATCATATAATTGATATTTTAACAACTCAATTATTTCTAACTCCTCAGGTAATATTTTAGTGCTAAATCTATAAAATCTCTTTAAATTAATTAGTGTATTTAATTTTGTTTCTTTATCATTGGATTTTAAATTTATACTAAAATTGTTTAAAATATTTCTTATAATAGTTGGTTCTCTTTCAAATAAAATTCTAAGTGATTTTGATAGACTTGTATTAAAATTTAGCATATTCTCTTTTGTATACTTATTTAGTTCTTCAAAATTATTATTTTTTATAGAATACTTTACAATATAGTATTGAAATGCTTCTTTTAAATATAAATAACTATCATGAAATAAAGAGATTTTAGTATTCCTATCTGATTTACTTAATCTTGATATTTCTTTGACTCCAATTTCTAATATTTCTTTTTGCTTGTCTATTTCTATATAATCAATTAAATCTCCAAAAATATAATATATTTGAATATTGGATGTTGAAAAAGTTCTTTTATTAGAGGAATTACTTCCAATAGACTCCCTGTATTTTTCATAAATATTTGTTAAAATTTTTTTAATTTTTTCATCCTTTTCTCCCATTTCCCTTAACAATAACAAATATGTATATTCCATTTTATATTTTTCTAACTTTAATAGAATTTCTAATAATTCGTTCTTAAATGTGGACGGGATTGGGTTATTAGAATTCATATTTAAAACCAAAGCAAAGTATTCGCGTATGTTATATGTATCTATGAATTCTATTTTATGAAATAATTCAATTAATAATTTATAGTTAAAATTATTAAATATTTCTGTATCCCATTCAATAAAATTTATGCCCTCTATTTCTAATAGCCAATCTAAATTCTTATTTATGATGAACTGTAAGTATTCTTCAAACAGTTTAGCAGATTGCTCTGGTGGAAGGATATTTATAATTGTTACAATTAATTTGGATGCATTTTGTTTTATTGCATTACTTATTTGCTGAAGGTTTAAATCAATTGCCTTAAACATACTTTTTGCAATTAAATCCATCTCTTCTTTATTAAATACAGAAACCACATTTAACAAGTACTTAATGGTTTCATCTAACATCCTCACTGGGAAACTAAAACCAACAAATTCATCATTTATCTTTGTAGCGTCAATAAAACTTATAGCTTTTTTTGCATTATTATTTAGAAACTCAAAAATATACTCCTTATATTTGCCATAATCAATTATTTTATCATTCTTTTTTCTCCCTTTCGTATATACAGCAAATGAAAAAAAAGAATCCAAATATGAATTTATTGACAATTCATTTCTTAAATAATTAAACAAAACCTGAAAACATGAATTTTGAGAAATAAATATATCTGGAACTCCATAATATTCTGTCGTTCTAACAAATGTATTAAATAATTCAATAGTTTTTCTGTAATTTATTTCATCTTTGTCATCTTTAGCTAAATTCTCAATAATATTAGCTTCTAATTTCATTAAATATTCTTTTATTTTAAATACTTCAGCATTAACATGATTAAATGATATTCTATAATCAAGTTGCTCTTCTTTATTCTTCAAGTATTCATTATAGGAGCCATCTCCATAATACATATCACTTACTGCCATTAAACGGAGATTATAAATTGCAGTTAAACTGTTAGAGATATTTTTCTCATCGTTATTTAATGCATTTTCATAATTCTTTTTCATATATGTAATATCATTAACTAAATAGCTTAAATATCCTAATCTTAAATCATTTAAACTATTCTTCTGGTCAAATGAATCCCGTTTTAAGAACTCTAATATCCTTTGAAAGTCACTAAAATGTTTATAGCATAATAACTCAATATACTTTATTTCATCTCGATAATAAAGGTTTTTAACATAGTTTTCATTATCTTTAATAAATTTAATAGTATTTTTATAATTTCTTTCACTATAGTATAATTCCTTAATTTTATTGTATATTAATTGTTCTTTATCTCTATTATTTATATAAGAACAGTTAATCATTATTTCAAATAAATCATAGTCTTTGGGTATTGGAAATAAATCTTTCTTTTTTAACGAATCAATTCTTTTTTCTACAGTTAATTTAGTTGTCTGGTTTAATTCTATATATTCACATAAAATTTCAATAAGCTTATATCTAATATCTCCATTACTACAAATATTATCAAATTCTTCAAATATTATATCTGGTAAGTTATATGTTGAATAATTTACTGCTTCATCACCTAATAATAACTCATTCAATATATCAACCTTAAATTTATCATAAATTCTATGATTTTCAACTGTTTTCAAAAAGCTATATATATTTTCTATTAATACATTGGCAATCCTATAAGCATCATCTTTCTTGTCAATGCCTAAATAGAACTCTAAATTATTAATTAATTCAAAGGATTTCTTCTTATAGTCAATATTCTTAAACAAATATTTACTTGCCTGCTTGAAATCTCTAATGTTAAACTTATTAATACTTTCTTTCAATTCCAATACAAAATTATTTAAATCCTGAATGTAATCAGAACTAACTTTATTATTAAATATTACAATATTCCTATCTCTCCAATATTCTACTTCATTTCTATCAGCATTAGGTATAAATGCATATGCCTTTTTCTGATACTTTTTTAGTATATCATTTACCCAAAGAAATATTTTTTTAAAATTAGGGTCTGTCAAGCTAAATCCAATAAAAAAAACTGTTTTCTCTGCAAAAATTTGTTTTATCTTTACAAGCATCAAGGGGTGCCTTTCCTCATATAATCTATAATCCTCTTCAGAAAAAACTATAGTATTTGGCCTATCCCAAGTTCCATGCATTTTTATTATGGTGCTAGTATAGTTTTATGGACACATTTGGAAAATAAATTATAATTGAAGTAAGAGAGGTGTGT
>Ga0079104_1001748_pt1 | contig 13745 bp, 14 predicted proteins | sample MedtruBG_FD_76829 | JGI IMG/M metagenome (GOLD analysis project Ga0079104, IMG submission 76829) | Root nodule microbial communities of legume samples collected from California, USA - Medicago truncatula BG | ecosystem: Host-associated > Plants > Roots > Nodule | place: USA: California... | reverse complement strand
TGCCCTCTCCCCGGCCCTCTCCCACAGGGAGAGGGAGAATATTGTGTGGTCTGATGCCCTCTCCCACAGAGAGAGGGAGAATATTGTGCGGCCTGATACCCTCTCCCACAGGGAGAGGGAGCAAATCAGAGTGAGGGGCTTACGCCAAACCTCAACGATCCCAGTAGGACTCTTCCAGACTGTCTTCCCGCTCCGGCAAACCGCGCGTCAGGCGTGGAGAATGCTGGTTCAGTACCTGATAGCTCACGCGGTTAGCGTATTTACACACCTGCGCCAGCGAGGAATAAGTCAGCCACGTGAACGCGTGTTTGCTGGAATTCGGCACGTTGCTGCGGTGGAAATTATTGGCCGTGATGTCATGCAGCAGCGCGGCCAGCGCACCGTCGCCTGCGCCGTTGGTATTCATAATTTTCTCCGGCCCGCCCATATACGGGGCGATGTGGGAGTAAATACGCAGCGGCTGCTGGCAGTCTTTGTGGCGCATCGCGCGGCTGAATTCATACTGGTTAAATTCGGCAATCGCCCCCGGCAGCAGCGGGTGTTGGGTCAGGCGTTTTTTCTCGTCTTCGGTGAAGCCCGCCATGTACAGCCCAACCGGGCCTGCGGTACACAGCACTAAATCCACCCAATCCAGCGCTTTGTCAGACGCCAGCAGCGGGTCGGCAATGCCGGTCAACGCTTCGGCTTCTTCTTCGTTCATCGCCAGAATCGAGACGTTTTCTTTGAGGAATGTCTGCCACCAGGCCGGATCGTCGGCAATCACGTATTTGGTTCCCAGCGTCAGCACCACCGGCACGTCGTGCTTTTTGGCGTACTCCACCGCTTTCAGGGTCGCGTCACGCATCGGCTCGCCGGGTTTGCAGCGCACCAGATATGACGTCAGTACCAGCGCCGACGCGCCCGCAATCACATCTTCAGGGATGCTTTCCGGGTTCAGCTGGTTCATGTGGCCAGGGCTAATCGCAAAGGTACGCTCGCCGCTGTCGCTTATCAGCGTGAAGCAGCGGCCAATTGGCCCGTCTACGCCCTGCAAGTAGTTGAGATCCGTGCGGCTGGAGGTGTTGCAGAGATAACGATAGGCGTAGCCGCCGATTTCGATGTTGCTGCACATCACGCCGAGCAGGACCGAACGGTCGTCGGCCAGCACCGAGTAATTGTGCATGGTGTTGCCGATAGTGCCGCCGGCAAACTGATGGGTAATCAAGTCGTTACTCACCAGTTCCTGATAAAGCGCTTCCGCCACATCGTCTTCAATTACCAGCGAATGACCGCTGCTCAGGCCGTAACGGGCGACGAACCCATCATCAACTTTGGCTTCGATATCCACCAGCGTCTGATCGATACCGACCACCCATGAAGCACTGTTTTCAGTTTCAGGCTGGATCTGCTGCAACAGCGGATCGCGGGCGTTTACGGGGAAGTAATGTTTGGATTTGCGTTTACCGGGAAATTTCATGGGATGCGGTCAGGTGGCTGTGAATAAGCGGAGAATAGTAGCATATTCTCCGCCCGTTCGCTGCCCTGACTGCGGTCTAGCGGTAGGGTGCGGTCAGATTGACCATCATCTCAATATGTTCAGCCGACGCATTTAACGCAGGAATGTATTCATACTTTTTGCCACCGGCTTCCAGGAAGAACTCTTTGTTCTGTACCGCGATTTCTTCCAGCGTTTCCAGGCAATCTGCCGAGAAGCCCGGGCACATCACCTGCACATGCTGCACGCCTTTTTCGCCGAGCATTTTCAGCGTGGCGTCCGTGTACGGCGTCAGCCACGGTTCACGGCCAAAACGCGACTGGTAGGTCATCATCACTTTGTCAGGCGAAATGTCGAGGGCCGAAGCCAGCTCGCGGGTGGTATCGCGACAGCGCTGCGGATAGTCATCGCCTTCGTCGGCGTAGCGCTGCGGAATGCCGTGATAGGAGAGCAGCAGCACATCCGGTTCGCCGTGTTCAGCAAACGAGGCTTTTGCACTGCTGACCAGCGCCTGGATGTAGTCGTCATCGTCGGCGTAATCGCGAATAAACGAGACGCCCGGAATGTGACGTTTGGTGGCTAAAATGCGGGCCAGTTCATCCCACACCGCCGCCACGGTTGAGCAGGAATACTGCGGGTACAGCGGCAGGACGACAATATGATCGACGTTATGGGTCATCAGTTCTTCCACCGCGCTTGCCAGCGACGGCGAGCCGTAGCTCATGCCAAGCACTACTGGCGTGTCCGGTAAGCGCTTCGCCAGCGCCTGCTGCTGCTGACGGCTGTACACCATCAACGGGGAGCCTTCATCCATCCACACGGACTGATAGAGTTTCGCCACGCGCGGTGAGCGCAGCGGCAGAATAACGCCACGCAGAATCGGCCACCACAGGGCGCGCGGAGTATCGACGACGCGAGAGTCGCTGAGGAACTGGCGCAGATAGCGTTTAACCGCTTCCGGGGTGGGTGCATCGGGCGTGCCGAGGTTAGCTAACAGAATGCCGGTTTTCGTCTGACGCATTGCCGCCTCTTAGTCGTTAAATGGCTGATAATTGTAGCCGAAACGGCACAGAGAAGTATCTATTGGTGTGAGAGGTAAGATGAGAAATTTTCTCACCCGGGAGCCGGGTGAGAAACACGTCGCCCTTCAGGCTGCATCTTTGTTGGCTACACTCGCTCACCCCAGTCAAATAGTTATCTATGTTCCTGGGGATTCACTTGCTTGCCGCCTCGGTGCAGCCAGAAGGATCTCGTGTTTTAAACGAGATTACCCAAGGATTTTAGCCAGTTCAGCGCGAACGTCAGCCACGGCTTGGGTGCCGTCAACTTTGGCATACTTGGTGTTGCCAGCCTGCGCTTCTTTGGAGTAGTAGCCGATCAGCGGCGCGGTCATCTGATGGTATTCCACCAGGCGCTTACGCACGGTTTCTTCCTGATCGTCTTTACGGGTGGTCAGCTCTTCGCCGGTCACATCATCTTTCCCTTCCACTTTCGGTGGATTGAATTTGATGTGGTAAACGCGGCCAGACGCGGCGTGTACACGACGACCGATGATGCGGTCAACGATCAGCTCGTCTGGTACCGCGAACTCGAGCACGTAATCCACGTTGATGCCCGCTTCTTTCATCGCGTCAGCTTGTGGAATGGTGCGTGGGAAGCCGTCGAGCAGGAAACCGTTACGGCAGTCTTCTTGCGCAATGCGCTCTTTCACCAGGGCGATAACCAGTTCATCAGTCACCAGCTTGCCAGCGTCCATGATGTCTTTCGCCTGTTTGCCCAGCTCAGATCCTGATTTCACTGCGGCACGCAGCATGTCACCGGTGGAGATTTGCGGAATACCGTACTTCTCCATGATGAACTGCGCCTGAGTTCCTTTACCCGCGCCCGGAGCGCCAAGCAGAATAATACGCATCGCGAAAATCCCCTCAAATGTCGTTTCAATTTTCAAAAGCGCTAAACGATACCACCAGACGGCGGCTCGCTCAAGGAAGGCGGGCGGGCTGAAACGGTTAACGGCGGGATTTATTCGGGTCTGGTCAGGATCCCTGCGCTCAAAAAACAAGTCGGCCCGGTAAGCTTTGCGCCACCGGGCATCAAACAGCATTGCCCGGTGGCGCGTGGCTTGCCGGGCCGACGCAGAGAGTGGTTTCTCGATTAAGAAACCAGTAACTGGTTCATTCGTTTGATAAACAGGTTTGGATCTTCCAGCGTGCCGCGCTCGGCAAACAGCGCCTGATCCAGCAGCAGTTCAACCCATTCGCCAAACTTGCCGTCATCCTGGGTATCCGCCGCACGTTTCACCAGCGCGTGATCCGGGTTCAGTTCAAAAATGTACTTCACTTCCGGTACGCTCTGGCCCGCCGCGGCGAACAATTTCGCCATCTGGGTGCTCATTTCGTCCGCTTCGGTGGTGACAATCGCCGGGGTATCGGTCAGACGATGCGTCAGACGCACCTCTTTCACGCGCTCGCCCAGCAGGGTTTTCACGCGGTCAACGAACGGCTCCAGCGCTTTTTCGGCTTCTTTGGTGCTGTCATCCACGTCGTCTGTCAGCTTATCCAGCGACTCGTCGGCTTTTGCCACCGACTGGAACGCTTTGCCGTCAAACTCGGTCAGGTAGCTCATCATCCATTCGTCGATACGATCGGACAACAGCAGCACTTCGATGCCTTTCTTACGCAGCAGTTCCAGATGCGGGCTGCTCTTCGCTGCGGCGTAGCTGTCAGCGGTGATGTAATAAATCTTCTCCTGCCCTTCTTTCATGCGGGAGACGTACTCTTCCAGCGACACGGTCTGCTCGGAAGAATCGGTATGGGTGGACGCGAAGCGCAGCAGTTTGGCGATGGTCTGCTGGTTGGCGTTATCTTCCGCCGGGCCTTCTTTCAGCACTAAACCGAACTGTTTCCAGAATGTCTGGTATTTTTCCGCGTCGTCTTTCGCCAGTTTTTCCAGCATCTGCAGCGCACGTTTGCTCAGGGCAGCACGCAGATTACGGGTAACGGTGCTGTCTTGCAGAATTTCACGGGAAACGTTCAGCGGCAGATCGTTGGAGTCAATCAGGCCACGGATAAAGCGCAGGTAGTTCGGCATGAACTGCTCGGCTTCGTCCATGATGAACACGCGCTGCACGTACAGTTTCAGGCCGTGTTTGTGGTCACGGTTCCACATATCCCACGGTGCCTGCGCCGGAATGTACAGCAGGCTGGTGTATTCCTGTTTACCTTCCACGCGGTTGTGGCTCCAGGCCAGCGGGTCGGTAAAGTCGTGGGCAATGTGCTTGTAGAATTCGTTGTATTCGTCGTCTTTAATTTCAGACTTGTTGCGCGTCCACAGCGCCTGGGCTTTGTTGATTTTTTCCCATGACACAACGGTTTCACCGTCAACGTCTTCCGTTTTCTCAATCTCAACCGGCAGTGCGATGTGATCGGAGTATTTGCTGATGATCGAACGCACACGCCAGTCGTTGAGGAAATCGTCTTCGCCTTCGCGCAGATGCAGGGTGATTTCGGTGCCGCGATCGGCTTTGGTAATGTCGGCCACGGTGTATTCACCTTCGCCTTCGGATTCCCAGAACACGCCGTTCTCAGCGCTGTCGCCTGCTGCACGGGTGCGCACGGTAACTTTATCCGCCACGATGAACGCCGAGTAGAAGCCAACGCCGAACTGACCGATCAGCTGGCTGTCTTTCGCCTGGTCGGAGCCCATGGATTGCAGGAAGGCTTTGGTGCCGGATTTGGCGATGGTACCGAGGTGATCGACCACGTCGTCGCGGTTCATACCAATGCCGTTATCGGCGATGGTCAGGGTGCGTTTTTCCTGATCGAACGAAACGCGCACGCGCAATTCGCCGTCACCTTCATACAGGGAGGCGTCAGACAGCGCGCGGAAACGCAGCTTATCCGCCGCATCGGAGGCGTTGGAAATCAGCTCGCGCAGGAAAATTTCTTTATTGGAGTAGAGCGAGTGGATCATCAGGTGCAGAAGCTGTTTTACTTCTGACTGGAAACCGCGAGTTTCTTGTCCTTTCATCGGAAAATTCCTCAATGCCAATTAAATAGAATAAAAAAGCGTTGAGGGGGAGATGGGGCTGAGGGCGGAACTTTTCAAGCGGGAGAACGCGATTGTCCTCCCGATTGGTTAAAAACGAATCTTGTGGCGACCGGCAAGGGAGTGCGACAGCGTGGTGCCATCGACCATTTCCAGTTCGCCGCCGACCGGCACGCCGTGCGCGATGCGGCTGGCTTCAACGCCATATTGCCCGCAGAGTTCAGCGATATAGTTGGCGGTCGCCTCTCCTTCCACCGTCGGGTTGGTGGCGAGGATCACTTCTTTCATCTGTTCGCTGCTCAAACGCTCTTCGAGCCTGTCGAGGCCGATGTCGTCCGGGCCGATACCGTCGAGCGGTGATAAATGGCCCATCAGCACAAAGTAACGCCCGGAGAACTGCCCGGTTTGTTCGATGGCGTAGATGTCCGCCGGACTTTCGACCACGCAGAGCTGACCGTTTTCCTGACGACGCGGGTTCGAGCAAATGTTACACACGTCCTGCTCGGTGAAGGTCCGGCAATCGGCACAGTGACCAATTTCAGACATTGCCCGAGTCAGCGCCTGCGCCAGGCGCATTCCACCGCTACGATCGCGTTGTAACAAGGTAAACGCCATGCGTTGGGCAGACTTCGGACCCACGCCAGGCAGGCAGCGGAGGGATTCCATAAGGGCGGTAAGTAAAGGACTGGTTTGCATCGCTCTGACTTCTAAAAAAAGAGTGGGCCATAGCCTAACATTAGCCCCAGCGACGGGTATAGAAAAAGATACGCCTCTGCGCGAGCGATCGCGCAGAGGTGATGACTCAGGCGCGCTGCGAATCCAGTGTTTCCTGATTCGTCACTACGTCCTGTGCCTTCTGATAGCTTTCCATCAGCAGAGGATATTCGGTGAACACGCCCGACCACAGGTTGGCCCATTCCATCGCATCATCACGGTTCCAGGTATGCTGAATTTCCGCGGTGACCGCCGCCATATCCAGCGGAACCACACCCGCCTGCATCACCCGCGCCAGGCTGATTTCCTGGGCCATTTTGGAATAGGTCCCGGACGCATCAATCACCGCGAAGACTTTAAAGCCGTCTGCCACCGCGCTGATGGCAGGGAACGCCATGCATACGCTGGTGACGGTCCCGGCGATAATCAGGGTGCTACGGCCGGTGGCTTTCACCGCCGCCACAAACTCCGGGTTATCCCAGGCGTTGATTTCACCCTTACGCGGCACGTACTGCGCATGCGGGGCATATTGGTGAATTTCCGGGATCAGCGGCCCGTTCGGGCCTTGCGGCACGGACGCGGTGGTGATAACCGGGATCTTCGCCAGCGTCGCCATTTTGGCGAGTACCGTGGCGTGCGTGCGTAGCGTGGTCATCGGCATGTCGTGGACCAGCTGGAACAGACCGCTCTGGTGGTCGATCAGCAGCAGTACCGCGTCGTTTGGGTCGATCATTGGCTTTTGGCCGTTAAAGTTTGCTGGGGTCATGATTGTGTTCTCCATCTGATTAAAAATGAACGGCTACCGGGCCGGTAGCCGTTAACGTTTACTCGGCCTGCTGGCCGAATCGTCCCTGGTTGAAGTCGTCGATAGCCTGGTTGATTTCTTCCCGGGTGTTCATCACGAACGGGCCATAACCCACTACCGGCTCATTCAGCGGTTCGCCGCTCAGCACCAGCACCGTGGCGTCGTTGTTGGATTCAAGCGTTACGCTTTCGCCTTTCGCATCCAGCACGACCAGCTGTGCTTCCCGCGCAATTTCCTGGCCATTCACCTGCACCGTGCCTTTTAGTACCACCAGCGCGGTGTTCCATCCATCCGGCAGCGTCAGCGTGGTGGTGCTGTGGGCGTTGAGCCGTAAATCGAGAATGCGCATCGGCGAGAAGGTTTTCGCCGGGCCTTTATGCCCGTCCAGTTCACCGGCAATCACCCGCGCCAGACCGGCGTTATCCGGCAACGCCACCTGCGGAATATCGCCGTCGGTTATCGACTGATACGCCGCTGGCGTGGATTTATCCTTCGCCGGCAAGTTCACCCACAGCTGGACCATTTCCAGCGAACCGCCCTTCTCACTGAAAGCCGGAGAGTGAAACTCTTCATGCAAAATGCCGCTTCCGGCGGTCATCCACTGCACGTCGCCCGGGCCAATCACCCCGCCGCTGCCAGTGGAGTCGCGGTGCGCCACTTCGCCTTTGTAGACGATAGTGACCGTTTCAAAACCGCGATGCGGGTGGACATCTACGCCGCGCTGACCTTTGTTGCTCGGTTTAAATTCTGCCGGGCCCGCGTAATCCAGCAGCAGGAACGGGCTAAGCTGTTTGGCAAATTTGGCGTAGGAGAACAGGGATCGCACCGGGAACCCATCGCCCACCCAGTGGGACTGCGGGGCTGAGTACACACCTAAAATTGATTTCATCGTAAGCTCCATTGCTCTTGTTGCGATGGGATAAAGCTTATTCACAAGACAGTGACTGCGGTAGACTGAAAAAATGAACTCAGTGTTCCACATACAGGACAATGAAAATGCAGGACCTCAACGATCTGTGGTATTTCGTGCAGGTGGTGGATAACGGCGGATTTTCCCCAGCCAGCCGGGTGATTGGCATTCCGAAATCACGCCTGAGCCGCCGGATTGCGCTGCTCGAAGAGCGGCTGGAAACGCGGCTTATCCAGCGATCGACGCGCAGTTTTACGGTGACCGAAGCCGGGCAGATTTTCTATCGTCATTGCAAAGCGATGATGATTGAGGCCGAGGCCGCGCAGGAGGCGATTGATTCGCTGCGCGCCGAGCCGCGCGGCGTTATCCGTCTGACCTGTCCGATTACCTTATTACACGTGCACATCGGCGAGATGCTGGCGCAGTTTATGGCGCGCTTCCCCCACGTCACGGTGCAGCTGGAAGAAACCAACCGTCAGGTGGATGTGCTGAATGAAAACGTCGATATCGCCATTCGCGTGCGTCCGCTTCCGCTGGAAGACAGCGATCTGGTGATGCGCAAGCTGGCCGACAGAAGTATGTGTCTGGTGGCGAGCCCGGCACTGGTGGGGCAGTTTGGCGCGCCGGATTCACCCGCCGATCTCCAGCCGTGGCCGAGCCTCGCCTTAAGCAAGCCGCAGCAGGTTTACCGCTGGTGTCTGTATGGGCCGGATAATCAGGACGTCACCCTGCACCACACGCCGCGGTATATCACTACCGATATGATTGCCTTGCGCAGTGCGGCCCTGGCCGGAGTCGGCATTGTGCAGCTGCCGCGGCTGATGCTGAAAGAGCAGATTGCGGCAGGAACGCTGGTGCATTTATTGCCTGAGTGGCGAACGCGACGCGAAATCATCCACGCGGTCTTCCCTTCACGACGAGGTCAGCTTCCGGCGGTGCGGGCATTAATTGATTTTCTGGCAGAAAGTTATGCGGGGTTTGACGAGGAGTAGCTAAAAAAGAACACCCTCTCCGAAGAGAGGGTGTGGGATGACATTAGAACGGCATTTTAAAGCCTGGTGGCAGCTGCATTCCTGAGGAAACACCGGCCATTTTCTCTTTCTGGGTTTCTTCGATACGGCGTGCGGCGTCGTTGAACGCAGCAGCAACCAAATCTTCCAGCATGTCTTTGTCATCTTCGAGCAGACTTGGGTCGATCTCAACGCGACGGCAGTTGTGCGCGCCGTTGATGGTGACCTTGACCAGGCCCGCACCAGACTCACCGGTCACTTCCAGTTGAGCGATTTCTTCCTGCGCTTTCTGCATCTTTTCTTGCATCTGCTGGGCCTGTTTCATCAGGTTACCCAGACCGCCTTTTCCACCAAACATAGGCTTATCTCTCAGTCAGTCATGTTAAAGGTAAAACCGTAAGCCGGGCTTACAGTCAAATGGGTCGAATACTGTCTTCATCCAGATCCGCATCGAAGAAACGACGCAGGGTCTGAATGTTGTTATCGGCAACGATCGCCTCGCGTGCCTGCGCGAGCTTTTCTTCGTAAATGGCCTGACGCCACTCCAGCGGCGTACGCACCGCAGGATTATCATCTTCAACGATGGTCAGTTCAACCGGCGCGCCGGTTAATTCGCTCATCGCTTCGGTCAGAACCTTGAGCGCCCCGCCGTTATTCAGATGACGCTGCGACGGGCGCAAGTGCAGGCAGACGCTGTTCCCGCTCTGCTCTTTCCACGCATTCAGCGCGACCTGTTCTACCAGTTTAGGCAATTTAAGCTGACTTACTTCAGCCGCCCAGCCGTCGCGCTCTACGGCTTCAACCGCAAGTTTCGCGGCGAGCTCTGGCGTTTTCTCATGCTCCAGCGCTTTTTTCAGCGCCTTCGGCGTGGCGACCTCTTCCTTCACCACTTCGGTGATGGTGGTCGCTTTCCAGCGGTATGCTTCTTTTTTCTGCGGACGCTGTTCTTCCGGCGCCGTTGAAGATGGGCGCGCCTGAACGCGTTCCGTGACCGAGGCCAGTCTCTCCAGCGCAGCATTGTTCACCGGCCGCGCGCGGGATGCGGCTGCCGGTTCACTCTTTTTTGCTTTGGGTGCTCCCTGAGCGCGTTGCAAATGGCTGCGGGCCGCCAGCACCTGGCTGGTGGAATCCGGTAGCGTTTCGCTTTGATACGCAGGCGCGGCTGGCGCTTGCTGAGGCGCAACCTGCGTCGGGTGCATCACCGCCGTCGGCGCGACGGGGGCAAAAGACTGCGGCTGAACGTCCGGCTCTGGCAACGGCTGGCGCGGATGGAACGCCAGCGCGCGCAGCAGGGTCATTTCGACTCCCATCCGGCGGTCCGGCGCATACGGCAGCTCTTTACGGCCGATCAGCAGCGTCTGGTAATACAATTGAATGTCGGCGGGCGGCACGGTTCGCGCCAGCTCGCGCATCCTGTGTTCTACCGGCGCCATGTCGCTGCCCAGCGCCGACGGCGACAGCTGTACCATCGCAATGCGGTGCAGCAGGCTTTGCATTTCGACCAGCAGCGCTTCCCATTCGATACCGCGAGACGCGGCCTCGTGGATAAGCGCCATCACCTGCTCACCGTTGGCACCGACCAGCGCTTCAATCAGCGACAGCGCCTGATCGTCGTCGAGCGTGCCGAGCATGGTGCTCACGCTGGCAGCGGTCAGCTGTCCGTCACCGCTGGCAATCGCCTGATCGGTGAGGCTCAGCGCGTCACGCAGGCTGCCATCGGCCGCGCGGGCCAATAGCTGCAAGGCACGCGTTTCGGAAACGATTTTCTCTTCGCCGAGAATATGTTCCAGCTGATGACGAATCTGATCGACGTCGAGCGCCTTCAAATGGAATTGCAGACAGCGGGAAAGGATCGTCACCGGCAGCTTTTGCGGATCGGTGGTCGCCAGCAGGAATTTTACGTGCGATGGCGGCTCTTCCAGCGTTTTTAACAGCGCGTTAAAGCTGTGACGCGAGAGCATGTGCACTTCATCGATCAGATAGACCTTGAAGCGACCGCGGGCCGGGGCGTACTGCACGTTATCCAGCAGGTCACGGGTATCTTCGACTTTGGTGCGCGAGGCGGCATCGATCTCAATCAGATCGACAAAACGGCCCTGCTCGATTTCACGGCAGTTATCACACACGCCGCACGGCGTGGCGGTGATGCCGCTTTCGCAGTTCAGCCCTTTCGCCAGCAGACGTGCGATAGAGGTTTTCCCTACGCCGCGGGTGCCGGAAAACAGATACGCATGGTGAATACGGCCGGACGCCAGGCCGTTCGCCAGTGCGGTCAGCACATGTTCCTGGCCGACGACGTCAGCGAAGGTTTGTGGTCGCCATTTTCGGGCTAAGACCTGATAACTCATTGGCAGGCTCTGCAACGCTGGAAGGTGGAATACAGGAGGGTAATGCTAACATAGCCAGGCAAAATCAGCGAGGCTGTGTCTTGTCTTCACTTATCAGTCGTTATCGTTGCAGCCAGTTTGGTCACGGCCAGCGCGCAAAAACCGGAGCGTACACAGAGTACGTGAGGATTTTGAGCACTGCCCGGGGCCAAAATGACAAATAAGATAGACTGATCAATGTCCTGGGAAGGGTACCAGACTGTAGCAGTTGATACCCTGGTTTTCCAGGCGCTGTTCACCGCCCAGATCGAACAGATTGATGATGAACGCGGCGTCGGTGACTTCACCGCCCAGACGACGGATCAGCTTCACGGTCGCTTCAATGGTACCGCCGGTTGCCAGCAGATCGTCCACCACCAGCACTTTGTCACCTGGCTGGATAGCATCGATGTGGATTTCCAGCTGATCGGTGCCGTATTCCAGCTCGTAGCTTTCAGCGATAGTTTCACGCGGCAGTTTGCCCGGTTTACGTACCGGTACAAACCCTACGCCCAACGCCAGCGCGACCGGAGCACCAAACAGGAAGCCACGCGCCTCGGTTCCCACCACTTTGGTGACACCCATATTTTTAAAACGCTCGGTCAGCAGTTCAATGCTGAGCGCGTAGGCTTTCGGGTCTTCCAGCAAACTGGTGACATCGCGGAAAAGAATGCCAGGTTTCGGATAGTCCTGGATGCTTTTGATGCTGTTTTTCAGAAATTCAAGCTGCTGTGCAGTTGCGGTCATAGGTGTATGCCTGATTAAAACGGTGTTACTCACAAGGCGCCTTTTCTGCGGTATCAAGTTACACTTGATTAACTTTTAACCCGCTGGGCCCGTGCTCGAAAACGCCAGAATGTACTGGCACTCAAACAGAAATGCAATAACCATTACCAGCATTATTATTTTTGTTGTTTTGCATCAACCACTGGAATGCGCCACAGGAAAATCAGCAAGCAGGCGAGGATCCCCAGCAGTAAAAATCGCACCCACAACATCTTCACCAGCCACAGCGAAAATGCAAAGGTTACCAGCGTAACCACAATGGCGCGCGATTTCGCTCCCGGCGGCATCGCTTTATGCTGCTGCCAGTGACGCAAATAGCCACCAAACCACGAGCGATACAGCAGCCAGTGATGGAATCGCGGGGACGATTGCGCAAAGCACCAGGCCGCCAGCAGGATGAAAGGCGTGGTCGGCAGGAGCGGTAAAAACACGCCCAGGGTGCCAAGGACTACCGCCAGCCAGCCAATGATGTTTAGAATGGTCCGTTTCATAACGGCAAATGTAGCACAGGCCACTGTCCTTTCGAGGGAGAAAAGCATGAAAACTGACCTGTTACTGCAATCGCTGGATGCGCAGCTGTCGCGCCTCGAAGCCGAGGTCGCCCCGATGGCGTTTCATGCCACCATTGGCGCCCGTTTTGACCGGCAGCTTTTTCGCACCCGCAGTTCACTATTACAGGCCTGCGTGGAAGAGGCGCGAGGCAATTTGAAAGCGTTGCACCTGGCGGTTGAAAAGCAGCAGCTCGCCCAGGTGCAGTGGCTGGCGGAACATTTGGTTTCCCAGCTGGAAGCCATCGCCCGGGAAAGTGCCGCCTGGCAACTGCGCGAGTGGGATAATGGTTCCCCGGCGTTGACGCGCTGGCAGCGTAAGCGGCTTCAGCACCAGGAGTTTGAGCGCCGTCTGCTGGAGATGACGCAGCAACGCCGCCAGCAGTTAGCGCAGGCCACGACGCTTACGGATCAGCAACGGCTTTCCAGGGAGGTCGACGCGTTTAGCGCCCGACTGGCACGCTGTCGCGGTGCGCTGGAAAATATTGAAAACGTACTGGCGCGCATGACGCGCTAACAGGAGAACGCATGTCGCTGGAGAATGCCCCGGATGACGTCAAACTGGCGGTAGATTTAATTATGCTGCTCGAGGAACACGCGATTGCCCCTGACGTTGTGCTTCGCGCGCTGGAGATAGTGAAGCAGGATTTTGAGCGGAAAGTTGAGGCGGGTAACTCGTCATCCTAAGGGAGAATCCGGTGCGGCCTGATGCCCTCTCCCCGACCCTCTCCCACGGGGAGAGGGAGAAACCCAAGCAGCTCGTAACCCCTCGCGGATTATTCCCTCTCCCACGGGGAGAGGGAGAAACCAAGCTGCTTGTAATTTCCATAACGGATTATCCCCTCTCCTGCGGGAGAGAGAGAAAACCAAGCAGCTCGTAACCCCTTGCGGATTATTCCCTCTCCTGCGGGAGAGAGAGAAAACCAAGCAGCTCGTAACCCCTCGCGGATTATCCCCTCTCCTGCGGGAGAGAGAAAAAACCAAGCAGCTCGTAACCCCTTGCGGATTATTCCCTCTCCTGCGGGAGAGAGAGAAAACCAAGCAGCTCGTAACCCCTTGCGGATTATTCCCTCTCCTGCGGGAGA
>Ga0079104_1001741_pt1 | contig 13769 bp, 10 predicted proteins | sample MedtruBG_FD_76829 | JGI IMG/M metagenome (GOLD analysis project Ga0079104, IMG submission 76829) | Root nodule microbial communities of legume samples collected from California, USA - Medicago truncatula BG | ecosystem: Host-associated > Plants > Roots > Nodule | place: USA: California... | reverse complement strand
CCAGCAATTCGTTGAGCGTCGACATCTTCGCCTCGAGCTGCGCAGCTTCGAATGACTCGACGATCTGACCGTGTTCCATGACATAGAAACGATCGGCCAGGGGTGCGGCAAAACGGAAGTTCTGCTCCACCATCACGATGGTGTAGCCCTTGGCCTTGAGCGCCAGGATCATGCGCGCCAGCGCCTGCACGATGACCGGTGCCAGGCCTTCGGAGATCTCGTCGAGCAATAGCAGGCGGGCACCGGTGCGCAGGATGCGCGCCACCGCCAGCATCTGCTGCTCGCCACCCGACAGCCGCGTGCCCTGGCTGTTGCGACGCTCTTTCAGGTTGGGAAACATGTCGTAGATCTCGTCGATCGACATGCCGCGCTCTGTCTTCGATACGAACGGCGGCAGCAGCAGGTTTTCTTCCGCCGAGAGCGACGAAAAGATGCCGCGTTCCTCGGGGCAGTAACCGACGCCGAAGTGAGCGATCTTGTGCGTGGCCAGGTTGATGGTCTCGCGACCATCGATCTTGATCGAGCCCTTGCGGGTACCGACCAGGCCCATGATCGAGCGCAGCGTGGTGGTGCGGCCGGCGCCATTGCGGCCCAGCAGCGTCACCACCTCGCCACGGTGCACGTTCAGATTGACGTTATGCAGGATATGCGACTCGCCATACCAGGATTGCAGGTCGCTGATCTGCAGCGCCAGCGGTGCGCCACTGGAAGCGACCGGCCGCACGGCGTGGTCCACGGAGGTGGTGGTCATCAGTGCGCTCCTTCCAGTTCGGCGCTGACGGTGCCCATGTAGGCTTCCATCACCTGTGGGTTGCGCGAGACCTCGGCATAGTTGCCTTCGGCCAGCACCGCACCCCGTTGCAACACGCTGATGCGGTCGCAGATCCCGGAAATGACGCTCATGTTGTGTTCCACCATCAGGATGGTGCGACCAGCGGAGACCTTCTTGATCAGCGCCGTAACGCGATCGACGTCTTCATGCCCCATGCCCTGGGTGGGCTCGTCAAGCAGCATCAGTTCCGGTTCCATCGCCAGCGTGGTGGCGATCTCGAGCGCGCGCTTGCGGCCGTAGGGCAGGTCGACCGTGGTGGTATGGGCAAAGCTGCTCAGGTCGACCTCGTCGAGCAAGGCCATGGCGCGCGCGTCGAGTTGCTTGAGGCTGTCGCCGTTCTTCCAGAAATGGAACGAGGTGCCCAGCTTGCGCTGCAGGCCGATGCGCACGTTTTCCAGCACGCTCATGTGCGGGAAGACGGCGGAGATCTGAAACGACCGGATGATGCCCTGGCGCGCAATCTGCGCCGGCGCATCAGCCGTGATGTCGCGACCATTGAACAGGATCTGGCCCGAGGTCGGCACCAGGAACTTGGTCAACAGGTTGAAACAGGTTGTCTTGCCGGCACCGTTGGGGCCGATCAATGCATGAATGTGGCCACGTTCAATGTGCAGATTGACCGCGCTGACCGCCGTGAAACCCTTGAATTCCTTCGTCAGGTTCCGTGTCTCCAGAATGACGTCTGTCATAGTCTCATCTTTCCCTTTTATGCCCGCGCCGGTGGTCCGGACGTCGTGGCCTGCCCTACTGCGGTCATCGTGCCTGGGCACGCAAAGCCGCGTTTCTTATCTGGCGTAGCGGAGAAGCTCTTTTAATATTTGGCGCATAGTAGCCGAGTCGTACCATTCCTACAATACGTATAAGTACCGTATCGCATCGCCATTTGGTTATCGGTCCGCAGCGCCCCTCAGGCCTGGATTCCCAGCAGATGCGACGCCACTTTTTCGGCAATCATCACGGTCGGCGAATTGGTGTTGCCTGAGGTGATGGTAGGCATGATGGAGGCGTCGGCCACCCGCAGGCCACCTACCCCCCTCACCCGGCATTGCGAGTCAACCACGGCCTGCCTGTCGTCGCTACGACCCATGCGGCAGGTACCTACGGGATGGAAGATGGTGGTGCCCACTTCACCGGCGGCGCGATGCAGGTCTTGCGCGCTCTGGTACTGCGGTCCCGGCTTGAATTCCTCTGGCTGATACCTTGCCAGTGCCGGTGCCCCGGCAATGCGGCGGGTGAGCCGTATCGAATCGGCGGCCACCTGCAGGTCCTCGGGCGTGGACAGGTAGTTGGTGGTGATCCTGGGCGCCAGCGCATGGTCGGTCGATGCCAAGCGCACGTGCCCACGCGAGGTCGGACGCAGGTTGCATACGCTGGCCGTGAACGCCGGGAAGGCGTGCAGCGGATCGCCAAACTTCTCCAGCGACAGCGGCTGCACGTGATATTCGAGGTTGGCGCTGGCCTGGCCCGGATCGGACTTGGCAAATGCCCCCAGTTGCGACGGCGCCATCGACATCGGGCCGCTTTGCAGGAACATGTATTCCAGTCCGATCATCATCTTGCCCAGCATGCTGGAGGCCATGGCATTGAGCGTCTTGGCGCCGGTGACCTTGAACGCGGTGCGGATCTGCAGATGGTCCTGCAGGTTCTCGCCTACCCCTGGCAGGTCGTGGACCACCGGGATCTGGTGCTGTGCCAGCAACGCTGCGCCGCCGATGCCCGACATCTGCAGGATATGGGGAGAACCGATGGCGCCGGCGCAGAGGATGGTCTCCCGGCGCGACTCGGCAAACCAGGCGCCGTTGCCGCCGGTGAATTCGACGCCGGTACAGACCGGTCCAGCGGGCCCTGGCGCCATGCGCAACCTGCGCACGTGCGAGCCAGTCATGATGTCCAGGTTGCCCTTCTTCATGGCCGGGCGCAGAAAGGCCTTGGAGGCATTCCAGCGGATCCCGCGCTTCTGGTTCACATCGAAATAACCGCAGCCTTCGTTGTCACCGCGATTGAAGTCATCGGTCTTGGGGATGCCGGCCTGCGCCGCCGCTTCGCGGAAGGCATCCAGGATATCCCAGCGCAGCCGCTGTTTCTCGACCCGCCACTCGCCGCCAGCGCCATGGAAATCATCGCTGCCGCCGTAGTAATCCTCGCTTTTGCGAAACCAGGGCAGCACGTTTTGCCAGCGCCAGCTGTCATCTCCCGTCAGCTGTGCCCATTCGTCATAGTCACGCGCTTGCCCGCGCATGTAGATCATGCCGTTGATCGAGGAGCAGCCGCCCAGCACCTTGCCGCGCGGATAGATCAGGCTGCGACCGTTGAGCCCCGTATCCGCCTCGGTGCGGTACATCCAGTCGGTGCGTGGATTGTTGATGCAGTACAGGTAGCCCACCGGGATATGAATCCAGAGATAGTCGTCCCGCGCTCCCGCCTCCAGCAGCAGTACCCGCGTATCGGGCTGCCTGCTGAGCCGGTTGGCGAGCACGCAGCCGGCCGTGCCGCCGCCGATGACAATGTAGTCGTACTGACCCGCTGATTGCATGTTGTCTCCTCATTGCTTGTCATTTTTTTATCGCGCCCACAGGTCGCAGCTTGCGCTGGCCATGTGCTGGCTCATAAGCGGTTCTTTGGTCGCCACCCAGCATAACGCGCCTGTTAGCCCTGAGCCAATGAGATATTATCAATAGCAATATTACGTTTACTTATAATATAGATCTAAAACATATCGCCACTTTTTAGAGAGTTGAAAGATTTTAGCGATGGATATCGTTCATTTACGCGCATTTGCCGCGGTAGCCCGAGAAGGTAATCTGACCCGCGCCGCCCAGCGACTGCATGTCACGCAACCCGCCGTAAGCCTGCAGATCAAGGCCTTGCAGGAACAATTGGGACTGCAATTGTTCGCTCGCACCGCCAGTGGCATGGTACTGACCGCGCAAGGCAATAAGCTGTTGCCGCTGGCCGAGCGCGTGTTGGCCGACATGCAGGAATTGCGCACCCATGCGGATGCGTTGCAGACCAGCGCGGTCCATCTGTCGGGGACGTTGGCCATCGGCACCATCCTGGATCCCGAATTCATCCGTCTGGGGGCCTTCCTGAAGCACCTGGTGAGCCGCCATCCACGTTTGTCGACGCGCCTATCGCACCACATGTCAGGCTCGGTCCTGCAGCAAATCCGCGACGGCAGCCTCGATGTCGGTTTTTTTCTCGGCGACCCCGGTGCCGGCTTCCAGGCAGTCAGCCTGACGCCGTTTACCTACAACGTCATCGCACCGGCCGGTTGGAAGAACCGCATCGCCGGCCGTGGCTGGAAAGAATTATCACGCCTGCCCTGGATCTGGACGCCGCCGGAATCGGCCCATCACCGCCTGTTGAGCCATGTTTTTGCACAACATAAGGTGCAACCCGACACCGTCGCCCTGGTCGATCAGGAGTCATCGATGCTGGACCTGGTGAAATCGGGCATCGGCCTGTCACTGGCCCGGGCGTCGATTGCGCTGAACCAGGCCCATGCCCATGGGCTGGTGATTGCAGATGCGGTCGAATTGTCCACAGAGCTCAGCTTTGTCTGCCTCGAAAAAAGGAAAACCGAAAATGCCATTAAATCCGTCTTGCAGCTGGTGCAGGAAGTCTGGCGTTAATCAGCGCGTTTGTCGCATGATCTGGCGGTGTCGATAGCTCTGCTTTCCTGAAAGCGCTTTGGGGCTTGATTGAGAGGGCTGGTTTTTCAAGTTGTCCACGGGGTTTCCGCTTTTGGGGTTTTAATTTAGATGTGTATATATATAAATAGTAGTAATGGTTAACGTCGACGTTTTCTGTGGATAACCCTGTTTACGCGAGAAAAATCAACGACTTGTCCTCTGCGTAAACACTGGGCAAGCTTCTGCATAGCGTCGTAACAGATTCTGGACAGATTTTCGTTGTGGACAAAACAGAAGAGATATTCCCAATCTACGCAGCATCTATACATACAGTTATCCACATCCCTGACCGCAGCCGTCCATGACCGATAAAACGCACCCGTCCTATCACGTTGTACTGCTACCTTCCGGTTTGACTTTTACACAGGCCGATTCCCGGAGATCGTTGTTGCAGTCGGCACTGGTGGCAGCTGTCCGGTTACCCAATTCATGCCGCAATGGCACCTGTCGGACTTGCCTGTGCAAAATGGTCAGCGGCAGCATTGAGTACCAGATTGAGTGGCCAGGACTGACGCGTGAGGAGAAGAACGACGGCTGGATCCTTCCCTGTGTCGCGGTCGCTACTTCCGATCTGGTGCTTGAGGTGGCTGCGGTAGTCGATCCGCAGACCTGAATCCCGATCCGGTCGTCCAATTGCAGGCGTGAAGCCGGTACATCACGGGCGCAGTCCGATCCGCCGGGCGCGACTTCGTCGCCGTTGGTTTAAATTTAAGCTGTGTATAAGAATAGTAGTAATGGTTAACGACACCCCTTTGTTGTGGATAACCTTGTTTACCTGAAGAAAAACAGCAGTTTGCACAAAGGATAAGCACTAGGGCAAGCCATGTATGACGCGAGAACAGATCGGGGATAAAAATTCGAGTTGGGATAACTTTTACAGTTTTCCCCAATCAGTAAAAACTTATTCAGAACTTTATCCACAGGCCAGGCTGTTCGTTTACACAGTGGTTAATGCCGCCAGGATTGGTGAGCATCTCGGCGGCAGTCGGGACGAGAACGGGACAGGCCAGTCTGCACAAGGGTTTGAGCGGGATATGGAAGATCGGCAGTCAGTTGGCTGCATGCGGGAAATCATAATAATTTGCAAGAAACCGCTTGACTGACGGCCCGTAAATAGCACCGGGCAGAAAGTTATCCCCCGCTGGCCGGGTACGTAGGAGGCAATTATCGGTCTGCCTATTTTTTAGGCGCAACATTGGAAGAGGCCGCCGATTTACCCGGCGGGGGCGCCACGGGCGCTTTGCGCGCTTGGTCCAGCAGCCCGCCGCAGTCGGCTGTCTGTTGACCGTCGATGTTGACCAAAGGCAGGATGGCGGCGACCGGCGCCAGGAACGCAAGGGCCACGGCGCCACCTGCGCGCAAGGCCAGGATGCCCTTGTCCACACCCACATCCGGATCCTTGAATGAGCCTGATACATACAGCGGCGAGCGCAGCGATATGATGCGCAGGCCTTTGCTGTGCGGGTGGATGGTCAGTGCCAGCTTTTCATCCCGCATGTTGACCGTGCCATCGACATTGACCAGCGCATCCTCGGTATCGAGCACGAAGGTGCGGGCGTTCAGGATTCCCTTGTCCACAGGCAGGTCCGCCGCCAGGCAGTTGAGCTTGACCTCCTTGTCGCCGAACAGCTTGCTGATGACGATATTGCCGACATTGAGCCCCATCTGTTCCAGCAGCAGCTTGCTGATGGCGCCCTGGTTGACCAGCATCTTGACCTGGCCATTGGACGAACCCAGCATCGCGGCGACCGAATTGCCGGTGGCGCTCAGGCGTGCGTCGCCGTTGATCTCGCCGAAGCTGGTGCGCGAGGCGTCCAGCGCCGGATAGAGTTTCTGGATCTTGAGCCGGCGGGCGGACAGCTGAAGGTTCGATTTCATTGCGGTCTGCTGGGCGTCGAGCCGGATGGTCGAGCGCAATTGGCCTCCTGCCACGCCGAAATCGAGCGGATCGAGCGACAGCACGCGGTCCTTCAGGATCAGATGTGCCTGCAGGTCGGTGATGGGCAAGTCCTTCTGTTTGACGATACGCTTGCCGGTAAGCTTGACGTCGGCGTCCAGCGCGCCCCAGGCCTCGGTACTGAACGGCTTGACCGGCAACACCCGGTTGCCCGGCTGGCGTTCCTCGGCACCGCGCTGCGCCTTCTCGGCGTTGGAATCGGCCCCGATCAGTGGCGCCAGGTCTTCGAAGCGCAGCACGTTCGATACCAGTTCGCCCGCAAGCTGCGGACGTTCGCCGCCGGTGCGATAGTGCAAGGTGCCGCCCAGGTCACTGGCGCCGACCTTGCCGGTGAATTGTTCGTAGGTCCATTCGCTATGACGGGCGTCGAGCTTGCCGATCAAGTGCCCTTCGGTGGCGAACGGCGGCGTCTCCGGCAGCAACACACCGGTCAGCGGAAAAAGATTGCCCATGCTGGCGCCGGACAACGACAGACGCAGGTCGAGCGCCGCCAGTTCGGCCGGCTTGGTCAGCGTACCGCGCACGCCGATGCTGGTCTTGCCGACCTTGACCTCGGCCTGCAGCGGATAGGGCTGCTGCTGGTTCTGCAGCGAGAGCACGCCGCCTGCGCGGCCCTTGCCCGTCACCGGTGCCCCGTTGAACGACCCCTTGACGGTCCAGCCCAGGCCGTAGACCTGGTCGCGCTCCGGATCGAGCGTATCGACTTCGGCCTTGATCTGGATCCTCTTGACCGCGTCGTCCAGCGACAACCTGCCCTGGCGCAGGATCAGGCGTCCCAGCTTCAATTGCCAGGTCGACGGGCTGTCGCTGCTGCTGAAACTCCAGTTGTTGGCATTGTCACGCTGGCGCACCAGCGCCACGTCGGGTTGTTCGATCTCCAGCGTCGGGATCGCGATATCCCGCGCCAGCAGCGGCAGCGGATTGAGGGTAAAGGTGATCTGGCCGATGGTCGCTGTCGCTCCCGCAACGGAAAACGTGGCCGGATTGGCGATGCGGATATTGCGCGCTTGCAGGCGTGGCCAGGGGACCCAGCGGCTCCAGCGCGAGGGCGCCGGCGTGCTGGCGTCGGCGCGCTGCCAATGCAGGGAGAGATCGCCTTCGATGGCGAATTCGCGGCCGATCGACTCGCTGACCCGCTGGTTGATCCAGGGGCGGGCACGATTCCAGTCGAAGGTGAGGATGAAGATGAGCGCCGCAGTGACGGCCAGGAGAATGGCGACAAGTGCGCTCAGCAGGATTTTTGCAGTACGTGACATGGACAGCCCGGCGAATGTTGATCGACATGCGCCAGGGGCTGCGGCCCATGTGCGACCTGTCTCCAGACCGTCCGTTTGCCCTTAGCGCTTCATGTTGATACGACCGAATTCGTCATGCGTCGTTGCACTCAGGTGGGCGCGCAGCCATTTATGGGCCGGATTGCGGGCATCACGTTCGTGCCACAGCATGTCCACGTGCTCCTCAGGCGTCTGGAACGGCAGTTCCTTGACCACCAGCGCCTCGGCCATGCCGGTGGCGGCCACCAGGTGGCGCGGCAGCACCGTGATCAGTTCCGAACTGGCCACGATCCGGCCGGCGGTGAAGAACTGGTTGACCGTCAGCAGGATCTTGCGCTCGCGGTTCATGCCGGCCAGCACGTCGTCGATGACGGCGTGGGGTTTGCCCGACAGGCTCACCAGCAGGTGATCGGCGGCGCAATAGGTGTCCAGCGTCAGCGGTTGGCCGGCCAGCGGATGTCCCTTGTGCATCACGCACACATATTGGCCGGTATAGAGCCGGGCATGGCTGATCTGGCTCTTGGCCATGCCCTGACCGTCGGCCAGCTGGGCGGTGACGCCGGGAAAGAAACCGACAGCCAAGTCGATGTCACCACGCAACAACATGGCGCGCGGATCGCGCGTGGTCAGCGGCATCATGCGTACCTTGATGCCCGGCGCGTCGCGCATGATGGTGCGCACCAGCGACGGCAGCCACAGGGCAGCGGTGGCGTCGACCATGGCCATGCGGAACGTGATCTGGGCGCGGGCGATGTCGAAGCTTTCCGGCGCAATCACTGCTTCCAGTTCGGACAGCGTGCGGCGTACGGTGGGCCACAGTTCCTCGGCGCGGGGCGTGGGTTTGACGCCGTGGGCGGTGCGGATGACCAGATCGTCGTTGAGGGTGTCGCGCAGCCGGCGTAGCGCATTGGAGACAGCAGGCTGTGTCATGGCCAGCAAATTGGCCGCGCGGGTCAGGTTCTGCTCGGTCATCACTGCATCAAAAACCCGCAGCAAGTTCAGGTCCAGGGTCAGAAAGCTCATAGGGCGGGCCTTTGCAGGCAGAGGTCAGGCGCCGGATCGGCAGGAAAAGTAGCTATTCACGAATTATATAACTGATATCCAAAAAGGAAATTGGTCATCTTAATTCGACTTCTCTACACTGCAATGCAACATAACACACATCGTAAAGGATCGAATCATGAACACCATCGCCCAAACCGCCGCACCGACCACCTTCAAGAGCAAGTTCGCAGCCGTCCTGCGCAGCATCTTCATCCATTTCGTCAAGGCCCACGAACTGCAAGCCGTGGCACTGGTTGCGGCCGAGCAAGACCGTTCGCAAGGCACCAAGCAACTGAACCGCATGGCCGACAAGTTCGAAGCCACCCAGCCTAACCTGGCTGCTGAACTGCGCTTCATCGCTTCGCGCGGCTGAACGGCGCCGTCGCGCATTGCCGCGACCAGCACCACAGTTTCGCAGATAGTGACCAGGATGCAAGTTTTACCAGTTGTGCGCCATCGCGCGCAACTTGGCGCCAGGCTCAACCAGCCTGCGCGCCTGGTGTAAAGGATTTCGGTTGTTCAGCGCGTACAGCGCTTGTGTTGACGCTGATTCGATCCACGCGTCTGGACACCGATCCGTTGTCTCCTCCTCCCTCTTTAGGAAGGATTAACCCCGCAGGTTCTGCCTGCGGGGTTTTTTTTCGTCCCGATTTGCCGGGGCGGACGGTAATGGGCGATGCGTGTAAAAAAACAACAGGAAAGCAAGTGACCAAAAGTTGCGAACGGCGTGTCGAGCGCGGCAGGATGCGCACTGACAGCTTCGCCGGCCCATTGATGCAATGGTAGATACATATTCACGTAGCCTATAACAGATATGAGAACTCTGAAGTGGTCATACAAATTCGCGCCATTTATACTGCGACGCAACAGTAGCAATTCGAGCACGCTTCGAGCGCATCATCAAAGGTAGAAATAACATGTCCTTCCTGACCCTGGCCTTTCCCGTCGAAACCGCGATCCCGGTCGCACAGACGTTGATCGCCACCGCTAGCGCCTACGTGCGTCCGGCATTGGGTCTGGGCGCACTGGTCACTTTGCTGATGGTGTTCAAGCCCTTGCTAGTGGGCGTGATGCAAGCACTGATGGTGCTGGTCAAGCCCCGCAAGTCGCTTGAGCAACGCATCCTGGCGCATCGTTTCAGCGGCAAGCGCATGCTCAATCGCATGGCCAACGAATACAGTGCTACCCAACCGAATTTCGCAGCAGAACTGCGCACCATGGCGGCGCGCGACTGATTCGCCGACGTGCCTGGTGGCAGGTCCGCTCAAGCTGGACTGAATTTGCAGTACGTACCGTGTCTCCTCCTCCCTCTTTAGGAAGGATTAGCCCCGCAGCCAAAAGCTGTGGGGCTTTTTTTATCGGCAGCGTCGGTTTGTCATCGGAGGCGCGGGCGCTCTCGTGGTAACTTTGCCTCTTTAGCAAAACCACGCTCCAGACATCATGTGCCAGCTTCTCGGGATGAATTGCAACACGCCGACCGATATCGTCTTCAGCTTTACCGGTTTCGCCACCCGTGGAGGATTGACCGACCATCACAGCGACGGCTGGGGCATTGCCTTCTTCGAAGGCGCAGGCGTGCGGACCTTCGTCGACCACCAGGCGGCGGTCGATTCGCCCGTGGCGCAACTGATCAAGCACTATCCGATCAAGTCGCAGCATGTCATTTCGCATATCCGCAAGGCCACCCAGGGGCGCGTGGCGCTGGCCAATTGCCACCCGTTCGTGCGCGAGCTGTGGGGACGCTACTGGGTGTTTGCGCACAATGGCGACCTGAAGAACTTCTCCCCGGCGCTGGACGGACCATTCCGTCCGGTCGGCACGACAGACAGTGAGCTGGCGTTCTGCTACATCCTGCAGCAACTGCGCAAGCGCTTTGGCGCCGAACTGCCGCTGCTGGTCGATCTGCGCGCTGCCTTGCGCGACATCGTCGATTTCATCGCCAGCCACGGGACCTTCAACATGCTGCTCTCCGATGGGTCGGCACTATTGACCCACTGTTCGACCCATCTCTATTACATCATCCGCCAGCATCCGTTTGCCACGGCGCGCCTGTCCGATGAAGACCTCTCGGTCGATTTCGCCCAGGTCACCACCGTCAATGACCGGGTGGCGGTGATCGTGACCCAGCCATTGACCAACAATGAAGTCTGGACCCAGTATCAACCGGGTGAGATGAAGGTGTTCGTCGATGGCATGGTGGCTGCCTAATTCCTGCGCATATGGCTCGAGCGGCCCGCCCTTGTTGTCCACAGGCATGCCTGTGACGCTCGGGTTTATCCACAACGTTCCGGCCCGATGAGCCCGGAAGATGATCCGCTCGGCTGCTGTTACAAAAAAATCTGTGGGTAACTGCCGCCCTCCAGCGTCGTTGATGAACGACTCTGTCCCCCGATACCGGCCTGAATGCCTGAGTTGTGCACAATGCTTATCGCGTCATGGGCTCGCTTGCCTGTGGATAGAATGACAGCTGGCGGAAAATGAACGGGCTGTCCTGTGGATAACTTGCCGGTGCCGAGGTAAAATGCTCCCCTTCGTTTGCGCCGGACGCTTCAATTCTGTTCGCCCTGCGCGCGCCACCCAAGATAGAACGCCATGGAAAATTTCTGGCAGACGTGCACGACCAAGCTCGAGCATGAACTGACACCGCAGCAATACAGCGCCTGGATCAAGCCATTGATCCCGCTCGACTACGATGATGGTCAACTGCGTATCGCCGCGCCCAATCGTTTCAAGCTGGACTGGGTCAAGGCCCAATTCGCCAACCGGATCACGGCGCTGGCCAGCGACTATTGGGAGCAGCCTATAGAGGTGCTGTTCGTGCTGGACCCGCGTGGCAACCAGCAACGGCGACCCGCTGCCAGTGCGCCGCAGGCGGCGCCCGGCCATGGCAATGGCGCCAGCGGCCTGGGCCTGCCCACGCATGAGCAGATGCACCTCGATCCGGAGCCGGTGCGCGCTGTCGCACCCCGGCAGGAACAGTCGCGCATCAACCCGGTACTGACCTTCGATAACCTGGTTACCGGTAAGGCCAACCAACTGGCCCGGGCCGCCGCGACTCAGGTCGCCAACAATCCCGGGGTGTCGTACAACCCGTTGTTCCTGTACGGCGGCGTGGGCCTGGGTAAGACCCACATCATCCACGCGATCGGCAATCAGGTATTGATCGATAATCCGGGTGCCAAGATCCGGTATATCCACGCCGAGCAATATGTGCGCGACGTGGTGACCGCCTACCAGCGCAAGGGCTTCGATGACTTCAAGCGCTACTACCATTCGCTGGACCTGCTGCTGATCGATGATATCCAGTTCTTCGGTGGCAAGAGCCGCACCCAGGAAGAGTTCTTCTATGCCTTCGAGGCCCTGATTGCGGCCAAGAAGCAGATCATCATCACCAGCGACACCTATCCCAAGGAAATCACCGGGATGGATGACCGCCTGATTTCGCGTTTCGATTCGGGACTGACGGTGGCCATCGAGCCGCCTGAGCTCGAGATGCGGGTCGCGATCCTGATGAAGAAAGCAGCCGCCGAGGACGTGGTGCTGTCGGACGACGTTGCCTTCTTCGTCGGCAAGCACCTGCGATCCAACGTACGCGAGCTCGAAGGTGCTTTGCGCAAGATCCTGGCTTACTCGCGCTTCCATGGCAAAGACATCACCATCGATGTGGTCAAGGAAGCGCTCAAGGATCTGCTGTCGGTGCAGAACCGCCAGATTTCGGTGGAAAACATCCAGAAGACGGTGGCCGACTTCTTCAACATGAAGGTCGCCGACATGTATTCGAAGAAGCGGCCTGCCAATATCGCGCGGCCACGCCAGATCGCGATGTACCTGGCCAAGGAACTGACCCAGAAGAGCCTGCCCGAGATCGGTGACCTGTTCGGCGGGCGCGACCACACGACGGTGCTGCATGCAGTGCGCAAGATCGCCGCCGACCGCGCCAAGAGCCCGGAATGCAATCACGAACTGCATGTCCTGGAGCAGACCCTCAAGGGCTAGCAGCGCCGGCCCGGCCATTGGCTGGATCAAGATTGCCGCGAAATGCCGCACGGAGCGACGCCGTGCGGCATTTTTCGTCGTCGCCCGCGCATTTATCGCGCACTGGCTTCAAATGATTCCTGGTTGGCGGGCGTGAAATGTTGTTTAAAATAAATTAAACCGACGTTCGCCATTCGGTATGAAAAGGCCGTTGAGCATCCAAAAACCGTAAATTTCGCGCACCTTCCGCACCCTGAAATTAACCTCGGAGGGGGGATGATTGGTACAATGCAAGACGATATTTCGCCGAATCTCGTCCTCGTGCCTCCGGTTGAGGCCAGGCCGGCTAGGTATCCAGGGAAATTCGATTAAAATCTGCCAACTTCGGCGAATAATAATTCAATGTTCCTGATGTTTTGCCAAAATGCATCAAGCGGACGCTGATCGTCTACAGTAACTGCAAATGCCGCATCGATGGCGCCCGTCGGCATGACTTGCGGGCCATGCATGGGGCTGCGGCGCTTCGCAGCGGAGCGTTGCTGGCAGGCGAAAACGGCAAGATCCACCACTTCATCGCAGGGAGGGCACGCGCGGCACCGGTGTAAGCGAGAAGCTGGAAGCAGCCAACAGCATCCTTTGAACCACTCTTAGCAAGGACACACAGATATGCAATTGGTTAAAACCCAAAGAGACACGCTCCTGCGGCCCCTGCAGATCGTGAGCGGTATTGTCGAGCGTCGGCACACCATGCCGATTCTGGCCAATATCCTCATCAGCAAGGAAGGCGAGCAAGTCTCGTTTCTGTCGACAGACATCGAAGTGCAGATCACCACGCACGCCGAAGTCGGTGCCGGCAGCGATACGGCCAAGATCACCGTGGCTGCGCGCAAGTTGCTCGACATCCTGCGCGCATTGCCGGATTCGGGCGAAGTATCGATCTCGCTGTCCAACAAGCGCCTGACCGTGCAATCGGGCAAGTCGCGTTTTGCATTGCA
>Ga0079104_1001737_pt1 | contig 13798 bp, 11 predicted proteins | sample MedtruBG_FD_76829 | JGI IMG/M metagenome (GOLD analysis project Ga0079104, IMG submission 76829) | Root nodule microbial communities of legume samples collected from California, USA - Medicago truncatula BG | ecosystem: Host-associated > Plants > Roots > Nodule | place: USA: California... | reverse complement strand
ACCGGGTGCTGGCCGCTGACGACGCAGCCGACCGACCGCAGCGCTTCGGCAAATTCTTCGCGTGGCCGCATCGCCGGCGCCTCCTGCGCGGGGATGTTTTCCGGCTTCCATTTCTCCAGCCTGGGCAGATCGGCGCCTGGCCCCGCGTACCACGTCTTGGCGGAACGGTCCCATTGCGCGCCTGCTGCCCTGGCCTCGGCGCGGTCGTCAAACGGCACCGCGAGGTACTGGCGCTGCGCCACGGGCGAGTCGGGGGAGACGGGCGTGCTCGCAGCGGTTACCGATGGCGCCTGCTGCGCGGCGGCAGGCTGCTCGCGTTCTTGCGGCGCCCACCTGGCAAATGGCGCAGGATCCAGGCCGCCAGGCACGAACCACGACTGCTCCTGCCGGTCCCATTTCGCGCCCAGCGCCTTGGCTTCGTCCTTCTGCTGGTAGGGCACGTCGATGAGCATCCTGCCTGCCGCCGTATCGGTGTCCGGCTGCGCCTGGTGTACTTTCTTTTCCTGTTCGGCAGCGATCCGGCGTTGCAGGTCTTCGTCCTGCGTGACGGCGACGAAGTCACTGTTCTTGCGCAGCTCCCGGGCGGCGGCGATGTCTTCCTCGGTGCTGTCAGGATCGCGGCGCACACGCTCCTCGTTGATGCGCGCCAGCTTGGCTGCCGCTTCGTGCTCGTTCAGTGTCGAATGCGCGTCGAGCAGCGACAGGCGGTCCGCGAGGAAGGTGGCAAATTCCTCCTTGGCGTACCTGGCGACCATCGTATGCCTGCCGTCACTGTGCTCCGTGAATACGCCCCAGCCTTCCGGTTCCGCACCCTTGGGCAGGATGGTGGTGAACGATGGTTCGCCATCAACCGTCTCGGTGCCAAAGCCTTCAACGCGCACGCGCCCGTTCCAGTCATGAGGCAACGCCAATCCCAGCACACTTTCGGATTCACGGACAAATGCCTCCACTCTATCGGCTGTCGCGCCATTGGCGGCGCGGTCGCGTAGGAGTTCCTTCCGGGCGGCGGCGACAGAAGAATCGAGCAGGCGCAGTTCCGCCCCTTCGCGCGCTTCTGCAGCTTTCAGTGGCAGGTCCGCCATGCCCTCTGGCATGGCGTGCCGCTGCCAGAATGGATTGTCCGCGCTGGCGGGCCACATGTCCGACAGCACTGCGCTGATTTTCTCAAGCTGGGCGTCGCTGGCGACGTCCATCGCGCGCAGCAGCGTGCGCTGTTCCAGGCGCGCCAGTACCCAGGCCTCGGCGCGCTGCGCCAGCGCTTCCTGGCCGGCGCCATCGTGCGGCATTCCCATGTCAACCTCCGTCCTGTTCTGCGCGACCGCCACCACCTTCTGCTGCGCGCGTTCTGCATACTGCTGGCCGTTTTGCAGTGCTTCGTCCTGCACCATCTTCTGCTCCAGGCCCATGATGTAGCCCTGGATTTTCTCGGCGTCGCTCGCCGCGCGGAAGATTTCCAGCGGGTCTTGGCGCAGCACCCGGATCCACGAATCGACGTACGCAGCATGCTGCTTCGGATCGTGGCCGATGCCGATTTCGTCGCCCATGATCATGCTGGCGATTTCGGCCCGCAGTTCTTCGCGGGCGTAGCCTTCGCTGCCGAAAGGGTGCGCCAGGTCGCGGTCCAGCCGCGATGCGTGGCCGCTCCAGTGGCCCAATTCATGCAGCGCTGTCGCGTAGTAGTTGTCGGCGGTGGGGAACTGTTCTTTCGCCGGCAGGTGGATGGTGTCGGTGGCGGGGCGGTAGAAGGCGCTGTCCTGCTGCCCGTGGCGCAGGTCGGCGCCGCTGGCTTGCAGGATTTTTTCTGCGCGTTCGACCGGGTTCCAGTTCTGCGCCTTGCGCTCCATCGGCGGCAGGCCGTCGATCTGCTCGGCGTTGAACACGGTCGCAAAGAATACGCGGGGGCGTTCGAGCTGCACGGTCTCCTTGACCGGCTGGCCGCGCACATCGAAGATCGGCTTGCCGTTGGTGTCGGTCTGGATCTGGTCCTCGGTGAACTTCCAGTACTGGATCGCCGTGCCTTTCTCGCCCTTGCGCACCTGCGCATCGAGCGACTCGGCCTGCTTGTAGGTCATCCAGCGCTGGTCCTCGCGGCCTTCGCTCATCAGGTGCAGGGCGTTGATGCCCTTGTACCGGCTTCCCGTGACGGGGTTGACCGGCAGGCGCGATGACGCCTCGCCGGGCTGCCATGGCTTTTGCCATGGCGCGGTGCCTTCGCGCAGCTGCTCGATCAGCTTTTCCGCGACCTTGTCGGGGAATGATTGTTTTTCGCTGTCCATGTCTTGTCCTCCTTGATCATGCGGCCGGCGCTAGGCCTGCGCATCGAGCGCGCTGTCGAAGGCGTCGGCCTCCGACAGTGCGTCTTCGCGGAAGGCGCCAGCCATCTCGGCTTCTTCCGGCGAAAACTCTGCCGCGAAGCCAGGGGTGAGCGCGTCCTGCAGCTTCGCTACGGCGAGGTCCTGATGTTCGATCTTCAAATCGAAGCTCGCTTCCCCGGTCCGGTAGCGGGACAAGGTGATGATGGTTGCTGTGGTGTGGTCGTTCACGTTGTTCTCCTTGGGTAAAGCCTGCCGGCTCAGTCATGCCGGGCTGGCGAGGCAGGCGGGGGATGGGGCGGGCGTTCATCGTGCCGGACCAGGACCGGCACGATCACGGCCTCGATCTGTGCGCGGTTGACCGGGCCGATGTAGCGTCCGTCGAACGAGGTGGGGCTGACGTCCGACATCAGCAGCACCTCGGAATTGCCGATGACGAAATGCGCGGCTTGGTAGCGCGGCATGGGCCGGCCTGCAGCATCGTGCCGCAGCGGCGCGCTCAGTGGCAGCAAGGCGCCGTTGACGGCCACGCCGGCATCGCTGATCTCGACCATGTCTTCCTTGACGGCCGCCACCTTCTTCATCATGAAGCCGTAGCCGCCGGGGCAGAAGCCGGCGGACAGGTAACCCCGGTGCAGCGCCTCGGCAACCACGCTCACCTGCGGCGGGCACAGCACGACGTATTCTCCGCGCTCCACCGGCCGGTCGCTGGTCCAGTACAGCCCCACCGGGATGCTCTTGCTGGTGTTGACGCGCGCGCCGGCCAGGTAGCACAGCGCTCCGACAGCCAGCACCACGCTGCCCGCGATGGGCGCCGCCAGCGCTGCCGTGCGCAGTATCTTCTTCATAGCCGGATCTCCCGCTTGTCGTATGGCGTTACCACGCGCAGCACGTCGCTGTGTTCCGGCTCCGGCACCGCTGCACGGGCGCTGAAGATGCGGTCCTTGAAGTACAGCGGCTGGCGCCCGTAAATGGCCGGAAAGCCGGCGACGTACACCACCATGTCGCCGGGAGCGACGATCAGCTCTCCCTCCTTGGCGGGTCCCGGCATGCGCAGGCACTCGTCGGGCGTGAGCAGCGGCCGCTGGACTTCCTGGATGGTGCGCGACACCTGGCCGTGCAGGGCGCTGGTCCGTTTGCCGCTGGTGGTGATCTGCTCCTTGGCCACCGTGGTGGTGCCGGTCAGCTTGGACAGGTGCTCGGCCGTCTCGATGCGGTTGGGCGGGTAGGCGTTCTGCACGTGGCAGTTCGAGGTGATCGTCTCGTCCGGGCCGTAGCCGGTTTCCCGGCTCTTGAGCTGGTTGATGTCCTGGCAGATCAGGTAGAGCTTGATGCCGTAGGCGGCAATGAAAGCGAGCGACTCCTGCAGGATCTCCAGCCGGCCAAGGCTGGGGAATTCATCGATCATGCCCAGCAGCCGGTACTTGTAGCCGCGCCTGGCGCGCACAAACGATCGTGGCTCGATTTTCCGGCCTGCCCTGGCCAGCCACGCCTGCCACCACGGCGCTTCGGCCAGCGCACGTTCGAATTCGAGCTTGTCGGCCAGCAGCCGCACCACCATGTTGACCATCACCCGTACCAGTGGCCGCAGCCGCGCCTTGTCGTTGGGCTGCGTGACGATGTACAGGCTTACCAGCCGGTCGTGGTTCATCAGGTCGCGGATGCGGAAGTTGGAGATGCCCACGTTTTTCGCTACTACCGGGTCGCGGTACAGGGCAAGGTAGGACTTCGCCGTGGAGAGCACCGACCCGGCTTCCTCTTCCGGGCGGTCCATCATGTCGCGCGCGGCGGCGCTGACCACCGGATGCGGCTGGCCATCGACGTGGCCGTAGGTGACCATTTCCATCCACAGCTCGGCCACGCTGCGGTCCGGGTTGGCCAGCAGGTGATCGACGTAGGGCAGGGAGGCGGGCGTGCCCTCGTTGCGGCGCTTGTGCAGCGCATGCAGGATCACGCCGACGAGCAGCGCCTGGCTGGTTTTCTGCCAGTGCGTCTCGAGCCCCTTGCCGTCCGGGTCCACGACCAGCGTCGCCAGGTTCTGCACGTCGCCCACCTCGTACGAGGTGACGATGCGGATCTCGTCGAGCGGGTTGAAAAACACTTCGCAGTCTGGCGCTGCCGGCTCGAAGCGCAGCACCTTGTTGCGCGCGTGCTTGTGCCGCCAGCCGGCGGTCATCGCCCACAGCTCGCCTTTGAGGTCGGTGATGACGGCGCTCTCGGGCCACGAAAGCAGCGTGGGCACCACCAGCCCGACGCCCTTGCCCGAGCGCGTGGGCGCGTAGGTCAGCACGTGTTCCGGGCCGTCATGGCGCAGGTAGTGCAGGGCGCCACCCTTGTCGAGCCATGCACCCACGTAGACGCCCGCATGCGGCTTCGAGAGCGTGCCACGCAGACGATCGGAGAATGAGCGCCGCGCAGGCAGCAGGCCGGCCTGCTCGATATCGTGCTTGTTGGCCCACCGCGCCGATCCATGCAGGAATTCGTCCACCCTGGAGGTATTGGCCATCACCATCCTGGTAACGGCCAGGATGATCAGGCCAAGGCTGGCGATCGAAATGCCAGCGCCGCCGGCGCGCCGGAAGGCATCCGGGTACTGCTGGTACCATTTTGCCGCCCACTGAATGATCGCCCACGGCGGATAGATGTCGCGGAAATGCGCTCCGAGGGATGGCTGGTAGTGCATGTCGCGCGCGAAGATCTGCGTGGCCGCGTGCAGCGCGGCGTAGAGCGTGAACGCCGCCAGTATCGGCACCAGTTTCCCGGTCCTCCGGCGTGCCGTGCGCACCTGCGGTCCTACCGCGTTGTTGAAACGGTCTTTCATCTGCTCCGTCCTTTCCTTTTGATCGTGCCTGCGGCCGTGACGGTGACCGTCTGGCCGCGCGGCAGGCGCTTGAGACGCTGCGCCGTGGCGTCGTCCACGGGCAGCACCGCGATGCCGTCGCCAAGCCGCAGCAGGGCCAGCGCCTGCGCATCGATGCGGCGCAGGCCGACGAACTCGGCAGAGGTATCTTCGCTAAAAGTGTAGAGCTTGTGCTTCGGTATATCGAACCCATTGACGCGCTTTTGTTCTCGCTCAATGACGTATTTCTCGGCTGCATGGAGCGGACGGTTTTTTGATGAAGTGAGGATATTTTTTGTCGAGGCTGCCAATAGTCCGGTCTCCTTTTCGGCTTCGCGCCCAAGCGTTGTCCTGCGTGTCTTCTGTGCGCTCCCGGCGCGTGCCGGCGAAGGCCGCGCATCCGGCCAAGCACGATGGTCGGCGCTTTGCAGGTGCGCCTCGTGTAGCGCCGCCGGCCTGTTTGCCTCGCGCGCTTCTGCCGGATGCGGATCGGCGGCCGTCGCGTCGTCCACTGCCAGATTGCCAAGCCGGGACAGCGGCAGCAGGCGGCCCTGGCTCGCTGGCGGCGGCGCCGTGCCCGCGCCGGCCACCAGCGGCTTGCCGCCGGCGGCCTGGCCGGCACGCTTTACATGTGCAGCGCGTCTTCCTGGCCAATGAAGATGCCGTCGCACGCCGTGAGCTGGTTCGGCTCCCGGCTTGCCCACGTAATCAGGTACATCACCCGGCAGTAGCATTTCAGTTCGCTCGGGGACGTGAACCACACCGAGTTCGGACAGCCCTCGCAGATGGTGGCGGGCTGCGGCCGGCGGCGTGGCTCCAGGGTTTCCAGCGTGTGGCTGGGCGCCGTGGGAGTGCTGGTGCTGCTGTTGTTCTGCGGCTGGCGGCCTGGCGCTGGCGCCGCCTGCTGCGCGGCCTGCGGCTGCTGCACGGCTGCGATGGCTGCTTCGATCAGGTCGTCGTCCTGCGCCTGCGTGGTGGTGCGTGTCGTTGCCATGATGATGCTCCTTCCTGGTGGTGGATTGCGCCAGCAGCTGGCGGCGCCGTTCCAGCGCGTCGTCGTCGAAGCTGACGGAAAGATGGGCGGCTGCTGCCGCCCGCGCGATGTGCTCCTTGAACTGGTCCGAACCGGTCACCGAGATGCGGCTGCCGTAGCGCGCCATCGCCAGGCGCAGCGCCGCTTCGAGTTCCGCAGCGCTGGCGCCGCGCGCGACATCGAGCCTGGCGCCGTCGTCGCGGACCACGCTGGCGCCGAACCGGTTGATCAAGGTTCCCTTCTTGGTCACGCTGTCGTGCCGGGCGCCTGCAAAGGGCTTCTGCTGCGCGCCGGTGCCGCGCAGCGTGTCGCCGTGGTGTGCAGAGTCCTTCCTGCGCGCGCGAAGCGCCTGCAGCGCTTCCTGGTCCCCTGCATGGGCTTCCTGCCGCAGCCAGTCAGCCCACGCCAGCCGCCGGTACTTGTCGTGGATCTGCTGCCGCTCGTTGAGGTATTGCCGGTTGATTGCGGCGATCTCGTCGCGCAGTACCTTGCTTGTGGTTGCGTACATGAGTTTCTTGCCGCTGCGCGAAGCGCGGACCAGCTTGATGGCGGCACGCTTGAGGCGCCCGGTGCGTTTGGCTGCTTCGATGAGGCGCTGCTTTCGGGCTGCGGCCTTGCGCCACTCGTCGGCTCTCGTCGCCATTGCCAGGTGCTGTGCGCTCTGGTAGCGCGCGAAGAGGGCGCTGGTGTCCGCGGTTGGCCCAGTGGGCTGCTTGCTGTAGCGCTTTCCAGGTTGGCGACCCGGCGGTGTATGAGGGGCCGGCTGGAAGGCGCCCAGCCGGCTCTCCAGTTTTTCTTTTGAAAATTCCCGGGCCACGGAGCTGGCCTTCACCGCTTTGCCGTCCTCGCTGCTGATGACGAAGCCGTTCCCGCGTACCCGCAACTGCAGGCCATGCTCGTCGAGCGCCTGGTGCAAATGCGCCCAGGTGCGCGCTTCCCTGATCTGGTCCGCGCACTCGCGCCGTATCCACCCGAGCAGGCTCTCGACGGCCGCGTGCTGCTCCATGTCCGCCGCGCGGCTCTCGCTGGTGGTTTTGCCCGGCGTGTGATTGTCGCGCTGCAAGCCGAATGTCTTTTCCAGCCGGTCGCACAGCTTGGCGAAGGTGTGGTAGGCGTTGTAAGGCTCGTGGACGGTCAGGCGGGCAGGGTGGACCTTGTTGATGGCGATGTGCATGTGCAGGTTGTCGGTGTCGTGGTGGACGACGCTGATGCGCTGGTGTTCGCCGAAGCCGAGGCTGTCGCATATTTTCTGTTCGATGGATTTCAGTATTTCGGGCGCCGGGCTCTCGCCTTCGCGGAAGCTGACAATCAGGTGATAAGTTTTATCTGCGTGTGAGCGCGTGTTTTGCTGTTGCGTGATGGTCACCTCGAGCGCTGCGTTCTGTCCCTCTGCCGAATGGCAGTTGGTGATTTGCACCTCTCCGACACGTACGTCTTTGCCTTGGGCGCCGGTGAGGTATCGAATCAGGCCGATAAAACTGCTTTTCTTCGCAGACTTCATGGCAACGTGCTTGATGATCATGTTGGTCTCCAGGCATTTCAGCGGCTAAAGATCCTGCTGCCCGGTGCCATGCAGCACCACCTGCTGCATCACCTCGTGGATCGTGTCCTGGGTGTCGCCGATTTTGCCGAGCAGTGCGCGGATGGTTGCTTCGCCAAAGGCTTCTGTTCTCTCATCGTTGGTCAGCCAGAGTTTAAGCAGTCCGCCAAGCCGTCCCAGGTCTCCATTGATGCGTACAAGCTCCTCGACGCGCCGGTGGTCAAGCATTCCTCTCACGCGATAGCCGAGCCCCACTCTGAGCAAATACGATGACACGCTCAGGTTTGCGTTTGCGGCCAGTACCAGCAGCTGGTTGCGTTGCTCCGGCAGGCAATACACCTTGATCGGCGGGGTGCCCCGTTTGGTTTGTTCAGCCATTGCTTGTCCTTGAATCTGGGCGGCGGCAGCCGCCTGGCCTCGCAGAGCAGGATTCCGTTGAGCACGAAGTGCGAATAAGGAATGTGTTGTGGGAACGCAGCCGCCGGCTGTGGGCCCACAACACCTATCCTGCCCGGCTCTTCGCGCCGGTTACTCCACGAAAGAGTACGGTAGCGAAGCCGGACGCATGCCGATTTGATCAAGGTTTGGGCGGGTAATGGACCGGTATATCGAAAAATTGACAGTGGCCGACCTATACTGGAACAGCGCCACGGCGGCGCCATCCCGGAACATTTCACGCAGGCGAAAAACAGCCATGAAGAGGCGCCACAACGAATCGTTGGACGAGTGGGCATCGCGACGCACATCAAGCAGAAGCGAGAAGAATCTTGTCGCGCTGCTGGCCGTGCGAGACGATATTCAGGCCGGGCTGGACGCGGGCTATGCCGTACGCACGGTCTGGCGCTACCTGCACGAAAACGGTCAGGTGCCCTGCAAGTACGATGCGTTTCTCAGTTTTGTACACCGCTATATACGCGGCGCCCGTGCCGCCAAGGCCCAAAGCGCGCCGCCACTATCTGCACGGAATTTTTCTGCTGCGGCGCCAAAGCCGGCAGTGCAAAAAGACTCGCCGGATGAAATACGCGGCTTCACATTCAACCCGGTACCAAGGAAGGAGGATTTAATATAATGGCCAAAATCCACATGCTGCTGCAAGGGAAGGGCGGGGTAGGCAAGTCGGTTGCCGCCGCTTTCCTGGCGCAGTACAAGCTGGAGCGCGGACATGCGCTCACCTGCATCGATACCGACCCCGTCAACGCAACCTTCAATGGCTACAAGGCGCTGGACGTCCAGCTCCTGCAGATCATGGAAGGCGACGAGATCAACCCGCGCAGTTTCGACACGCTCATCGAGATGATCGCCGCTGCGCAGGGTGATGTCGTGATCGACAACGGAGCCAGCGCATTTGTCCCATTGTCCCACTTCGTGATCAGCAACCAAGTGCCGGCGCTGCTGGGCGGGATGGGGCACCAGCTCATCATCCACACCGTTGTCACCGGCGGGCAGGCGCTGCTCGATACCGTGAGCGGCTTCGCTCAGCTCCTTGGCCAGTTCCGCGAGGACGAGGCCCAGTTCATTGTCTGGCTCAATCCGTTCTGGGGAGGCATCGAACAGGAAGGGAAGCCGTTCGAGCAGATGAGGGCATATTCAGCATACAAGGAGCGCGTGTCGGCCATCGTGCATCTGCCGGACCTGAAGAAGGAGACCTACGGCAGAGACCTGGCTGAGATGCTCCAGGCGCGTCTGACATTCGAGGAAGCGCTGGCTCGAGAGACGCTGACAATCATGACCAGGCAGCGGTTGAAAATCGTCAAGGGCCAAGTGTTCGGGCAGTTGGACAAGGCGGCGGTGCTGTGATGAATGCGGATGATAAAATTGAACAGCTGATCCGTGAGATCGCCAGTAAGCACGGGATTGCGGTTGCGCGCGATGATCCGATACTTGTTTTACAGACGATTAATCATCGACTGTTGCAGGATAGCGTATCTGCACAGCAAAAGCTGCTCACGCAGTACAAGGAGGAGATAGAGGCCTTGGGCAATCGCTGGGGGATGGACGCTCACGAGAAAGCGGAGCGCGTACTAAATGCTGCGCTGGATGCGAGCAGAGAGTCGATGGCGCAGATGGCGGACATATCAGCTAAGTCGGTAGCCTCAACAGTTTCCGACAGAATTGCGGTGATGGTGAGTAGGATGGAAGAGGCGTCGTCACGCGGCTACATGGCTGCCGTGCTCAACTTGTTTGCTGCCTGCGTCACGGCGGTAGCTGTTGCGATTTTCATGGTTCTTCGCTGACGATAGTTCCGGTGTGAGTTTGATCAGTAAGATCAAGCTGAGGAGCTGCCGTTTAACTTGACCGGCGAGAAGTCATCGTCGCTCAGTTCGATCTCTTCACCCCAGTGATTTTTCACCATGGCTGTGAGTTGTTCGCGCGTACCTTCAAATTCCACCGACCAAGGTTCACCGCTTCGGTCGCTAATGCGCACGTCGTGATCTCTTAGAATCAGTTCTTCGAACTCGTCATCTATGGAGTGCGCGTCAAGCTCAAGTGTGTAGCGCTGCACTGGTTCGTTCATATTTGTAAAGCTCCAACGTGGAAAATTGCAGTGTAGCAAAAAGCCAACTGTCTGTCGACGCAGAAGTCGACTCGGAGAAGTGGTGGCCGATTTCGCCGTTTTGCGATAATACTCAGGGCGCTCTTGCGAGGCCTGCCATCGACATGTCGAAGCCTAGACGACGGTTGTCGATTGGCTTGTGGACGATGTGCTTTCTGCTCTGGCCGCAGATGGCTAACGTGATGGGAGGCGGATTAGATGGCTGTATCGATATACAGTATAATTTCATCATTTCCTTCTCTCTGCGGCGTTGGCTTTCCGGGCTACGACCGGTAGAATGAAAGGTTGGCAGTGATGCAGATTTCCCCGAAGAGAACTCATGAAACATAAGCAAGAAGACTTGGCTCTGCTGTCGCAGGTACTGGAAAGTTACGACCTGAAGAGAGTGGTTGAGGAGCTTAACGCAGCTTCCCCTGATGCATGGACGAGGGAGTCGTTGAAGCGCCTGATCAGTGGCCTTACCGAGCAGGCGCTTAGCCAGATTGAGCATGAGCGCCTCAGATCTCTGCTTCCTGAAGCCCCTTCCAAAGGCGTTAAACCTAAATTCGATTTTATTGATCTATTCGCAGGCATTGGTGGCATACGACGTGGTTTCGAGGAGGTCGGGGGACGTTGCGTGTTTACAAGTGAGTGGAATTCCTACGCTGTCAGAACTTACAAAGCGAATCACTACAGCGACCCGTCTTTTCATAAATTCAACTCCGACATTAGGGAGATTACCCTAAGCAGCAATGTCGAGATCTCGGAAGACGAGGCCTATCGTAATATTGATTCAGAGATTCCTGATCACGATGTGCTGTTAGCAGGCTTCCCATGTCAGCCTTTCTCGATCGCAGGTGTGTCGAAGAAAAATTCTTTAGGGCGTAAACACGGGTTCGAGTGCGACACCCAAGGTACGCTGTTTTTTGACGTGGCGCGTATTATTGCCGCTAAACGTCCGGTCGCATTTGTACTTGAGAATGTGAAGAACCTAAAGAGTCATGATAAAGGCAATACGTTCAGGGTAATCATGAAAAGCCTTGACGAACTTGGCTATGTGGTTGCCGATGCTGAGAGCACCGGCACCGACGATCCAAAGATCATCGATAGCCGGCATTTCGTGCCCCAGCACCGCGAGCGAATCGTATTGGTCGGTTTCCGAAAAGATCTTGGCGTGGACACTGGTTTTACGCTCCGGGATATCGCTAAGCACTTCCCCGAGAAGAAGCCCTCACTGGGTGATATCCTTGATGACGATTATGATCGCAAGTATGTGCTAACGCCTAAGCTTTGGGAGTATCTGTTCAATTACTCCATTAAGCATAAAGCAAAAGGGAATGGCTTCGGCTATGGACTTGTTAAGCCACATGACGTCACGCGCACACTGTCAGCTCGTTACTATAAGGATGGATCAGAAATTCTAATTGATCGCGGGTACGATCATAGTCTTGAGTTCAGTAATCCCCACAATCTTGATAATCGTCCAAGACGATTGACGCCTAAAGAATGCGCAAGATTAATGGGGTACGACCGTCCCGGTGAGTCGACATTCCGCATGCCAGTTTCCGATATGCAGACATACAAACAATTCGGTAACTCTGTGGTAGTGCCTGTTTTCAGGGCGGTAGCTGAGCTCATGAAAGACCGGATCATCCGGGGCAAGAAGATCGCGGACGGATTGAAGAGCACCCCGTTAGCTGCCTAAAATGAGCGACGTGCATACTCCGGAGCAGCGGCGCAGAAACATGCAGGCCGTTCGGAACAAGAACACCGCTCCGGAAGTTATGCTGAGGAAGCTGCTTTTCGCGCGTGGTCTCCGGTTCCGGCTACATGTCGCCGGCATGCACGGCAAGCCCGACTTTGTTCTTCCTAAACACCGCGTTGCTGTGTTTGTTCACGGATGTTTTTGGCACGGCCACGACTGTTATCTTTTTAAGCTTCCCAAGGCACGGAGAGAGTTCTGGGCAGCCAAAATTGATCTCAATCGTCAGCGTGACAGGGTCAATGTTGAAAGACTTTCTGAGGACGGTTGGCGCGTGCTGTTAGTTTGGGAGTGTGCCTTACGAGGACGTCTTCGTTGGGCTCCTGACTTGCTTGCTGATGCCGTTTCAACGTGGGTGCGTACTGGCTCTGCCCAGTCTGGGCCTACGGAAATCCGTCACGTCGCCGCACCACCCTCAAACCAATAGCGCGCTTGACGAATGCTCTTGGCGCCGTCGCTTCACCCCTGCGCACTTGCTTCCTTTGAGAAATTTCGGGGCGATAATTCGTATTGGAGTTTGAGTATCTTTTATCGGTAAAGATGGTCACGATCCCACGAAACTACCTGAGGGGTACGCATTTTTAACTATGAATCATGGCATTTATTGAATAACATTGCGCGCAGCAGATTACTTTGGGGTAATATGGCGCGCTGATGCCGGCATTTTTCGCATGTCGATATCCACCTTGGTGTGTTCGAACAGTGGGACATGCAGCTGCCTGCCGACGTGCGTAAGCTGGTTCGCTCTAATGCCAATACTTTCTGGATGAACACATGCAGACTCCTTGGGGACCACTTGACTCCCTTGATCTGAATAATCACGAATTAGCTATCAATATCCTTGGGGCAGACAAACATCAACTGGTGGAAGGACTGGTGATTGAGTCATTATTTGATCAGATAATGCGCGATGTCTTGCCCGGTGCCGTGGGCAACTATACGTCGCTCGATGTGGAGACTACCATTGTTAGGGCGCCGCGTGGACCGGATCGGTGGATATCGTTTGTCTGGGCCAGAACACGCCAAGCCGGTCTTCGTGATTATCTTCGGTCCCTTGAGAAGTCGTTCAGTACCTACTTGCTGCGCTTAGAAAAAGGCTACTTTTACGCAACTCCTGTGCGTGAGGGGGCGATCAATGGAAAAGATACACTTCCTCTTGAAGAACTTGTGCGCAGGCTTGGCACTGCAACGCCAAAATATCAGGTAGTGAGCGATAGCGTACGTGATCCTCAAAGACAGCGCCAGGCTTTCTGGGGTTTCCTTTCTGAGCGTTACGGCAAACGCTTATGTGATGAGGTTCTAATGCCGAGAATTTTGATTAATTACGGTATTCAACCCTATTTTCGAGCGGTCTGGAATCTCGATCGGGCGTTCATCTATAACGGCCAGATCTGGCTCGGCGAAATCAAACATAAGTTTCCTTTCGGCAGGGAGCTCAGTTTTGGAATGAACGTCGGAGAACTGGAGGTTATTGAACGACTGACCGCAGCCGATATTCAGTGCCTCCATGTCATACTGGTGAAGCCACTGTGGTCCAAGAAAGAGGGGTCGATGTACCTACTGAATAATTTGCAAATGCGCTCTCGCGCGGCACTTGCTGCGTGTGTTCTGAACCAAGAGAGCACTTCAAGAATTTTCCCCGTCGATGCTGCCGTCTCGGGAAGTCATACATCGTTTTCCGGGACTGGCCTCTTAAAATACCGAAAGGCTCGAGTGACGCACTTTTCTTTTATTGGAAATATGGGAGAACCGACCTATACGCTGGCGGAGGCATTGGCG
>Ga0079104_1001733_pt1 | contig 13855 bp, 15 predicted proteins | sample MedtruBG_FD_76829 | JGI IMG/M metagenome (GOLD analysis project Ga0079104, IMG submission 76829) | Root nodule microbial communities of legume samples collected from California, USA - Medicago truncatula BG | ecosystem: Host-associated > Plants > Roots > Nodule | place: USA: California... | reverse complement strand
TGAAACCTTCGATGATCAGCACCATTTCGCCTTTGCGGCGGTTTTCGTCTTCTTTCACCCACGCCAGCAGTTCGCCAATCGGCGCGCCGGTGATGGTTTCCCAGGTTTTAGTCAGCTCGCGGGCCAGCACCACGTAGCGACTTTCGCCCAGTACCGTGCAGATATCTTCCAGGCTTTCCAGCAGTCGGTGGGTAGATTCGTAGAAAATCAGGGTGCGGGGTTCGTTTTCTAATGCACGCAGCGCATCGCGACGGCCTTTTGACTTGGCTGGCAGGAAACCTTCGTAGCAAAATTTGTCGGATGGCAGGCCCGCCGCGCTCAGCGCCGCAATCGCCGCACAGGGGCCAGGCAGCGGCACCACGCGGATGCCCGCCTCACGGCATGTGCGTACCAGGTGATAGCCCGGATCGTTAATCAGCGGCGTTCCGGCGTCGGAAACCAGCGCAATGTTCTGCCCTTCTTTCAGCTTCGCCAGAAGTGTTTCAGCCTTTTGCTGTTCATTGTGGTCATGAAGGGCAAATAAACGGGCGTTAATGGCAAAATGTTGCAGCAGTAAACCGGTATGACGGGTATCTTCCGCAGCAATGAGATCAACAGCTTGCAGTATTTCCAGCGCACGTTGGGTGATGTCGCCAAGATTACCGATTGGCGTGGGTACAATATAGAGCTGACCCTGAGAATTGTCCGCTGATTCGCGTTGTTTCATTGTTTAGTCCGTATTGCCGATTTAATATTGAGCATTGAGCTAAAAAAATATCACTGGATACGTATGGTACCGTCAACATTTCTTCGTTCTAAAGCCGCGCGCTGTCTGCCTGTTGTGCTGGCAGCATTACTTTTCGCCGGCTGTGGCACCCAGCATAGCGCCGATCAGAGCACTGCTCACCTTGAAGGGAGCGCTCAGGCCGATTCCGGTTACTACCTACAGCAGATGCAGCAAAGTTCAGATGATAGCAAGACCACCTGGCAATTACTCGCCATTCGTGCACTGCTGAAAGAAGGCAAGAGCCAGCAGGCGCTGGAACTGTATGGCCAGCTACCGCAGGATCTGAACGCCTCTCAGCGCCAGGAACAGTCGCTGCTGGCACCTGAAATCAAGCTTTCGCAGAAAGATTTTGCCGGGGCGCAGGCGCTGCTCGCCAAGATTGACGTGGCAAACCTTGATAGCAACCAGCAGGCCCGTTACTGGCAAGATGTGATTGTGGCGATGAACGGCCAGCCATCGCTGCCGCTGCTGCGCGCCCTGATTGCGCAAGAGCCGCTGCTGACGACACCGCAAGATAAACAGAAAAATATCGACGCCACCTGGCAGGCGCTCTCGTCCATGACCAAAGAGCAGGCCGCGGCGCTGGTGATTAACGCCGACGAAAACGTGTTGCAGGGTTGGCTGGATCTTCAGCGCGTGTGGTTTGATAACCGTAACGATCCGGACATGATGAAAGCCGGGATCCAGGACTGGAAAACCCGTTACCCGCAGAACCCAGGCGCGAAAATGCTGCCGACGCAGCTGGTCAACGTGCAGAACTTTAAACCTGCGTCTACCGCAAATATCGCCCTGTTCTTACCGTTAAACGGTCAGGCGGCGGTATATGGCCGGACTATTCAGCAGGGCTTTGAAGCGGCGAAGAATGGCAGCGCTGGCGCAGTCAGCGGCAGTGCGGTGCCGGAACAATCGGCGCAGGCAGCCTCCGTTCAGGACAATAACGACGTGGTAAGCCCTTCCCAGGTAGAAGTGAGCGATTTAACCACCAGCCAACCGGCGGCGGACGCCCAGACTCAGCCAGCAATCGGTTCGCAGGCAAGACCGGTGCAAGCACCAGGTACCGGACAGGACGCAGCACCTGCCGCGGCTCCGGCTCAACCTGACGTCCAGGCGCCTGCCGCTCAGCAGCTTGATCCAGCAGCAACCGCGCCAGCAGAAACTGCACCTATCAGCACAGATGCCGCCGCAGCACCTCAGCCCGTCGCGCAGCCTGCTGTAGCTTCTGTTCCGGCGAATCCGTCAGCAAACATTAAGGTTTACGACACTACCTCCGCCCCGCTGGATCAGCTGCTTAATCAAGCTCAGCAGGATGGCGCGACGCTGGTTGTCGGCCCGCTGCTGAAAAATGAAGTGGAGTCGCTGACCAAGAGCAACACCAGCCTGAACGTGCTGGCGCTCAATGAGCCTGAAAGCGTGCAGAACCGCGCGAACATTTGCTACTTCGCCCTCTCTCCAGAAGATGAAGCGCGCGATGCGGCGCATCATATCCACGATCAAGGCAAACAGGCTCCGCTGGTGTTGATCCCACGCAGCGCCTTCGGCGATCGCGTGGCTAAGGCCTTTGCGCAGGAATGGCAAAAGATCGGCGGCGGCGTGGTACTGGAGCAGAAATTTGGTTCGGTGAATGAACTGCGCGGCAACGTGAACGGCGGCGGCGGTATTGCCCTGACCGGTAGCCCAATCAGCGCCAGCCTGCCGCAGCAGCAAGCGGTGACTATTGGCGACCTGACTATCCCAGCACCACCAAGCGACGCGCAGATCTCCAGCGGCGGTAAAGTGGATGCGGCGTATATTGTCGCCACACCGGACGAAATCGCCTATATCAAACCGATGATCGCCATGCGTAACGGCAGCCAGAGCGGTGCAACGTTGTACGCTAGTTCACGCAGCGCACAGGGTACCGTAGGCCCGGACTTCCGCCTGGAAATGGATGGCTTACAGTTCAGTGAAATTCCAATGCTGGCGGGCAGCAACCCGGCCCTGATGCAGCAGGCGCTTGGCGCGGTGCGTAACGATTACTCACTGGCTCGCCTGTACGCCATGGGCGCTGACGCCTGGGCGCTGGCGAATCATTTCTCACAGATGCGTCAGGTACCGGGCTTCGAGCTGAACGGTAACACCGGCGATCTGACCGCCACTCAGGATTGTGTGATCAACAGGAAGTTGTCATGGCTCAAATACCAGCAGGGACAGATGGTGCCGGCAAACTAAGCCGGAAGCAGACCGGTGACGCGTGGGAACTCGAAGCGCGTCGCTGGCTGGAACGCAAAGGACTGCGCTTTATCGCCGCCAATGTGCGTTCGCGCGGCGGCGAAATCGACCTGATAATGAAAGACGGTGCGGTAACGGTGTTTGTTGAAGTCCGTTATCGCAGCAGCGCGCAGTATGGCGGCGCCACCGCCAGTGTGACACGCAGCAAACAAACAAAATTATTACAGACGGCGCGCTTGTGGCTTGCCCGCCACAACGGGAGTTTTGAGACTACGGATTGTCGGTTCGATGTGATAGCCTTCACCGGTAGTCAGATCGAATGGTTAACAAACGCCTTTGGCGAATAGCGTCACTCAAGAATTTAAGGGACATCGTGCTCGACAGAATCAAAGCCTGCTTTACGGAAAGCATTCAGACCCAAATTGCAGCAGCAGAAGCGCTTCCGGACGCTATTTCCCGGGCCGCCATGACGCTGGTGCAGTCCTTACTTAATGGCAACAAAATCCTCTGTTGTGGCAACGGCACGTCAGCCGCCAACGCACAGCATTTTGCTGCCTGCATGATTAACCGTTTTGAAACAGAACGCCCTGGTTTACCTGCCATTGCACTTAATACCGATAATGTGGTCTTAACGGCGATTGCAAACGATCGTCTTCACGATGAAGTGTATGCAAAACAGGTACGTGCGCTGGGTCATGCGGGCGACGTGCTGCTAGCGATATCTACGCGCGGAAACAGCCGTGATATCGTCAAAGCGGTCGAAGCCGCCGTGACGCGCGATATGACTATCGTGGCGTTGACGGGCTATGACGGGGGAGAGCTGGCTGGCCTGCTGGGTCCGCAGGATGTGGAAATCCGCATCCCCTCACACCGTGGTGCGCGCATCCAGGAGATGCACATGCTGACGGTTAACTGTTTATGTGATCTGATTGATAACACCCTTTTCCCACACCAGGACGATTAAGGAGTACTCATGAAGGCATTTTCGCCCCTCGCGGTCCTTATTTCCGCGCTGCTGCTTCAGGGATGTGTTGCTGCGGCAGTGGTCGGTACGGCTGCGGTCGGCACTAAGGCCGCCACGGATCCACGTACTGTGGGCACGCAGGTCGATGACAGCACGCTGGAACTGCGCGTTAATAGCGCCCTGAACAAAGATGAACAACTGAAGAAAGAAGCACGCGTGAACGTCATGGCCTGGCAAGGTAAAGTCCTGCTGACCGGTCAGGCACCGTCTACAGATTTGGCATCGCAGGCCAAGCAGATAGCGATGGGTGTCGAAGGCACGACAGAAGTGTTTAACGAAATCCGTCAGGGCCAGCCGATTGGGCTGGGCACCGCGTCTTCAGATACCTGGATTACCACCAAAGTCCGTTCCCAGATGTTGGGCAGCGACCAGGTGAAATCCTCTGCCGTGAAAGTCACCACGGAAAACGGTGAAGTGTTCCTGATGGGGACCTTGACCGACCGGGAAGGCAAAGCCGCGGCGGATATCGCCAGCCGCGTCAGCGGCGTGAAACACGTCACTACCGCCTTTACCTTTATTCAATAAGTCTTCTGCCCGGCGGCGCAAGCTTGCCGGGCCTATAAAACCGCCAAACCTACTGCGCCCGTTACCACCCCACACAGCACCACCAGCCCACCCGACAGCCATAAGGCTTTAGCCGGAAACGCTTTACGCAGCATGACCAGTGACGGAAGACTGAGTGCAGGCAGCGTAATCAGCAACGCCAGCCCTGGCGCGACGCCCATTCCAGCGAGCATCATAGTCTGAACAATCGGGATCTCCGCCGCCGTCGGAATGACAAACAAACTGCCCGCCACCGCCATCGCCATCACCCAAAACAGCGTGTTGCCGACGATGCCATCCGCATGCGGGAACAGCCAGACCCGGGCTGCCCCGAGAACAAGCACCGCAATGATGTACACCGGAATGGTATTCCAGAACAACGTCCACAGGGCTTTTACCCAGCGGGAGAAGAACGGTGCGGAGTCGGCCTCCGTTGACATATCAACCGGAACAGGCTCAGCGCTAACCGGCTCTTTCACCCATTTTTGCACCAGCGTGGCGACCACCAGCACCGTCGCTAAACCGGCTACCAGCCGAATCAACGTGAACTGCCAGCCGAGCACAAAGCCCATGAATACTAGCGTCGCTGGGTTCAGCAGTGGGTTCCCCAGCCAGAAAGCCAGCGCACCGCCCATTGATACCTGCTGACGACGCATTCCCGCCGCCACGGGGGCCGCACAGCAGGTGCACATCATGCCGGGCAAGGAAAAGAGCGTCCCGAGCAGCGTGCCGCGAAAACGCGGTTGCCCGAGGGTACGCAGTAGCCAGTCGCGTGGGATCAGCACCTGAATCAGCGAGCCGAGCAGTACGCCCAGCACCGCTGCTTTCCAGACTGCCAGAAAATAGACCATCGCGTAATCCAGCGCGGCCTGCCACGGACTGTCTGCTGCCTGGGCCAGAATCGATTTACCGATATTGTGCGTGTCCGCTGCGGTAAAGGCTTTGCCGTAATACGGCTGCCATTTCACGTACCAAAGGCCGACGATGACGACGAGGAAAAAGAGTGCAGGCTTCCACCACGTCAGTGGGGAAGCAGCCTGTGAGGAAGACTGACCAGCCATACCATGCTCCAGGAAGGAAAAACGATGTGACGCAGGATGTTACGCCTGGCCCGCCGCCATTTCACGTAATTTTGCGGAGGGGATGATGTTCACACCCTGTTTTGCGGGCGAGAGCGCATCTATTAGCATCGCCTTTGCAACGTCGCGCGCGTCGATGGATTTCCAGTTACCGGGCAGGAAGGCAAACAGCGGCGCCATCAGCGATTCATTCAGGCGTCGATTTTCCCTGTCGCCCAGCAGCATCGACGGGCGCACAATGGTCAGCTGCGGCCAGTTCTGCGCGATCAACGCCTCTTCCATTTCTCCCTTCACGCGATTGTAGAAAAACGGCGACCGGGCGTTGGCACCTATGGCACTGACCACCAGCATGTGCCGCGCGCCCAGTCGCTGGCCGGTGAGCGCGGTATCCACCACCAGCGTGTAATCGGCATGCACAAACGCTTCTCTGCTGCCGGCTTCACGCTTAGTGGTGCCGAGGCAGCAGAACACAATATCCACAGGGGACGTGACCGTAGCCAGCGCATCGGTGAGTTGCGGGTCGTGGGGGTTGATGACGCCGTCGGGCATATCCTGCATCGGGCGTCGGGTGGCGGCGGTTATCTGCGTGATACGCGGTTCCAGCGCCATCATCCGCAGTAAGTGCCCACCAACTAGCCCGGTTGCCCCGGTAATCAAGACATGAGTCATTTGAGTCTCCTTTGCAGAATTTTCCGTGTGATCACTATCCCAGAATGAACCAGGCTTAACAGTCTGAATGAGTATTTACCATTTCTGGAGAATTTACATTTTCTGAAGCCAGAACCACGGAGGAATCATGAGCAAGAAAATAGCGGTCTTGTTAACCGACGAGTTTGAAGATTCAGAGTTTGCCTCACCCGCCGCGGAATTTAAGAAAGCGGGCCATCAGGTGATCACCATTGAAAAACAGGCGGGCAAAACGGTCACCGGCAAAAAAGGCGAGACTCGCGTCGCTATCGATAAAGCGATTGATGAGGTAAGTCCGGCTGATTTTGACGCCCTGCTGCTTCCCGGCGGCTATTCACCGGACCAGTTGCGCGGGGATGAACGTTTTGTCACCTTTACCCGTGATTTTATCAACAGCGGGAAACCGGTGTTCGCCATTTGTCACGGCCCGCAGTTGTTGATCAGTGCCGATGTCCTGCGTGGACGCAAGCTCACTGCAGTGAAACCCATTGTAGTGGACGTTAAAAATGCGGGCGGTGAGTTTTACGATCAGGAAGTGGTCGTGGATAAGGACCAACTGGTGACCAGTCGGACACCGGATGACCTTCCGGCATTTAATCGCGAGGCATTACGCCTGCTCGGCACCTGATTTTCGCAACCAAATCATTTTCTTACCAAAACCCAGCGTGTTGTCGGTGAATTTCAGTTCATCAATGCGGATTTCCCATAAGGGCGCCGGCAGCATTCTGGCCATCGGAAAGCGGCGATAGTAGCGTTCACGCATCACCGCACTCTCGTTTTCGTCCATTTGCCGTATTTCACCGCGAAACTGCACGCCGCGGATCAGCGCCACCGTTTTCGGCTGACCGTTGACCGTTCCGGCAACAACGGCGCGCGGACCACTCATTTGTGCGTGGCGGGTGCTTTCTTCGGTGAGCAAGTAGAAGGCCACGTTTTCACGGTCATAGAGATAAAATGCGCAGGCGGCCCACAGCTCGCCATCCTTTGCCACACTCCAGCTGACAACATGCTGTTTTTCCAGCCATCGACTGATGGCGGCCAGTGACTCCATTTTTGCTCTCCCGCATGCTATGGTGCGCTCACCTTAACACAGGAGCCGGAACGTGTGCTGGTTTGTCTATTTGATTCGAAGCCCAGATAACCGTCTCTATACGGGCATTACAACCGACGTTGAACGCCGTCTGGCACAGCATCAGAGCGGTAAGGGTGCAAAGGCATTACGGGGAAAGGGAGAACTGGCGCTGGCCTTCTCCAGAGAAGTTGGTGACCACTCACTTGCATTGCGCGTGGAGTATCAGATTAAACAGCTGACGAAGCGCCATAAAGAGCGCCTCGTCGCCGGGGATGCCTCGTTTGACGCGCTACTGGAGCGCCTCAGAGACGATTAAAGTGGTCGCAGTATTCTACCTGACCGTGCACGCCATTCAGCGCGTCATCCGCCAGCGGGCGCAGCTGGAATGCCGCTTCGGTACCCGGCCAACGGCAGCGTAAATCATGGCGGGCCGCCGGTTCAAAGCCCAGTTTCCCGTACAGCGCCGGGTCGCCGAGGGTGACCACTGCGGCATAGCCGAACTCGTTCAGTGAATCGAGCCCTTCATAGACCAGCTGACGGCCAATACCCTGCCCCTGATACGCTTTATCAACGGCCAGCGGTGCCAGTCCGACCCACTGCAACTCTTCGCCTTCGATGCTTACCGGGCTGAAGGCCACGTAGCCGACAACCTGTCCTTCGTCATCCGTCGCGACCAGACCCAATGTAATCAGGCCGTCTTCCCGTAGGGATTGCACCAGTTCGGCTTCACCGTCGCTTTCAAACGAACGGCGCAGCAGGGCATCAATGCCCGGTGCGTCTATCCCAATTTCCACTCGAATCAGCATGGTTCACCTACCGATGTGTGTCTGGTTTGTGGCGGATTCTGCTGCCCCGCCTCAACAAAGTCCGCCAGTTGCAGCAGCATGATACGCAGCGCTTTTGGCATCTGCTCAAGCTCAATGGCGTCCATCAGGTTTTTGACATACAGCCCTAATTCCGTGTCGCCCTCAATCACTAAGCGGCGCTGGAAAAAGAGCGTATCCGGATCCTGTTTACGTGCCGCAATCATCAGCAAATCGCTGGCGTCTGCGCTGAAGCTCACATCGGCATCTGCGGAATCGCTGACAATCAGGCGGTCATTTTCTACGGAGGTGAACCAGCGCAGGCCAATATCGCGCACATCAATGCTTAACCAACGGCCTTCCAGAAAATCCAGTTCGCCTTCCGCTAACGCCTGGCGGAACTGCCAGCTTAGCACCTGTTCCAGTACCTGACGTTTTAAGGCGAACGGGGTGATTTTCACCGGGACGCTCATCAGAGTCGGGCCCATCTGTACCAGGCGTGAACGCAGTTTATCCAACACGAGCTTTACTCCCTCAATGCAATAGTCCGGTTATTCTGCCACAACCGCGAAACAACATAGCGGCGTAAATCAACAATTCTGTAAGAGGCTATGCCGCATTATTGGCACCATCAATCCGCTTTTAACTGCCTCAAATCAAAAATAGTCGACGATGGGTTAACTAAAATCCCAGTTCGTTAACAATCGCGGCCCTGCGGGTCGCTGCCTCAGGAAATATTATGGAGCTGCTCTGTCCTGCCGGAAACCTCCCGGCGCTTAAGGCGGCCATCGAAAACGGTGCCGACGCGGTATACATCGGACTGAAAGATGACACCAACGCCCGTCATTTTGCCGGCCTTAACTTCACCGAAAAAAAACTGCAGGAAGCGGTCAGCTTTGTACATCAGCACCGCCGGAAGCTACATATCGCCATCAACACTTTTGCGCACCCAGACGGTTATGTCCGCTGGCAGCGTGCGGTGGATATGGCCGCTCAGCTTGGCGCCGATGCGCTGATCCTCGCAGATATCGCGATGCTGGAATACGCCGCCGAGCGTTATCCGCACATTGAGCGTCACGTTTCCGTGCAGGCTTCCGCGACCAATGAAGAGGCGATCCGCTTCTATCATCGTAACTTTGACGTCGCCCGCGTGGTGCTCCCGCGCGTGCTTTCTATTCATCAGGTTAAGCAACTGGCGCGCACCACGCCAGTTCCATTGGAAGTTTTTGCCTTTGGCAGCCTGTGCATTATGGCTGAAGGCCGTTGTTTTCTCTCCTCCTGGTTAACGGGGGAGTCGCCAAATACAGTGGGAGCCTGTTCTCCGGCGAAATACGTGCGCTGGCAGCAAACGCCGCAGGGGCTGGAATCTCGCCTCAACGACGTGCTGATCGACCGTTATCAGGACGGCGAAAATGCCGGTTATCCGACGCTGTGCAAAGGCCGTTACATGGTGGATGGGCAGCGTTTTCACGTGCTTGAAGAGCCGACCAGCCTCAATACGCTGGAGCTACTGCCGGAACTGCTCGCGGCGAATATTGCCTCGGTGAAAATCGAAGGCCGCCAGCGCAGCCCGGCCTATGTCAGTCAGGTGGCGAAGGTGTGGCGTCAGGCCATTGACCGCTGCATGGCCGACCCGAAAAACTTTGTGCCGCAGTCTGCCTGGATGGACACGCTCGGCGCGATGTCCGAAGGCACCCAGACCACGCTTGGCGCGTATCACCGTAAATGGCAGTAAGGAACGTGATGAAATATTCATTAGGGCCAGTGCTCTATTACTGGTCAAAAGAGACGCTGGAAGACTTTTACCAGCAGGCGGCCCACAGCAGCGCCGATACCCTTTATCTTGGTGAAGCGGTGTGCAGCAAACGTCGCGCCACCAAAGTGGGCGACTGGCTGGATATGGCGAAAAGCCTGGCGGGCAGTGGCAAACAGGTCGTGCTGTCGACCCTGGCGTTGGTGCAGGCGTCTTCCGAACTCAATGAGCTGAAACGCTACGTTGATAACGGGGACTTCCTGATTGAAGCCAGCGACCTTGGCGTGGTGAACCTGTGCGCCGATCGCAATCTGCCGTTCGTCGCCGGACACGCCCTGAACTGCTATAACGCCGTGACTCTGCGCCTGTTGCAAAAACAGGGCATGATGCGCTGGTGTATGCCGGTCGAGCTTTCCCGCGACTGGCTGGTGAACATGCTTAAACAGTGCGAAGAGCTGGGCATTCGCGATAAGTTTGAAGTGGAAGTTCTGAGCTACGGCCACCTGCCGCTGGCCTATTCCGCCCGCTGCTTTACCGCGCGCTCGGAAGACAAGCCGAAGGACGAGTGCGAAACGTGCTGCATCAAATATCCTAACGGGCGCGATATGCTCTCGCAGGAGAACCAGCAGGTGTTTGTCCTGAACGGTATTCAGACCATGAGTGGCTACGTTTACAACCTCGGCAATGAGCTGACATCGATGGACGGTCTGGTCGATATGGTTCGTCTGTCGCCGATGGGCACCGATACCTTCGCGATGATTGATGCCTTCCGCGCCAATGAAAACGGCGCCGCACCGCTAGCGCTCGAAGCGCACAGCGACTGTAACGGCTACTGGAAACGTCTGGCCGGACTCGAACTGCAGGCATAAAAAAGCTCACTTTGTTAACGACGGTTATCGGTTTGTAATGCAGTATTAAAGATGCAGCTTTTCTGGCCGGCGCGATTTTCCTGCGCCAGGCTGGAAGAAGACCTTCAATCTGATGACGATGCTGTAGCAAAGTGAGCCGTTATGACTGACAAAAATTGTGCATTCTCGGTGCTGGATCTGGCGCCGATCCCTCAGGGTTCTTCTGCGAAAGAAGCCTTTTCCCATTCGCTCGACCTCGCCCGCCTCGCGGAGAAGCGTGGTTATCACCGTTACTGGCTGGCCGAACATCACAATATGAGTGGGATCGCCAGCGCCGCAACCTCGGTGTTGATTGGCTATCTGGCCGCTAACACCTCGACGCTTCACCTCGGGTCTGGCGGGGTCATGTTGCCCAACCACTCTCCCTTGGTGATTGCCGAGCAGTTCGGCACCCTGAACACACTCTATCCAGGCCGTATCGATTTGGGGCTGGGGCGTGCGCCGGGCAGCGATCAGCCGACGATGCGCGCCCTGCGCCGTCATATGGGCGGTGATATTGATAACTTCCCACGCGATGTTGCCGAATTGGTCGACTGGTTTGATGCGCGTGATCCCAATCCGCAGGTGCGTCCGGTCCCAGGATACGGTGAAAAAATTCCGGTATGGCTGCTGGGCTCAAGCCTTTACAGCGCACAGCTTGCCGCACAGCTGGGGCTGCCATTCGCCTTCGCCTCGCACTTTGCACCCGATATGCTGTTCCAGGCGTTGCAGCTCTATCGCACCCAGTTCAAACCGTCAGCGCGTCTGGAAAAACCGTACGCGATGGTCTGCATCAATATCATTGCTGCCGACAGCAACCGGGATGCGGAATTCCTGTTCACCACCATGCAGCAGGCGTTTGTGAAACTGCGTCGGGGTGAAACCGGGCAACTGCCACCGCCGATTCAGAACATGGATCACTTCTGGACGCCGGGCGAGAAGTACGGCGTCGATCAAGCGCTCGGCATGTCGTTGGTGGGAGATAAAACGAAAGTTCGTCATGGGCTGGAATCGGTGCTGCGTGAAACGCAGGCCGACGAAATCATGGTCAACGGGCAGATTTTCGATCACCAGGCGCGCCTGCATTCGTTCGATTTGGCGATGCAGGTGAAAGAGGAGTTGTTGGGATAATTTTTGTTTGTTGCCCGGCGGCACTTCGTTTGCCAGGCCTACAGGTTTAATGCCACGTAGGCCCGGCAAGCATTGCGCCGCCGGGCACTAACGATTACTGATACACCGGCAACACATTGAAGCTCGACAGGAAGTGAACCACCACGTTCCCCACCCCGAACAGCAGAATCAGCGCAATCATCGGCTTTCCACCCCAAACGCGGAACTGCGGACTACCAAAGCGCTTGCGTGATTTACGTGCCAGCAGCGCGGGCACAATCGCCGCCCAGATGGTCGCTGCCAGACCGGCATAGCCAATCGCATACAGGAAACCGTTCGGCCACAGCAGGCCGCCAATCACCGGTGGAACGAAGGTCAACAGCGCGGTTTTAAAACGTCCGAGCGGGGCATCGTCAAATTTAAACAGGTCTGCCAGATAATCGAACAGGCCCAGCGTCACGCCGAGGAAAGAACTCGCGACAGCGAAGTTTGAGAACACAACCAGCAGCAGATCCAGACTACGGCTGTTCAGCACGCCGCTCAGCGCCTGCACCAGCACATCAATGTTTCCACCCTTCTGTGCAATGCCGATAAATTCTGGACGCGGGATATTCCCCATCGTCCCCAGCAGCCACACGACATACAGGCCCAGCGCCAGCAGCGTGCCGTACACCAGGCACTTCACGATGGTCTTAGGATCTTTACCGTAATACTTCATCAGGCTTGGCACATTACCGTGATAGCCGAACGACGCCAGGCAGAACGGCAGCGTCATCAGCAGATACGGCAGATAGGTCGCGTGCTGTTCCGCCACGTTGAACAACGTTGGCGATTCTACATGACCAAGCAGGCTGCCAAAGGTCAGGAAGAAAGTAATCACTTTCGCGCCGAGGACAATCGCCGTCATTCGGCTGACCGCTTTGGTACTGAGCCACACTACAAACGCCACCAGAAGCGCGAAGCCCAACCCCGCGAGACGCGGCGGCACATTCAGAGACATTTCACTGAACGTGTGGTGCAGAATCGAGCCACTCGCCGAGATGTAGGCGTAGGTCAGAATGTAGAGCACGAACGCAATCGACAGTCCGTTGATGATGTTCCAGCGCTTGCCGAGCAAGTCTTTGGTGATGGTGTCGAAGCTCGAGCCAATGCGATAGTTGAGGTTGGCCTCGAGGATCATCAACCCGGAATGCAGCATGCAGAACCAGGTGAACACCAATGCCGCCAGCGACCAGAAGAACCACGCCCCGGACATGACCACAGGCAGCGAGAACATCCCTGCACCAATAATCGTTCCGCCGATAATCACCACCCCGCCAATCAATGACGGCCGGGTTGCTGTGGTGGTCAATGTCGCCATAGCGCCTGCTCTCCAGAAGAAAATAATCTAAATAGGTTATATGCGCAGCACTGTACCAGTACACGAGTACAATTGAAATAAAAAAAGCCCCGATAATAAATACCGGGGCTGTATCGTTTACTTTACGTCAGTAAACGTAGTTTTTTATCTGGCAATTATGCTTCGGTAGGACGACGACGCACTGGCGCATCATCACGACGTGGCGCACGGCCACCTTCGCGACGCTCACCGCTGAAACGGCCTGCACCTTCACGACGTTCACCGCTGAAGCGACGACCTTCGCCACCGCGAGCGCCTTCGCTACGACCGCCTTCACGACGCTCACCGAAACCGCCACGACCACCAGCAGGACCACCGCGACGCTCACCGCCACCGGTGTGCGGCACTGCATCACCGACCAGCTGCATGTTCATCGGCTTGTTCAGGATGCGGGTGCGAGTAAAGTGCTGCAGAACTTCGCCCGGCATACCTTTCGGCAGCTCGATAGTAGAGTGGGTACCGAACAGCTTGATGTTACCGATGTAACGGCTGCTGATGTCGCCTTCGTTAGCGATAGCGCCAAC
>Ga0079104_1001729_pt1 | contig 13891 bp, 10 predicted proteins | sample MedtruBG_FD_76829 | JGI IMG/M metagenome (GOLD analysis project Ga0079104, IMG submission 76829) | Root nodule microbial communities of legume samples collected from California, USA - Medicago truncatula BG | ecosystem: Host-associated > Plants > Roots > Nodule | place: USA: California... | reverse complement strand
CTTAAATATTATTATGCTATTAGACATTCCAACTAACACAATATAAGTTATATATGCTTTATTTTTATAAAATTCCTTTTAAATATTCAGTTAACTCTTTTGCAGCTCTCTTATGAGACAGAATTCCAGGGTGTTGTCTTGATCCTACTGTTTCTTCTGTTGTATTTGGAAGCTGGAATACAGAAACGTTTTTATCACCTGTATCTTTTATATAGGAATCTACCGCACGATAAATAGACGGAAGCATCGGAATACCTAACATTCCATATACCCATACTATATTAGCATTTTTATTGCATTTTCTAAGTTTAACAAGAAAATTATAAGCCGCCTTTTCAAAAGCTTCTAAATCTTCCGTATTAAACGTACCATCCTCATTTAATCTTTGTTTATGAGTCTCTCCTGTAACTTCATCCTTCCATTCAGGCGAAGTAAAGGCTCCTCCATCATTCGTTCCAAGGTTAACTACTACAACATCTGGTTGCCAAGATTCAAAGTCATTATCTTCGAAAGCTCCTAGCGATTCATTTATATCGCCAGTAAGAAGCCCGCATACTTTTTCATAATACTGTGGAATATTATAATGAGGATTGTTATCCCAACTTGTAAGCACTCCCCATCCACTTTGAGAAATAATTCTATGTTCTGCATTCAAGGCTTCCGCAGTCATTGTACTATAATTATCTATTGCGCTAAACCACATAGAAATCCAATCTTCTTCTTTCTTAGCACCTATTACTCCTTCTCCTGATGTAATGCTGTCTCCGATAAATTCAATTTTATACGTTTTTTCTTCGATAGGTAAAAATTCTCCATCAAATTTGACTGTATGTATCTGCATATAACTTTCTGGATCTCCATTCATGGCCTGAACATCTCTTATAATTTTAACATTTTTTACTTCATGCTCCGTCATGCCTCTAAATATACAAACCCAGTACCTTCCTGCAGTTAACATTTGTCTGCTTACAGTAGCAGAATTAACAACTATACTAATCCAAGGTTCATACATATCATAACCAACTTCTACCTCAACCCAAAGTTCAGAACCTTTCGCATTTAACTCAATACCACTTCCTGTCCAAAATACTGTTAGTGGCGAAAGACATCCAGTCGTTCTCCCATGAACTTTTAAATTTCCAATATCTGCTAACGGGTATATTTTTAATTTTTCATTTTCTCTCATTATTTTTCCTCCCACAAAGTTTTCAATATTTAAACTATATTTTTATTTAATCTTCATTCTAATTTAAATTATATTTATTTTTTACTTACTATCCCTGATTACTAATTACTTTTTATTTCTAGCAATCCCTCTTCACCACTTTTATATTACATCTGTAATTTCTTTAATTTATAGAACTCGCCCTTTTTCTCCATTAGTTCATCATAAGTAGCAAACTCTTCTAATCCACCATTTCCTATAACTGCAATCTTATCTGCATTTCTAATTGTAGATAATCTATGTGCAACTACTAAGGTCGTTCTATCTTTCACTAAGCTTTCAATTGATTCTTGTATCTTTTTTTCTGAAACACTATCTAAAGCAGATGTTGCCTCATCAAGAACCAATATTTTAGGGTTTCTCACAAAAGCCCTTGCAATTGATATCCTCTGACGTTGTCCCCCAGATAGATTGCTTCCATGTTCAGTAATTCTCGTATCTAACCCATCTGGAAGCGATTCAATTAACTCCTCCAAATTTGCAGCTTTAATTATTTTACTTAGCTCCTGATCAGAAATGTTTTTTATTCCATAAAGGATATTTTCCCGAATGGTATCAGAAAATAATATTGCATTTTGTGGTACAACCGCAATATGGGAACGATAACTTTGAAGATTAATGCTTTTAATATCTTGATTATCAATCAACACTTGTCCACCTGTGGCTTGGAAAAATCCAATTACAAGATTTAGAATTGTCGATTTTCCAGCTCCTGAAACACCTACAAAGGCTACTGTTTCTCCTGGCTTTATAGAGAAATTTAGATTTTTTAAAATCGGAGCATTACTATCTTTGTACTGAAATTCCACATCCTTAAATGTAATTTTCCCTTCCACATCCTTAATCTTCTTTTTCTTACGATTATTTTCTACATCGTCAGAAAGTAATATATCTCCAATTGAAGCCACAGATTCCAATCCTTTTGCAATAGTCGGTAATAGTGTAATAATACCTGAGATCTGTGCTACTATGGATCCAAAATAAGTTTGATATAATACAACTTCACCAATTGTAATATCTCCTTTTAATGCTATATAGCCTGTAAAACCAAGACAAATTATTTGGAACACCTGAAATGAAACCCAGCTTATAGATGAGAAATATGCCTGAATAAGATCTAACTTCAAACCTTTTTTAGCAACATTCACCAACTGACTATCTATTTTCTTTGTTTCTTGCTTTTCTAACGCATGAGCTCTTGTAACAGGAATTAATTCCACCATTTCCATTACACGAACCGAAGTTTCTTCCATCTCCTTCCTATAGTCTGTATTATACCTTTTTATCTTTCCTCCAAAAGCAACTATAATAAGTACCGCTACAGGTATAGTTGCAATAAAAAATACAAACACTGTAAAACTCTTAAAAATAACAACTCCTAAAGCTGCAACAATATTTAATACAATACTTAATATTGTTATAAAAACTTGAGATGATAGATTTTCAATCTGCTCAACATCACGCATAATCTTTGACTGTAATCTTCCTGATTGCATTTGATTATGATATGCAATAGAAAGCTGCTGAAGTTTTTTTACAAGAGTACTTCTAAGTTCTCTTTCTACACTTCGAATAGTTTTTGCATATAGTACTGTATGCACATAATTTGTCGGTATATTTTGCAGTACCATAACAAGAATTATTATAATATTGATTACAATTATATGAACTGCATTATCACCTTTATCAGTTGCTGCATTTATAATGTTCGCAGATACAACCGGCAGAACCCATACAGGAGAACTTTTTAATAGGAAAAATATAATTGAGAGAAATAACTTTAAGTAATGCCCTTTATATATGCCAACAAGAGTTTTTAAAGTACTATTTTCATTCTGTTTAAAAATTTTCAAAAGAGCTTCTTCGTCTGGTTCCAATTTATCATTTGTTTTATTTTCTTCACCTATCACTTTTCCACCACCATATCATAATGCTTCTTTATAACTTTTTCTGCTGGTTTTCCATATACATCATAACCTTTATCATTTTCAGCTCTATTTAGCGAATATTGATTCCACGCCCAATCCCACATCACAAAACCAGATACCCACTCACGTTTTAGCGAAGATTCAAACATAACCCTGTACCACTCTGCTTGTTCATTTAAATCTATCCATCCTTCAAGGCTCCAATCATTTGGAACTTCTGAAGAACCTTTAGTGGACATACAACCAGCTTCTGCAAAGAAAAATGGCTTATCAAAGTACTTAACTACTTTTTCAATACGGTCTAGTTCTTTTTCCCAATCCTTAATTGGATAATAACCACTTGAAGATATAACATCTACACAATCCCACCATTTAACATTATGTTCTTGATATTTATCAGTATTATAGGATACAATCCCATTGTAAACCTCTCTAATATCCGAAATAAGTTTACGCCACTCATTTTCTCTACGCTCTGCCATAACCATTTCACAGCCTGCAATAAACATTTCACAACCTGTTCTTTCAGCTATGCCAGCATAATGAAGTTGAAAATCTGTGTAAGAAGCAAACCATTTACTCCATTTTGGCTCACAATGAACATCCTCATCAAAGAAATTGATATGAGCTCTCCAAGTTCCGTTTTTGCAATTAACTGTCGGCTTAATTGCTACTCTAAGACCAATATTCTTTGCATAATATATGATATCTTCTAATTCTGTATCTGAAATAGTAGAATTAGAAGTATAACAAATCTCTTCTGATTGAGGAGTATCCTGCAGTCCATTTGGTACAAGTATTATAAAATTAACTCCAACCCTTTCTTTTAGATTATCTAAACTCTTATATGTTTCTTTTTTTAAATAGCTTCCATTTCTCGCAAAGGGTGCAAAAGTAAATCCTTTAATAAATTTCATAAATTCCATTCCTTTCTTTAGTTAAGCGCAATGAAGAAAATAACAGACCAAAATGTGATGCATATTTTACCCTAAAACAAGCTAACCTTTTTCTTATTATTTAGTTAAAATCTTTGTTAAACTCTTGTAGGAAGTTTTACTATACGCCAGGCAGGATAAGGTAAATTTAGTTTGCAGCAGATTTAATATAAGAAATAACTGACGTAGTATGATATTAAATAAACCAAAACATGCTGATCTATTATTTTTTTCATTGCGCCCCTGTTTACATATACTATACCAATTTCATTTTTTATCTGATATAATACAATTGTTTAAAAATAGAACAAATCTATTTTATGGAGGCTATTATGAATTATTTATTTGAAGAAATCAATGTTTTAACTTCACCCTACGAAGCCTTTTTATCTGGCACTAAGCATGGCGGTTTCCCAATAAAGGCTCACTGGCATTATTATATGGAAATTATTTTTATTCTTAAAGGAACTTCACTTATAAATTGTAATAATAGAGAATATATTCTCGAACCTGGAGATTTAATTTTATTCCATCCACAAGCAGTACATTCAATTTTTTCAGCCTCAAGCGAACCTTTAAAATATGGAGTACTTAAATTTGATATAAACAACCTTCATATAAATAGTAACTATACTCCAAAATTAGGTTCAATCTTTAAATGTGCAATAGACGATCCCTGTGCCCCTATATTTCTTACATCAAAAGTATTCAAAAACTCGCTCGAAAATTTGTTTAATAGTTGTATTGAAGAAGTCGTAACTAAAGATTATGGTTATGACATTCGCTTTCAATCTTTAATTTCATCTTTATTAATAGAAATACTAAGAATATGGAGAAAAAATGGATTTGATACAAATAACATTGTTTTGACTCCTTATGATACAGATTCATTACATACGATATTACAATATATCGATGAGCATTCACATGAATCAATCAAAGTAGAAGACCTTGCTGAAAAATGCCATATGAGTTATTCGTATTTTGCTAAAAAGTTCCACGAATTATATGGCCAATCCTGTAAGGATTATATTGAATTTATAAGGCTAAGCAAAGTTAAAGATTTATTATTATTTACTAATTTTGATTTAAATTATATCAGTCAAGAGACGGGATTTGCTGATTGTAGTCATTTAATTAGAACTTTCAAAAAAAAGACAGGTATAACACCAAAACAGTTTAGAATTCGGCACAATGCAAAGGTATTGTGAAGAAGCTGAAATATCTTTAATGAAGTATCTATATAGTCTTTAGCACAGTTTATATTCTTAATAATACAACATACATATAATCTCTTTGTCTAGGTATCTGTGAAATACTTAAAGTAATAACAAAACAAAGAAATAGAATACATATATGCATTCTATTTCAGTTGTTTACCGCATGACTTTAAGTTTTTCACAATGCCTTTAAATTTCTTATATTAACATTTTCTGCATCACTCTATATTATTGCCTTAAGTGTCCACGACCTAGATGAAAAATCTCCTGTAACTCCTACAGTGTCAATTCCAGAGTACATCAACTCATCTCCACCTGCCACAATATCAATACCTTCAATTGTATAAGTATATTCTGGATTCAATCCCTTAAGTCTTATTTTCCTTTGAAACCTATTAGGCACTTCTAAACCTTTAAAATAAAACGCAACTGCTTCAGTCTTATCTTCTGTAACATAAATCCAAGCCGTTTCATTTCCCTCAAACGGGCTTAAAATCCTATAAAATTCTCCGTATTGAATAATATGACGTATTTCTTTATAGTGAGCTACTTGAGCTTTAACTATTTCTTTTTCATCATCTGAGAACTTTGTCAAATCAAGTTCGTACCCAAAATTTCCAGACATAGCTACATTACCTCTAGTCTCCAAACTTGTTGTTCTTCCTACTTGATGATTAGGGCATGCTGATATATGCGAACCCATTGAACTTGCTGGGTATACTAAACTTGTTCCATATTGGATTTTTAATCTTTCTATGGCATCTGTATCATCACTAGTCCAAGTTTGCGGCATATAATACAACATTCCCGGATCAAATCTCCCTCCCCCAGAAGCGCAACTTTCAAATAATACTTCTGGGAATTTACTTGTTATAGTTTCGAGAATATAATAAAGACCTAGCAAGTATCTATGAGATATTTCTCTTTGCTTGTTACTAGGAAGCTTAGCTGAACCTAAGTCAGATATTCCCCTATTCATATCCCACTTAACATAAGATATAGGTGCACTTACTAATATATTAGTAAGCATTTTTATAATTTCCTCACATACATCTTCTCTACTTAAATCAAGAACAAGTTGAGATCTCTGAGCTCTTGATTGTTTTGGCTCTCTATTTGGTACATGAATACACCAGTCGGGATGCGCGCGATATAAATCACTATCAGGAGATACCATTTCTGGTTCAAACCATAATCCAAAACGGATACCTTTATCGGTAATCTTATTTACAATAGTATCTAATCCATCTGGCAATTTTCTTTTATCTACCACCCAATCACCTAAAGAGCAGTTATCCGAATCTCTTTTTCCAAACCAGCCATCATCTAGTACAAACAACTCCATTCCAAGTTCTTTCCCTGCCATAGCGATTTCTTCAATTTTTTCAGCTGTAAAATCAAAATAGGTAGCCTCCCAGTTATTAACAAGTATTGGTCTTTCTTCAAACTGATATTTACCCCGGCATAATCTTTCTCTATATAATTTATGATATGTTCTTGACATATCACCCAATCCCAAATCGGTATATACCATAACAACTTCTGGTGTTTCAAAAATCTCCCCAGCATTTAATTCCCAATTGAAATCGAATGGATTTATTCCCATTTGTACTCTTGTACAGCTAAATTGATCAACCTCTACTTCTGCCAAAAAGTTTCCACTATATACTAAGCTAAAACCATATACTTCACCGTTATCTTCATCTGCATTCTTTGTTAAAAGAGCCAAGAACGGATTCTGCTGGTGACTGCTTATACCCTTCTTACTATCTATAGACTGTATACCTGGTACCAATGCTCTCTTATAAATGTGCTTCTCACGGCACCACGCACCTGATAATTGCAACAAATCAAGATTAGAATGTTCTAAATCAATGCTAAAACTTAAAGCTTTTCGTAAATTTACTTTCTCTCCATTAGAGTTATTATTTACAAACTTAGCATACCTAGTTATCACATTATAACTGTTGTAAATAGTATAAGATAAGATAATCGTAAGACCTGCAATATCATCACTTAATGTTACTTCCAGTGTTTCAGCTTCCTCTTCACTATTAACATAAGTTGCAGGTAAATAATTCATTTTAGGTTTACCAGTTATAATCTCATGTTTTACGTATTTTAATTCGCTGGTACTAGCTCCATTCTCAAGAACTATTTCATAACTTGGTGTTCTAAAATCTCCTGAACCAAATGCCGAAAATTCCTGTGGTATTACATCTAAATTAGTTTCTTCAGCACTAGATGAATTAATTAATTCATAGTTATTAACTCTTTTCCCATAATATCTATGAGCTAAATATCCCTCATCAATTATCTGCATCACATAACTTGTTTTGTAATTGTATAAATGTAATATTTTACTCTTTTCATTAAAACTAATAGGCATAAAATCTCTCCTTAAATTTTATTTATTTTACTACTTGACCAGAATAAGCCACTGCTTTCATGGTATCTGTTGTTTTATACTTTAATGTTCTGTCTTAAATTACGATATTAACGGTTGTCTCACAATATATTTCCTTACATCTTTCTGGCAATACTATCTCAATATAATCTTATAATCCTCGAAAAATAATACCTTATTATTTTTTCAGTTATACTTTTATGTACATATACTATATCAATTTAACTATCAACACGATATAACACAACTTACTAAAAATAGAACAAATCTATTCTGCAAATATTCCCATAAAATATTTTAATAGCTTTCATAACAAAAATATTTATAGCTTCTATAAATCATTTCACAATTTTAAGTGGGGCATTGTTTACCTATAGATTAGTAATTATTTCACTTTAACTAAAATAAGGCATTACAGCCACCTTCATACGCAACTGTAATACCTTATATTCTATCTTTATGATACTAAAATTCCTAAAATAGTTATTTCTCTAGCTATATTTTCTTTAACTACATCAATTTCAATCTTATATTTCTTAACTTCATCATTCAATTCTAATATTTCTGTTGCTGAATAATCTCCCCATCCACCTTTAAAATAAGTGTCTAAAAATACCTTGTTCTTACCATTTACGCTTATATTGATTTTTCCCGAGTTTATGGAAATACTCTTTTTATATAGTAAAATAATATTTCTCGCCTCTAACTCAAAAACTAGTTTTCCGTCTTTATTTTCTTCACCAGTATATTTCCATCCATTTTGAAACACTTGAAATCCTTCATCATAGTTACTGAATCCTAATATTTCTTTTGGTTGAATATTAATATTATTAACTATTGTTCCATTAGCATATCTATCTTCAAACACACAAGGAGTATTTGAAACATTATCTATGCTTTTTATATCATCTCCTCCCTTATAGTCATTTTCATAAATATTATTAATAAAATTAACAAGTAATTGAGATATTATATAATGACCATCATCATTTGGATGAACTTCATCAGTTAATACGTCAGCAAATTTCATTTTATTTTTCACAACCTCACACTTAAGAGCATCTCTAAAGCTTATCATTGGCACATTATATCTCTTACCTATTTCAATTTGCTGTTCTTGAACATTAATTCCTGTATCCATTGTCATAAATACTTCTACTACTGCCGGTTTACTTTCACTAGTTAATAATTTTCTAATTAAGCTTTCGTAAGCAACTTTGCATGAATAATCTTCATCATCATTAACGGCAGCATCAACAAAAACTATATCTGGGCTTTGACTTATTACCTGCTTTTCTACTCTGTGAACCCCTATTAAAGATCCTGTTGCCCCGACTCCTGCATTTATATGCCTAACATTTACTTTATTAAATTTTCCTTTTAACCAAGCATAAGTTAATTCAACATAACATTTTTCCGGAACTGTTGAGTTGCAGCCTTGAGTTATAGACCCACCTAAAAATGCTACTGTTAAATCTTCTCCCCTTTGAGTTTTTTTGATTAACTTTAATATTCTACTTATATCCCCTTTATTAACTAATGAACTTTTTAACATTTCTTCTGTTATTTTAAATTCCATCCATCTTCCTCCCAATCAAGATATTTAATTAATTTAATTATATTTTAACCTAATCGTTTAAATAACAATTGAATAATTTTGTTAATATAAGTATAATGATTTTTACAAACTTAAACTTGCATTATTTCAGCAAATAGTAACACTATTTTGATATTAAATTAAATTTATAATAAAGAGGTATTATTTATGAATAAAAATATTCTTAAAGAGACTATCCCTTCTAGTGATTCTATGTTCCCCTTATATAGTTCTGATATTAAAATTGGAAATAAAACAAATCTGCTTAATTGCCACTGGCATGATGAAATGGAGTTTATTTTAATAACTTCAGGAAAAGCAATATTCCAAATAGAAAATTCCACTTACGGAGTAAATAAAGGTGATATCATTATCATTGGATCTGGCGAACTTCATTCTGCTTATAGCCAAAGTTCTAGTGATTTGTGTATATGTAAATCGTTGGCTTTTAATTGTGATATGTTAAGCAGTAAAAGTAGTGATGCGATTCAAATTAAATTTATTAATCCATTAATAAATAATCAACTAAACTTGCCTCATCATTTAAAATGCAGTAGCATCAATGAAATAACGATAAGATCTTTTTTATTAGAATTAATATCTACACTAAATTATAGAGAAAGTAACTTTGAATTAGCCGCTAAATCTTATTTATATATGATTTTTTCAAAAATAATGCTCATGGTTACTTATAAAAATACTAATGAGTTATTAAATGTTAATAGTTCAAATAAGATAGACAACTTTAAACATATTCTCAACTACATTCACATTAATTATAATAAGCCCCTTACAATAAAAGAGCTATCTCTGCAACTTAACATGAGCGAAGGACATTTCTGCCGTACCTTTAAAGCTTTTACTTTTAAAACTCCTATTGATTACCTTAACTACTATAGAACAACAAAAGCACAAGAATTTCTAATAAATAGTGATAAGAAAATCTTAGAAATCAGCATGGATGTTGGCTTCAATAATCTTAGTTATTTTATAAATATTTTTAAAAAAAATACTGGTTTTACACCATCTGAATTTAGAAAAAGAATAAATAATTAACTATAACTTTTTTTAAAGATATATTGTAATTATTTACACAATTATGTTATTATTTATTATATAAACTAAACGTTAACTCTTGTTTTAATCAACTAACTTAATAATATATTTATAATAAGAACGGCATTAAACTTTCATAACACTTGAGTATAGCATCATACTGTGAATATAAAGGGGGACAAAACAAATGATAGTAAAAAGCACAAAACTACAAGAAAGGAAAGTAAATCTATCTAAATTTAAGCGAATAAAAATTAAATCCTTTAAGTTAAAGTTTATAAAAGAGCAATTTAAAAATTTACCTATACGTAAAAAATTATTCTACTCTTTTATGTTAATATCATTTATCGGAATCTTTTCTGGGTTAATAGGTTTAACATTTATACAAAAAACAACCAGTGATTATAATTCTGCTTTAATAAATTACGGCTTTTCTCAAGGTGATATAGGAAAGCTTGGAATTGAAATAGAAAAGTCTAATTCTTTAGTTAGAGATACTTTATTTTTAACTGATGCTAACGAACAAAAGGATGCTAAGAATTCTCTTAATAAATCTTTAGATGAAATTGAAGGATTACTAAATACCGTTACAAAATCTATAACTTCAAATGAGGAAAAGGAGATCTTAAACAGAATCAAAATTAATCTAGCAGCATATAAACAAATTAGAACTACTGTCGTTGTAAAAGGTCTAGCAAATGATAAAGAATCCGGACTAAAAATCTTCAAATCTGATGGGACAGTTTTGATGAATAAAATCAGTGCTGATATTTCACTATTATTGCAAACTAAAATAGATACATGTAATTTACTCTCCACAAAGTTAAATATTTTAAAATTTGTTAGTATAACAATTGTTATTGCAAGCATGATAGGTTCTTTAATTCTTGGTATTTTCTTAGCTAAAAATATTACAAAATCAATAAGCAACCCTATTGATCATATGAAAAACGTCGCAAGCGAAATGGCTAATGGCAACCTTGAAGTTTCAATAGATATATCTTCAAATGATGAAATAGGTGCATTAGCTTCATCTTTCTCTCAAATGATTACAACCCTAAAAAATTATATAACTGAAATATCTACTGTTTTAGGCAGCATTTCTAATAGAAATTTTGATATTCATATTGTAGAGGATTATAAAGGAAATTTTGTGCAAATAAAAAGCTCACTTGATAACATAGTTCAATCTCTAAGCAATGTATTCTCAGAAATTAAAGATGCAACCACACAAGTTAATAATGGAGCTAGTCAAGTAGCTAGCACTTCGCAAGTTATATCTGAAGGAGCAACTGATCAGGCTAATTCTATTGAAGAATTATCTACGTCTATAGAAAAATTTCATGAACAACTTCAACTTACTGTTACCAATGCAGATAATACGAATTCAATTACTATGAATTTAGTTAAAGACATACAAAACAGTAATACCAAAATGAACGAAATGCTTTCTGCCATGAATGATATAGAGAAATCCTCTAAAGATATAAACAATATAATTAAAGCAATTACTGATATAGCAACAGAAACTAATCTACTTGCATTAAATGCAGCCATAGAAGCTGCAAGGGCAGGTGAAGCAGGTAAAGGCTTCTCAGTGGTAGCTGATGAAGTAAGAAAATTGTCTTTTCAAAGCGCAGATGCAGCGAAACAAACATCATTACTTATAAATGACTCTATTAATGCTGTAAATCAGGGTAAAAGTTTAGCTAATAATACTGCAGAAACATTACTAGAATTAGTTACTAGTGTGAAAAATGTTTCTGGAATAATATCAAATATTACAGCTGTATCAAAGGATCAGGCTGATTCAATCAGTCAAATACATGATGGTATTTTAAAAATATCCGATGTTGTTCAATCAAACTCAGCGATAGCTGAAGAAAGTGCGGCTTCTAGCCAAGAGCTAACAGCCCAAGCTGAAACTTTAAATATAATGATAGATCAATTTAAGCTTAAAGCCTAAATAAAATATAAAAACAGTAGATAGTCTTAATTAACCATAAAACTATCTACTGAATAAATATAACAAAATTAATATTCATTTATCTCATACTTACTCATAAGGAAATTAATGCTAACATGATAATCTATTTTATGAGTTTTCTTCTATTTTTTTAACAGTATCTTTTATAACTATTTTTCCACTTATAACTCTTCGTGCCGGTTTATAATCACTTTTATGAACTTTCTTTATTATAGCATCAACAGCTGTTTCCGCCATTGCTTTCATATCTACTTCAAATGTTGTAATTCCTAGTTCTGATAATTCTGTAATTAAATAGTTATCAAATCCAACAACTGAAACATCCTCTGGTACTTTATATCCTTTATCTTGCAGCTTCTTAATCAGAATATATGCTACCGAATCACAATTACACGCAAAAGCAGTTGGCATTTTCTCTGGTAATTCAAAATTTATTTCTTTTTTACCAATTTCTCTATCCGAAATATAGCTATTCGAAGAATAATCAATCCCATTTTCAAGCAGAGCTTTTGTAAAACCTAAAAAACGATCTTGAATGCTGCTAGTAGCACGTGGATTTCCCACAAAAGCAATATTTCTATGCCCCATTTCAATCAAGTAGTCAGTTAATAAATACATTCCATAATAGTTATCCGAAATCACAGTATCGTAACTACTATTTTTATCATATGTATCTAACATTACTAAAGGAACATCATTAAGAGTATTTAGGTACTCTATATATTCTTTTTTTAATTCTCCCATAACAATGATCCCATCTACCTTGCTGTCTTGTATCATTCTAGGAACAACCTTGTTATTTTCATCATCCTTATTTATTATTTCCATAATCCCATAATATGATTTTTTAGTTAATGCATTCAATACATTTTGATATAATTCCCAATAGAAAGAATGATACATTTCAACAAATCCTTCAGGAATTAAGACTCCTATGTTATAGGTATAACCATCTCTTAGAGATCGTGCAATAGAATTTTGACGATATCCCATTTCAGCTGCAACTTTTTTAATCTTTTCTCTTAATTCATCACTAACTCCTTCCTTATCAGATAGAGCTTTAGAAACTGTTACTTTACTTACATTTAAAGCTTCAGCAATATCAGCAAGTTTAATTGCTTTTGCCATATCATTCATTCCCTTCTTATTATACGTAAAACTAACCATCATAGATGCTTGTTTATTAACTATGATAACATACCAAATTATCAGAAATATCAATACTTTTATTAAACTAATCCTTTTAATAAATTTTGTGACATTACACATATATGTTTAAAATACAACCACTAAATGGTTTATACCATTTAATAATTTCATATAACGAAAATGTTTTTTAAAAAATATTTATATTGATAATTAAAATTTTATCTTATTTTAAAAAATTTCACTTATACTTAATTATGTATAATAAACGGTTAGTTCTGATTATTACTTAATATTATACAATAAAAAGCTGTATTTCGCTATTAGTATATACTCCAAAAGAGTTTTAAATTTTAGCTAAAATACAGCTTAATAATTGTATTTTTTTAT
>Ga0079104_1001705_pt1 | contig 14039 bp, 7 predicted proteins | sample MedtruBG_FD_76829 | JGI IMG/M metagenome (GOLD analysis project Ga0079104, IMG submission 76829) | Root nodule microbial communities of legume samples collected from California, USA - Medicago truncatula BG | ecosystem: Host-associated > Plants > Roots > Nodule | place: USA: California... | reverse complement strand
CAAGGTATCGTTTCCACTTCCTCCATGGATGATGTCGTTGCCATTGAAACCAACCAAGTTGTCCGCCCCCGCGGTCCCCGTCTGGCTCAGACCCGCTGCAACCATATCCGACCATGTCCAGGTTGTGCCATCTGCAAACTCAATACGCTCAATAAGGGCCGAAGCAAGAGCGCTACTATCAGAAGTATTTCGATCGAACACTGCTTTTAGGGTTACCTGATCGATACCATTACGATGCATGAACACCAAATCGGAACCAGTCCTACGCATCAAGATATCGCTGGCGAGTATGTCTTCGCCGAAACGAAGAACATCCGTAGCGCTATAACCGGGATCATATTCCGAGATTGTGTCCTGACCGTCACCTAAATTAAACAAATAAGTGTCTGAAAAGTAGCTGCCGGTCAACGTATCGTTACCGGTTCCTCCGGCTAAAGTATTGTCCGTTGAGTTGTAGGCGACCTGGATTACATCTTCGCCCGCCTCACCAAAAAGCTGATTCTTACCAGTTCCACCATCAAGAATATCGTTTCCACTACCACCATGGATGATGTCGTCACCGCCGCCACCATAGAGAGTGTCGCTGCCGTCGTCCCCTCTCAAGCTATCGTTACTACCTTGGCCGTGCAAAGTGTCATTACCCAATCCCCCTACCAACGAGTCAGCAGCATCGGTTCCTGGCAGAAGGTCGTCCCCCTCAAATCCATTCTGGGCCATGGTGCTAATGAAATCTGACGTCCACACAGTTCCATCAGCGAAGTTAACTTGCTGAACTCGGTAAGAGAGACCACCCGACGGTTCAAAATAATATTTTATCGTCAGACGATCTGTTGTGCCCCTCAAGGAAATGACTAAGTCTGTGCCAGATTGGCTGAGTATAACATCCTCAGAAGTAATACCATCGGCAAATGTAATGGCATCGAATTCGGCGACGCCTAATTGAGGATTATTAATTGTATCCTGCCCCCAACCCTTGCCGAATTGATAAGTATCTGAACCTTCGCCACCCTCTAGGAAATCGTTCCCAAATCCGCCTATCAAGACGTCATTGCCAGTGCTTCCGTAGAGGCTATCATCACCCTCGCCACCTGCAAGCACATCATTTCCATCACCACCGTTGACTAAATCTTTCCCCTCATCCCCATCAAGAAGGTCATCATTAGCAAGACCATATAACTTATCATCGCCCAAGCCCCCCTTGAGGGTATTGATAGAGGCATCACCCCAAATGACATCATTCCCGTCGGTTGGACGTTGTACGACCATCTTTATTTGGTCAATTGTCCAAAAGCTGCCGTCATCAAATACGACGTGATCGACCGCGTAACCATGATTAGCAACAGTATCCTCGTCAAAATAACTCTGTATCGTAACTGAATCCGACGTACCCTTTATTTCCAAAATCAGATCATAGTAGTTGCGTCGAACTATAATATCCGCTGCGGTTATGCTTGGACCAAATAGCAGCTTGTCAATTTTAGAACCACTTACGTCTTGATCGGCATTAAAAATGGTATCCTTTCCATCGCCCCTACCGAATTCGTAGACATCAGCACCATCTCCACCGGCAAGATAATCTTCCCCCACACCGCCCGACAACAGATCATCGCCTAGACCTCCGTATATACGATCATTGCCACTGAATCCATACAAAGATTCATCCAGGCCCGTACCATTGAGGACATCGTTCCCAAACCCACCAAAAGAACTATCTTTTCCGATATTCTTTAACAAGCTATCGAAAAGTCCGTCTTCGGTCGCAGGGGCAAGCTGGAGCCGTTCGATCAAACCACGCCCGAAATCTCCAAGCTCAGAAAGACTCCTTCCAAACTCAGTTATAGACACAGCTCCAGCTTCATGATCATTGTCGAACTGCACCTTCAGCTTAGAAATTATAGAGGACACATTCCAAACGCTGCCAGTTTCGGTCAATTCAATTTCCACACCATCAAACATTGATGAGAAATGAGTTTGCAGCATTAGCTTGCCGTAAACGGCCGCCATAAGATTATCAAAAGACTGGAGCAAGATTGCTGCCGCCGGGCCATGGGGATTGGGATCACGAGTTCCCCAACACCAAGTCCCCAAGTAATTCTCACCCAGAAACGCTTCTAATACCGCAAGTTTCCTCGCATCCCCGATTACGTTTCCATAGATCTGAGTTGCTGCACGGCTTTCAGGATCGATATCTTCGACCCCGGCCCAATGATATAGGATGTCAATGACCAAGTTTTGGCGCGTAGTTGAATCATTGGCATTGACAAACTGTTCAAGAAGCGACTTCAACTCCCCCGAAGCATCAAGCGCCATTGCGGTATGCAAATTATGTACATTCCCAAATCCATCCAAATTAGGGAGTATACTGATAGCGCTAGGTATAGTCGTTTCAGCTAGGTCAATCGTGTCCGCACCGTCCGCTATGAACCAGACGTCTTCCGCAATACCAATACTTCCGTCCGTGCGCAAAAAAGTTCCCACCTGACGATGTTGATTGCCACTAGCATCTATAACCGACGCTGAAACATCACCATTAGCATCAACAGCGCCAGGTTCTTCGTACCCGGTATTGATAGCGGCGACTCCCACACTTTCAAGAGAATAAAGCTCACCAGACTGGCTGACACCATCAGAATTATCATCTACCCAGACCCGCACTTGCGAAAAAGCGGAATCGCGCACATCAAATACGCCATCTCCATTTTCATCAAGCGCGCTTAATGATAGAAAACCATTTGCAGCCTTATTTCCGTTTGCTCCCATCGAGTTATTACCAAACAACTCGCTGCCGGCATCAATCGTACCGTTTCCGTTTCTGTCGAGAACCAATAACCCGTCATCTGGAGCCACCCAGCCTGACGCTTCGGAAAACTGATTACCATCGTGATCAAAATGGATGCCAGCAGATAGGCCAAGTGTTTCGACACCATCTCCATCTAGATCCAAAATGATCGGACTTCTCGTTATCTCTGCAGTACCGAATGCCCGTTTCATATCCAAGATCAACTTATTATTAAGTTCTTGAGTCCACGGCATAATAAGATGCGCCCTTAATGCCTCAATATTACTTGTCGGCCAGATTGCACCCTCGTACCCTTCAGAGTTAAGATCCACAAGACTTAGTGCTTTCCACACAAAATCAATGCAACTATTATTGATCCCTGAATACTGTAGACTGAAATTATATGCCTCTGGACTCTGCGCAAAATCGAGCAGGGTTTGATATTGATAGTCAGTTATATTTATCTGTTGACTATATTCAGTTCCTAAGTAATGTTCATCGTCATGACGCTTAACTTCGCCAGGCCCGTAGGGACTTCCGTCTTCGATGGGAGCAAAACCGAAGCTTAGAGCGCTTCCATCATCTGAAACCAACTCAAACCATAGATGCCCAGTTTGAGACGCACCTCCATCCGATAAAGGGGTGCCACGACTAGCGACGTTGACCATTAACTTAGGCATAAATTCCTCTATTTACCGTAAAACGCTTTGATAAAAGTAACTGTGGCGCTATTTGGCCTTATGCTTTCCGCGGAGCCATCGCGCCGAACAATCAAACGATAACGTCCCGACTTAAGAAATAAATCAGCAACTTCAGCATGCAAAACACCCTCACCCCAAGAGGATAACTTTGGATTTTTTTTGGTTGCTTTATATACTTGGCGACCAGATGATTCCTCTATAAGCTGAACTTGCACATCAAAAGGAGCTCCCGACTCAACGGCCTTACCAGGCGCCTCCATATGCAAGCCCCCCACCGCCCTCCACAAATCTGCCCGACTAGCCAGATTGTGCGCATCATAATAATAATCCACGCGAATTGAATAACGACTGTCTCGCGGCACATCGACTAGCTTCTCCGAAACACTGCTAGAGCCCTCAAGTCTGAGTTCAACGCGCTGCCCTTCCGCCCGTATATTTACCGTGGCAAAAAGAAATAGAATTGAAACAATCGACAGGACAACCAGCTTGTAATATTTTCTTATTTGCATCTTTGCCCACCCCTAATCCATACATCACTAGAACTCATAAGAACAACCCCACCTGGAACGACGTGACGACCACCCCCCAACCTAATTTGCGGAATAAACACATAGTTTTTAGCAACCATGCTCCTCCCACTATCGCTCTCGCAAACTTTCATTAACTGCAATTTGCAACGGACTTAGAAAGTACTCGATTATCCTACGCTGATCCGTTTTGACTTCCGCGGTGACCGCCATGCCAGGCAACAACCTTATATTTTGTCCTTTCACCGTTAAATGATCCGACTCAAGCCGTATCTTACCGCTGTAAATCAAACCACGTTTCTCGTCCTCAACGGCGTCATCAGAAATACTTATAACTTCACCGCCAACCGCTCCGTATTTGGTAAATGTAAATGTTTCGACTTTTACAGTGACGGCCTGCCCCGGATGCACAAACCCAACATCTTTATTTTCAAACACAGCTTCAACCTCAACCGGCTGCCCGGTGGGTACGATCGTCAACAGCGGCAGTGCCGGCGTCACCACCCCTCCCACCGTATGTACATTCACCTGCTGCACCGTCCCATCCACTGGTGCCTCCAGTGTCGTCAACCCATCCTGATATTCAGCTTTGGCAAAATCCTGCTTCAAGGACGCCACCTTCTGATCTGCCTGCTGTAACAAATCCAGCATAGACCGTCGGGTTTGGGCCACCACGCCAGCTCTTCTGCGTTCAGCCTCCTGCCGCGCCGCTGAGGACTGCAACAAACTGGCTTGTTGCACGCTCAACTGCCGTTCAATGTCCAACCGAGCCTGTTCTTTTTCCAGGTAGGCATGGCGAGCGATGTACTGCTTCTCCAAAAGATGCCGGTAGTCATCCGCGAGCTTCGCGACGATAGGTAGGGTCTTCTGCAAACTGGCGACCTGGCCCCGGGCCGACTGTATGTCGGCTTGGCGCTGAGCGATCTCGGCCTCAGCGGTCTCCAAGCCGCTGCGGTACTCTTGGTACTGGCCTTGCAGCCAACGCTCCGCAGCCAACACATGCTCGGGATCGGCGCCCGGAATCGCGCCATTCAGAGTTTTGGGCGCTCGCTGTTGATCAATGGCATCAAGCATGGCACTTGCCCGAGCGCTGTCGATTCGAGCGGCTAACAGGTCGCTTTGCACGCGGCCCACGTCAGCCTCTGCGGCAGTAGAGTCCAGCTCCAACAACAACTCACCGGCTTTTACAGTCTGACCATCGTGGACATGAATGGCTTTGACCACTGCCGTTTCACTGGATTGAATAACCTTGCTCTTGCCACTGGGGATGATCTTGCCGGTGGCGGTCGCCACGACATCGATCTTGCCAATACACGCCCAGGCCAAGGCTAATGCCGCGAAACTCATGATCGCCCACATGAACACCCGAGGTGCCGGATGTGTCGGACGCTCCTGTAGTTCAAGAGAAGCTGGCAAAAACTGTATTTCATGCGCCAGGCGCTTCGGCGCATCCATGCTTCGGCGGGCTCTCCAGGATTCGCGCAAGACGTGCCGGTACCGTCGCAGTAAGCCTGTCGTTTCAGCGTTAGACATTGCTGGCTCCTTGCTGCAAACGATACAAACGTGAGTAATGCCCAGCCTGATGGTTCAAGAGTTCGGCATGACTGCCCTGCTCCACAATCTGGCCGCGGTCTACCACCACAATACGATTGGCATCGCGCACGGCTGAGAGCCGGTGGGCAATGATGATGACCGTGCGCCCCTTGCAGATGTCCTTCATGTTCTGCTGCACAACGCGCTCCGACTCATAGTCGAGTGCGCTGGTAGCTTCATCAAAGATCAGGATCCTGGGGTTACCCATCAGTGCGCGAGCAATAGCGACCCGCTGCCGCTGACCACCGGACAGCGAGGCACCATGCTCACCCACTACGGTGTCATAGCCTTCTGGAAGCTCCAGAATGAACTCGTGGGCGCCTGCGAGCTTGGCTACCTGAATAACCTTCTCCAGCGGTACGCCGGGATCGGCAAGCGCGATGTTTTCGCGGATGCTGCGAGCGAACAGCATGTTGTCCTGCAGCACTACACCAATCTGTCGGCGCAACGAAGAGACGTCTGCCAGCGCAAGATCCATTCCGTCCACCAATACCCGCCCTCGCTCCGGGACGTGCAACCTCTGAAGCAAGCGGGTCAAAGTGCTCTTGCCAGAGCCTGAGCGTCCGACAACGCCGATTACCTGTCCCGCTTCAATGCGAAGGCTTACCCCCCGCAGGATCTCCGCCCCATCAGGGCGATAGCGGAAGTGCACCTGATCGAACTCGACATGTCCGCGAATCGGCGGCAGCGAACTGCGCGTCGCCTGAGCCATCTCGGTGCGCGTATTGAGGATGTCACCCAGGCGCTGCACGGAGACGCCGGTCTGTTGGAAGTTGGTCCATAGCTGCGCAAGGCGCATGATCGGTTGCGCTACACGACCGGCCAGCATGTTAAAGGCAATCAGTTGACCTACAGACAACTGCCCATCGATGACCAAACGAGCCCCCACCCATAGGGTCGCCACCGTGACCAATTTGCCAATCAGTGACACGCTTTCGTTAGCGATGGTAGACAGCGTCTGGGTTTTGAAACCGGCCGCCACGTAACCGGCCAGTTGGTTGTCCCATTTACGGATGGCCTGGGGCTCGACGGCCATCGATTTGAGGGTGTCGATACCATTAACGGTCTCGACCAGAAACGCCTGGTTCTCAGCGCCTCTGGCGAAGCTGTCGTTCAACCGTGAGCGCAGTACGGGTGTAATCAGCACCGACACCAGAATATAAAGCGGCAACGACGCCAGGACGATGAGGGTCAACCAACCGCTGTAGTAGAACATCACCGCCAGGAACACGACCGAGAACAGTACGTCGAGGACCAAGGTGATCGCGTTACCGGTGAGGAAGCTGCGGATGTTTTCCAACTCCCTGACCCGCGCTACGGAGTCACCAACACGCCGGGCCTGGAAATAGGCCAGCGGCAACGTGATCAAGTGCCGGAACAGCTTGGAGCCCAACTCCACATCAATGCGACTGGCCGTATGGGCAAATACATAGCTGCGCAGTCCCGTCAGACCCGATTCGAACAGCATCACCACGGCCAACCCCACCGCAATGACGTCAAGGGTAGTCAGACCGTGGTGCACCAACACCTTGTCCATCACCACTTGAAAGAAGAGCGGGGTCACCAGCGAGAATATCTGCAACACGAACGAAACCAGCATGATTTCGCCCAGCAGCTTTCTGTATTTGACGATGGCGGGAATAAACCAGGTGAAGTCGAATCGAGATGATTCACCAGACGTATTTGCCTCCGAGCGAATCAGTAGCACCTGGCCCGTCCAGCGAGACTCAAGCGCCTCAAAAGTAATCACTTCGGGCCGCTGCACGGCTGGGTTGTGGATCAGCACCTTGCCTTGGTCCAGGCGCGCGATGATGAAGAATGCGCCATTCACATCCGTAGCGATGGCTGGCAACGGTGTGCGATGAAGTCGGTCGATGGTCGTGCTCGCGGCCTTAGCTTTGAGACCAAGCTTACGTGCCGCTAACAGCATGTCCGCCTGACAAAAGGGGCGGTCGACACTGCCGAACTCATGAGCGAGTTGCTCAGCGGAAGCCGCAACTTGATGAAACCGAGCGAGCATCACAAGAGAAGCTAATCCGGTGTCAAATAGGGGCGCATTTTCAGGCGTCGATTCGCCCGCTTCGCTTTCGATCATTGCGGTTACAGATTCCTTGCGCAGGCGACAGCCCGAGCCTCTGGCACGATAAAAATCACGATTAAGAAAACTTTGATGCCTGGGGAAGCATCAAACAAAATCCATTCAAACTCCCGGAGGAAGGAAATCTCGCTCCGGCACGTAATCCTGCTTCAAATAGACAGATAAGGATTTGAGGTCATCAACACTTAAAGTCCCTGCGGCCTGCTTCAGCTTCAGGTTGTCGATAATGTAGTCATAGCGTGCGTTGTTATAGTCGCGAACCACTGCATACAGTTGCCTTTGCGCAGTCAGTACATCCGCGATATTTCGCGAGCCGATATCAACTCCGACCTGATTGGCCTCGACGGATTTTCTGGCAGAGACAATGCCTTGGCGGCGGGAAGCAATTTGCGCGATATCAGTATTGACACTTCTGAACGCATTTCGAGTGTTCAGCACAATCTCACGACGTCGATCTTCCTTTTGGTCCTGACTTTCCAAAAGCCGCTCGGCTGACTCTTTAACTTTGGAGCGGGTCATTCCGCCTGAATAGATTGGAATATTCAGCTCAATGCCGATGCTGCTCTGCGAAACATCGTCACGATAGCCGTTGCGGCCAAAGTCGGTAGGGTTGCTGTAACCGAAACTATCGTTGTCACCCTTACGGTAAGAGGCTACCGCATCGATCGTGGGTAAATGGCCAGCCTTATGCTGCTTGAGGGTTTGGGCAGCAGCTTGCTCGGCTTGCTCACTGGCTTGGAACTGCAGGTTCTGACGAACCGCTGTGTCGACCCAGGACTGTGCCTCGTTAGGGATCGGGGATTCGACGGGGAGCTGATGTCCGATTCCAGAAATGGTGCTGTAGGATCGGTTGGTCAAACGACCCAATGCTTCATACGCATCGTCAACCTTTCGCTGCACCACTTGCCGATTCGCTTGCACGTTGTCATAGGCCGCTTGAGCGTCGTACACGTCAGTGATGCTCGATGCTCCGTCTTCCAACCTGCCTTGCGCCTGATCGCGCTGATGGAGCAAAGCGGCTTCTTCAGCCTGGACCGCTGCCAGAGCATCAAGCTGACGCAACGTCTCAAAGTATGCCTCAGCGGCAGTCAACGCCAACGATTGCACCTTAACCGAAAGCTCCAACTCCGCTTGAGCGACACTCGACTCTGCCGCCTTCAATTGAAACCATCGGTCGACGCGAAAAAGGGGCTGACTGAGATTGGCTCGAAACGTGGTCCCGCTGCGCTCTCGACTGAGCGAGGGTTCGTCGCGCTCCAAACGAACTGTTTCTGAGGTTGCACCAGCCGTCAAATTGGGCAGCAGACCGGAGCGAGCTTGGGGTACCGCTTCGCGCTGAGCCAGATAGGCGTGGCGAGCCGCAGCCAGTTGTGCATCGTTTTTAAATGCAGACTGGTACACACCAATAAGATCGGCGTGATCTGAAGACGAACGATCAAAAGAAAAAGCTAAAGGGCTCGATGCGCAGCCCGCAATAAGTACACATCGGCAAACCGAGTCAATGAGATTCATTACTGCTTATCCAGGAAGCGATCACTTAAAAATCCATTCCATTAGCTCGGCTCAACGCCTAAAAACTTTACTCCTTCCTACCTGTAGAAAAGATTTTTCGTTCCAGGATGTGCCCAATACCAAAGAGTCTAATTTTTTTCGGCAGCATTAAACGCTTATAAATGCTATAAAAATCACACACACTCGACTTTCGCTATATACCAAATAACAAATAATTCTAAATACCTTCGACCTGCCATACCAAACTCCCGCCAAAACGCAACGCCCATTCGTCAGATTGATTGGATTCTTGAAAACTATATATAGCACCACGCCTTATAACCAAACACGGCACAGCGCTTATCCGAATTTACGAATATGTGTTTATGGTTGGTATGGCAGCTTTTCTTGAAAGATATCAAAAAGCCATCACCCAATCCATGTGCTTCCTAATTGTGAGCTTCCAATGCAAATCGACTTTCAGGTCAGGTCAGCCAGTTGCACTCACATCTTTTTTATAAGTCATTGATTGTAATGATCTTTAGTAAGGATAAGCTGAGCTCGCTTCCTGCTTCTATTCCCATGAGACGGCATGTAAGGCTAATCGATTTTCGACCAACGGCAGGGTTTGGGTCTAAACGATGAAATTCCGAACAGTGTTAAACGGGCACGCAAGGAGTGGCCAGAACTACCATCACTCGCATGTCCTAGATAGTCAGGCGGAATGCTGAGGAATGGGCTATTGGCCTGCTCCTCCTAATGACTACTCAGCAAGCCGTAAGAAAGATGATGGGTGAACGATTCCGGGCACCGCCCGCATGTACGACCGATATCGACAGCCAGCGCAAGCAGCTCGCGACGTTCGTTCAGTAGATACAAACGCAAAAAAATAACTCCAGCGCCTGCGCTCCAAGCTATTCGAAAGCTCCGAAGCTGACCACGAACACCCGTTATACTTGGCGACATGGCCATGGTGTTGACTCTGTTCGCTATACATCAAATATCGAGCCCCTTCCGTCGTGATAGGCGAAACAACGAATCATGAAGACTCATTACTCCATTCAATCACGCCGCAGGGTTCCCTACCGACTTTCTATAGCATCGCAGAACATCTATGGGGGCGAGGATGTGATGTCGATACAGACGGTGATTGCGCTGGCCCAGATGATCATCAATGGACAGAACTGACTTTGTCGCTTCGCGGTTCATCGGGACAGCGCTTGGACATTGATCCCGTCTCACTCATGCCACTGAGGTTGGTAATCCGCTCATCGCACCCAAGGCTCTGCCAAAGAGCAGCCGAGTATCTCCTGTCTGTCTCGGGAAGCTCTGTCGCTCAGGAAGAGATGATCATCGAGTGACAAGGCTCGCCTTCCCTCCCCCGTTGCCAGCCACTCTTCACTCACGCTGAGCAAACGCGCCAACTGCTCTATACGCATTTAGCGAGCCAATTCGTCAGACACTGCGGGCTGATGCTAAGCAGCTCCGAAGAACTAGCGAAAGAGATGTAGTGCTCTCCTAGCGTGGCCCTCAAACGTTGCCCACTGGCCCGTCGGGAGCGTGAAAGCGAATGTCTACGCTGGTCGTTCTTACCGCTGGTCATTAACAATGCTCTGCCTACTGCAACTGCGAATAACCGGACCCAATGTAGGGGTCAAAATGCAGGATGGGATAGGGTGAGCGCGCCTCGATTCGCATAAAGGGAATCGCCCCACAAAAGACGGTTAAAAAGACCTACAGACCGAACCTAAGCGAGGGATGCGCTGACGTATCAGGCGGCAGCAGACATGTCAGGAGAAGCTGATAATAAGTCCATCACCACGAGCAGGCACACCGACGTGGGCCCCAGACGAAGCCTGAATCGATGCAATCTGCCAAAACTCTTGTGAGAGCGAGTTCGAGACTCATCGACGGCGGGCTGTTACGACGTGATCTTGTACCGGCTATCCATCGAGCCGCTGCTCATCCAAATCCGAGGCTTGCGCCAAGTAAATGATCTATACCTTCAGAAACACGCAATCAGGCCAAGGTGGCACTACGGACGTGACCGGATGGAACGATCGTGGCGTATCCGAATCGCTGCCTCCTATAAAGAAGCCGGCCTGTAGACGTTGTAACCGGCGCCCCGCACGCCTGGATTGGCGCACCACTTTCAATGCCTGAAGTATCGTCCATGAGTCCGACCCAACGCGTTTTGAATGCCCCCAGCAAAGCGCTGTACCGAGTTTGCCTATTGCTGGCGCTGCTGGCTGCCCGCGCGGCGAGCGCTGAGCCTCCCGTCATTGAACTGCACATCCTCGATGCACCGCCGCTGACGTTCGTCGACGATCCCAGGGGCTACGGAATCGTCGGCGATGTCGCCGTGGCGGCCATGGCCAAGGCCGGCTATCCGGTGAAAATCCACGTGCTGCCCTGGGCCAGGGCGCAGAAACACGTGAGCGAGGAACACGATCACCTGATCACCCCGCTGTCGCGCATACCGGGCCGCGAGAACCGCTTCACCTGGATCGCGTCGATCATGCCCATGGAGCGGGCATTCTTCAGCCTGGAACAGCGGGTCGACAGCTTCGCCCAGGCGCGGGACACTTTCCACAAGATCGGCGTCGGCCTGGGCAGCGCGCAAGAAGAGATCCTGCGCACCGAAGGCTTTCGCGATGACCAGATCTACCCCTTGGCCATTGGCGAGAACCCGGCTCAACTGCTGCTGATGGGGCGCATCGATGCCTGGTTCAACGGCGTGCCCGAGAGCCGCTACATCTGGCCCAAGGTGTCCAAGCGCAAATTGCTCATGAGCCCGGTGGGCAGCAATGCCGATCTCTACCTGGCCTGCTCGAAGCAATGTTCCCCGAAGATGGTCGACGACCTGCGCAAAGCCGTGGACGCCCTTCGCGCGGAGGGCGCGATCAAGCGAATCCATGACGTCTACCTGCCGAGGTAGACAGCTGGCGAGGTCGCCCCTCGTCAGCCAGCCATCATTAGTTTTATTGATAGCAGCCTAACGAAAGCCCCGGACTAGAGGCGTTATCGATGGCTTATATCATTCCGAATGATAGTTACCTTTATTTCATTCGATTCGTTCCCTTGACGCACGCCACGCATCATCCGCCCATTCTCAATACATTGGCGGATGCTATCCATGGAACATTCACTTTCAAAACTGCGTTTTCCCCTCGCCCTGCTGGCGGTGCTGGTGATGAGCGCCTGCGGCAAGACCCCGGACACGGCGGCCTCCATGCCACCGGCCAAAGTCAGCGTCGCCAAGGTCCTGGAACAACCCGTCAACGAATGGGATGAATTCACCGGGCGCCTCGAAGCACCGGAAACCGTCGAGATCCGTCCACGGGTCTCGGGGCAGATCGACGACGTAGCCTTCACCGAAGGTGCGCTGGTCAAGAAAGGCGACCTGCTGTTCCAGATCGACCCACGCCCGTTCCAGGCTGAGGTCCGTCGGCTCGAAGCCCAACTGGCCCAGGCCCGCGCCACGGCGACCCGCAGCGAGAACGAAGCCCAGCGCGGCGACCGCCTGCGCCAGAGCAACGCCATCTCCGCCGAACTGGCAGACTTGCGCACCACCGCCGCCCAGGAAGCCCGCGCCGTCGTCGCGGCCATCCAGGCACAACTGGACCTGGCCAAGCTGAACTTGAGCTTCACCCGCGTCATCTCGCCCATCAGCGGACGCGTCAGCCGCGCGCAGATCACCGCCGGCAACCTGGTGACCGCCGACGTCACGCCGCTCACCAGCGTGGTGTCTACCGACAAGGTCTACGCCTACTTCGACGCGGACGAGCGGGTCTTCCTCAAGTACACCCAGCTCGCCCGCCAGGGCCAGCGCGGTCAGGCCACCCCGGTCTACATGGGCCTGTCCAACGAGGACGGCAACCCGCACCTGGGCCAGATGAACTTCGTCGACAACCAGGTCAACCCGCAGACCGGCACCATCCGCGGTCGCGCCGTGTTCGACAACAAGGACGGCGAGTACACCCCAGGGCTGTATGCCCGCCTGAAACTGGTGGGCAGCGGCACCTACTCCGCCGTGCTGATCAACGACGAAGCCGTCGGCACCGACCTGGGCAAGAAATTCGTGCTGGTGATGGACGCCGACAACAAGCCGGCTTACCGCGCCGTCGAGCTGGGGCCGAAGATCGAAGGCCTGCGCATCGTGCGCAACGGCCTGAGCAAGAACGACACCATCATCGTCAAGGGGCTGCAACGGGCACGTCCGGGTTCGCCGGTTACGCCTGAAACAGTACCGATGGCCAGCGACGACACCCTCGCGGCCCTGGCACAACAACGTAAAGCGCTCGAAGCCAGCAACCTGCCTCAAGTCGCGCCTTCCAAGGCAGCGTCCGGAGCGGCGGGCAAACTGGCCGCGACGACCCCACGCGGTTAAGGGACTGAATCCAGATGAAATTTTCCCAGTTCTTCATTTCGCGGCCGATCTTCGCAGCGGTGCTCTCGCTGCTGATCCTGATCGCCGGCGCCATCTCGCTGTTCCAATTGCCGATCAGCGAATACCCCGAAGTGGTGCCGCCGACCGTCGTGGTCCGCGCCAACTTCCCCGGCGCCAACCCCAAGGTCATCGGCGAAACCGTGGCCGCGCCCCTGGAACAAGCCATCACCGGTGTCGAGAACATGCTGTACATGTCCTCGCAGTCGACCGCTGACGGCAAGATCACCCTGACCATCACCTTCGCCCTGGGCACCGACCTGGACAACGCCCAGGTGCAGGTGCAGAACCGCGTCACCCGGACCGAGCCCAAGCTGCCGGAAGAAGTGACCCGGATCGGCATCACGGTGGACAAGGCCTCGCCCGACCTGACCATGGTCGTGCACTTGACCTCGCCGGACAA
>Ga0079104_1001703_pt1 | contig 14054 bp, 20 predicted proteins | sample MedtruBG_FD_76829 | JGI IMG/M metagenome (GOLD analysis project Ga0079104, IMG submission 76829) | Root nodule microbial communities of legume samples collected from California, USA - Medicago truncatula BG | ecosystem: Host-associated > Plants > Roots > Nodule | place: USA: California... | reverse complement strand
GTAGTTGTTCGCCGGGTTGTCGTAGCTGACCAGGGCCCTGGTGTAGCGAGTCTTCGCCGAGGCGCTGCCGTAGGAGAACTTCCCGTCGATGACGTTCGCCCGGGTGAAGACGTAGTCGAAGTCCTGAGCGCGCGGCATGTCGGCCTGCATGATCAGCTGGCCCTGGGCCCAATAGGTCATGCCCCGATAAATACCGGAAATGTCCCGCAGTAGCGTCCAGGCATCGGCCTTGCCCTGCAGGTTCATGTCACACAGGAAACGCGGTTCGGTCCCGCCCAAGCCGTCCGGCACCAGCTGGTCGCAGTACTGCGCGATCCGGTACAGCTCCCACTTGTCGACCATGAACGGCTTGATGCGCTTGCCCAGGCCGAAACGGTCCTCGGTGCAAATCCCGTAGGTGATCCAGGCAGGGTTGTTGGTCCAGGCCTGTTTCATCGTCCCATCCCATGTGCCGGTGTAGGTCCTGGCGATTGGGTCGTAGTTGCTCGGCACCGGCCACCTCCGAGCCCTGCAATCCAAGGTCACGGCCGGAATGTTGGTGAACTGCTCGGCGTCGAACTCGATGTATAACAACGCGGTGTTCGGATAGCGCAGTTTTGCGTCGATCACCTCGGTATAGCCGGCGATCAGCATGGTGTCAGCGATCTTGTTGCTGTTCTGGTTCGGCGTGATACGGCGGACGCGGATCTGCCAGCCGGTGGTTGCCTCGGGCAGATCAACGCGGACAGATCGCTCGTATCGCGTGGTTGTCTTACCGTCTACAGCATCTGGATAGACCTGCTGATACGATCCTCCGTCGGTAGCCAGGTCGATCGCATAATCGATCCTGTAGCCGACGATGTTGCCCTCATCATCCTGACGCTGCAAAGCCGGCCAGGCGAAGCGCATACGCACGGCCGAGAGCTGGGTATTGGTGATCGAGCGTACCCACGGCGAATCACTACGCAGTTCGACGTTGAGCGTGGTTTCGTTCTCGACCGACGGGATGCCTGGGATGTAGGTCTGATCCACAGACCCGGGCCGCCAGTCCCACTTCACGTTTGGGAAGTTGTAGTTGCCGCTGGCATCCCGGATCGGCGTGTTGTCCAGGTAGATGCTGTAGTCGGTGGGGGCTTCGTCGAATTCACCCTCGCCCACGGCGATCAAGATCTTTGCCAAGTTGGTCGAGCGCAGACTGTCCCGGGCTTCGGTTGGCGACTTCGGCTTGCTGCTGCCGCTTTTCTCGCCGTAGATATCCATCTTGCGTGCTGCGCCCATACTTTCCTCCAGGCGAAAAAAAACCGCCTCATGGGCGGCCTGCTTGCTGCGTTCTGGTTAAGCCTTGTCTTCGGCGTAGATCGATGCGGAAATGATCATTCCACCCCACCGGCGCTTGCCGATGCAGATTGGTACAGGGTTGCCGCTGGCCGTGGTGTTCTTGGCGCTGCCGAAGGCGTAGGACGGGGCGTTCTCCGGGCCTGCACTCTGCTTGAGTCCGGAGGCCTGGGGGCTGAGCATCTGGATGACGCCGCCGGCGACCAGGCCGGCACCAAGCTGCACGGCCCAGGTCTGCCCGAAGTAGGTGCCGGCGACGATCAGTACGGCCCCGATGATCGTCTGGAGCAGCCCGGCCCGCTTGCTCCCCGAAACGACCGGTACGATGCGAATCTCTTGCGCCCCGCCGAGGGCAAAATCCTTCTCGGAAACATTCTTTCGGTTCCGGAAGATCGCGAAGCGCATACCCTTTCTTTCAAGATTCCTGATCGCCGCCTCAAATCCCTCCAAGGTGCACTTCAGCGCCTTGAAGGCCTCGCCCACGGATCTGCTGCCGAGCTCACGATAATGAACCCGGCCAAAGAGCTTGATAAGCGGGCCGGAAAGAAGAATGGTGGTCATGGCTTGGTTGTTGCTGAGCGTGGCCGCCAAGGCTTTTTCTCCGGTCGTAAAAAAACCGCCCGGAGGCGGCTTCTTGTCATTGCATGGTGGGTGATAAATCCATGCTCATCGCTGAGTCTATGGATATCCTGAATTTCTTGGTGCTGCCGGACTTGATGTTGGTTTCCCGCTCTTTTAGGCCGCTGCCACAGGACGATGCCGAGACAATGTGCTCGCCTGGAGAAACCCGAAATTTCGCGGTCTCGCCCGAACCAATTTCCGCCGCTCGTCGCCCGTCGATGCTCACTGTGGTATTGCAACCGCCGCCCACAAAGCCTTTGTCTCGGGTTACAACCAGTGTTGAATCGCCGTTTGCTGGGACCTGGTACGCGAAAAGCCTTGATGCCGGCACTGGGTCCGCCTCGCTGGACGGTACTGGGGAGGTCGCACACCCAGCCACCAAAGCAACAGCTACCGCGCATACAAAAAATCTCATGGGGTCACTCCTGTGGAAGATAGCTCCAAGATAACATTGCTGGCGACTTACGAGTCCATTGACGAAAAGGGCCTCCCCTCCATACCCAACTGCAAGGACCGCGCACGATGACTGTCTTCAAAACGCATCTTTCAAAAGGAATTATTGCAATAATCGCCGCCATCGGCGGAGCTGGCTTAGAGGCAACGACCGACCTGATCAAAAAGAATTTCGAGCCTGCGCTCGTGAGCGTTAGGAACACTGTCGAAGACTGGCTCGATCCGCTTCCGGCTGACGCCCTGATTGGTATCAACCTGATGTTCTATATGCCGTCCACATCCGCTGATCAGCCTTGGGCGGAAGGAGTGTCAGCCTCCATCCCAGCAAAGAGATGCCACGAGCCGGGTGGCCACGATATTGTTCGTGTTTTTGATGAGTCTCCCAACGGACATCGCACGAACGTGGTGATGATGATTTATTGCAGACCGTCAGGACGTGTCTCTGTAGGCCTCGCCCCGCAGAGTGGTGACATCGTGAAACTCTATGATGGGCGCTTCAAAGATGGAGAGAAAAAAGGCTTCCCAGGTGTAACTGGTAGCTACCACGCCGGCGTCCTAACGATGCACAGACTCGATGCTGTCAAGCCAAGCGGCCCGTTGGTACCAGTCAACAAATGCCAAATCGACGCTAGCTGTGACTCAAAAAGCTTCCAAACAAAGTAGTGATCCTAACTGCCCACTCACTGTCAGCTAGAACGAAAAAGCCCAGAGCGCGGCTGAGCTTTGTGTCATCGGTTTCTCTGCTCGATCACTATGGCCGCCGCCTCGTCTTTCGCAGCATCCTGCACCTCCTTCAAGCTTTGGATCATCTGCGCCTGCAAATACGATTTTGCTTGAGTGGTAACGTTTTTAGATTTTGCGCTGGATGCGTCAATAGGGAAGCTATCTACGATGTTGGCCTGATAGTAGCTCCTGAACTCTTCAAACTGCTTTTGGCACCTAAAATTCGAGGCGTCTGCAATCTCAGTCGGGGATGCGCCTGGGCCAGAGTGAGCACGAGCATATGACTCTACACATTCACGATAAGCGAGAGCCCGAGTAAGAACCTGCACCTTAAAGTCGTCAGACGCCATCGCCGTTGACGGTGTCGAATAAGATGCAGCCACCGCTACAGCTGCTATCAAAATCCGCATGTCGCTCCCTCAGTGAAAAACCCGATCTTTCAGCAAGCACAGATCAGCGTCACATAGTTGTCGGTCGGATATCCAGCCAGCTTTCAGAGCTGCTTCCGGATATCCGATACTTTTGAGTCTCGCCCGCCTTGAAATCGCTGGAGGACTCCTTCTGTGGCTGACCAATCTGCAATGCACACAACCCTCTGCCCAGGGGATCACCCGAAATACCGTAGACGTGGCGTCCAGGGGACAGGAAGAAAGACGCTCTCTCCCCGGCACCGAGGCGACCTGCGAGAACTCCATCGATAAGTACCGCGGTGTAGCAGCCGCCTCCGGCCATATAACCATCATCCCGCGTGACTATCATTATTGCAGAATCAGCATGCCTCACTTGAAAGCTCAATAGTCGATCACTGGGTACTGGAGATGTGACCTTTGGTGACGCGGTATAGGTAGCACACCCCGCCACCAACGCAACAGCCACCGCGCCTACAAAAAATCTCATGGGGTCCCTCCTGTGGAAGATGGCCAAAAGATATCAGAAATGAAAAAGCCCAGCGGAGGGGCTGGGCTTCTGCTTTGAATCCAGGAACTAAAAATCGATAAAATCATCTGCCGGCCCTTTCGCGATGCCTTTCTTAGCATCGGTCTTCGCCTTTCTAGCATCAGCAGCCTGTTTCCGAGCTTTTTCAAGCTCCGCTAAACGATCATCAATTGTTGGGTCTGAATAAGACTGCATATCTTCATCAGCGTGATATGGATCGTTCTGCATGTCATCCCAAAGCTGCTCTAGATCCTGCACACTGTGAACCCGCAGCTTCGCGTTTTTCTTGATCCAGGCCTCACGATACTCTTCCATCTCTTGTTCGGCCTGCTCCACCATTTCGTTGCTGCCGTACCCCATTGAATCTACCTCGCCGCTGGTGGATATAACAGCAATATACGGGTTGGATCCAAAGAGCGTCTAGATGTACGGATGTCCAGTAACGCCCCGCCCCGCTCCGATAGTAGCCTCTTGCCCTCACGCAACGGATTCCCCAGTCCTTCGCCTGCAAACCCAAGGACTGGGATTGCGCCAATGTCGGCGCTTTTATGACCTGGAGGTCAATGTGGCATACGACGTAACTCAAAGTGAGCTGAGGGCTCTTGATGCAGCTTTTCAATGTCTCGCCGCCAGTCTGAAGCATGCTGGTGTTTTGGATGAAGACCTGTACGTGGCGCGTCTCGAGTCGCATATTTCTGGCGACTATCTGATCGCGGACAATAAAGAAATCTTCAATCTAAGCCTGCAGCGCTACATCGATGATATTAAGCGGGTGAAGGGCCCCGTCAAGTAATTTGGCTTATGAGAGCTGCGGTCTTTTGGTCGGCTTCAGCTCTCATTTTCGCCTCTTCATGCACGCATCCTGCTTGTTGTTTGCTCATGAATTCCTCCAGCGGCAGCGCCGCATGATTTAGTTAGTTGTGCGTCTCTGTGCCTTAGGATCAGGCGCGTCCGGTCGAGCCAAGGCCCGCCGAAGACAATGACCTCTGACGGCCGGCCGTACAGGTGGTGCAGCAGGAAAGGTCCGGGGCCGAAGGTCTCGGTAGCTTCGCCGGGCAACCCTGGATCAGTTCCGAGGAAAATTCCTGCGTGGTTCGGGTGCACTGTCCGGCCAACTTCCATCACGACCATGTCGCCGCGCTGCGGCTGATCGACCCGGTAGAAGCCGGCGGCCTCGTAGTTCGCCTCGTAGAGGCTGGTATTGTCCTTGCTCTCCCACCAACCGTCGGCGCGTTTGAAGGCCTCGAACTCCAGGCCCCACTCGCGCTTATACCAGTCAGCGCAGACCTGCCAGCAATCCCACGCGCCGTGCACGAATGGCCGCTTGAGCAGTGGCGTCTCGCCGGTGGGCACCACCGTTCTGAGGTCGCCCTCCGGCCAGCTCAGGATGTGCCAGGGAAGCTCGGTTGCTTCGCACGTGGCCAGGTCCCGGGGCGAAGGCCTGCTGGTGGCGTCCGGGTGGGAGTGAACAATGCCGATCACCTCGCCCAGATCCTCCGCCGCGGCGTACTCCTCGGGATCGATGCGGAACTCCTCGTTTGGCTCGGTTGCGGTGTTCCGGCACGGGAAGTACTGCTGCTTTCGCCCAACGGCCAGCAGAAGCCCGCAGCACTCGGCTGGGTAGGTTTCCGCAGCGTGAGCCTGGATCGCGCTCAAGATGTGTTTGCGCATGGTCAGCTCCGGGCTATCAGGGAAACTGCAGGGAATCCGCCGAAAGGCAGCGGGTTTCCCTCACCGAAGCGTGGGATGCAGCCGCGGCCCAGGGTGGCATCACATTCGTCCAGCTCCGGGTTGTCGGTGACGACTCCGTCCTTGGTGACGTAGGGGCCGGTGTAGCCGCAGTTCGGCCCACGGTAGCCACCGGTGAGGCACCAGTGGCACAGCGTCGTGGCCTGGCGGCCGATGGACTCGCCGCCCACATCACCCGGGCTGGCAAGCTCCCAGGTTACCGTCTCCCCGTCCTCGTTCGTCTTCTGGTCGATGTACCAGACCTCGATCGTCTCTTGGGTTGGGTCGGCCTGAGGGTTGCCGGCGGGGAAATTCTCGGCGTCCAGGTACGTGCCCAGCGTGTGACGCATGGTCAGCTTGAAATCCACCAGGTCCTCGAACGCCAAGCAAAGCGCGGTGATCCGGCCGTTGACATTACCGACCGAAAACGTGGGGCGAACAGCAGTTCCGTCACCGTTCGCCTCAAAGCCATCAGCCTGCAGCGGCCAGGCGCCGTACTCGTTGCCCTGCCACCAGATGGCCTTGGCCGGAAGTTCGTCCGCAGCCGAACCGGCGACGATCAACTCGGCCTCGGTGTGCGGGATGGTGTGCCCGTGGAAGCGCAGCACATCCGCGCCGTAGTCCGACCCGTCCAATTCGAAGAGCAGCACTTCACTGCCAGGCTCAAGCACTTGGATGTCACTGATCAGCGGCATGATTGCCCCTTATGGCTGGAAAGCCCGATTGAAAGTGGCAGTGAGTTTGTAAATCCCGCCACCGATTGGAGTCGGAACTGGATTGATGCAGGTGAACAGACCCAGCTCCCCGAGCGGAGTCGTCCACAGGAAGGCCTTCGCTCCGGCGTGCCGATCCAGAAAGCCCATGATCTCCAGCGCCATGGCTTTCTGGCCGATGACCGTTATCGGGTAGAAGTCTTCCTTGTTGTTAGGCCCGTCGCCTGCCGTTTGCTTGTAGCCGCTACCGAACTGCGAGGTCCGCACCCGATAGGTGATCTCGGGCGAGTCGCCGCGCTGGGTGGGCCAGGTGAATATCTCGATGGCCATCAGCCCCTCCCGTTGATAACGCGCCAGATTGCGCCGCCTGGCTGCAAGCCTCTGGCAATTGCGATTTCTGCTTCAGCCTTGGCCGCTTGCTGGATGCCTTTGCCCATTTGGGTTGTGTCCTCCTGGGTTGTGCCGCCAGCGCCAGAAGTCTGGACCGATACAGCGACCGGGAAGTTGTACACGTTCCCCCCGCTACCTCCTCCACCGCCAGTTACCGCTCGCACGCCAAGCTGGCCGCCGGCCGTGCGAGTCAGCGGCATGATCGCCTCTTCCCCGGCCTCACCCATGATCCCGATCCCGCCCCCAGCCATGCCGAACGCTGTCGGCTTGCTGACCACGGAGTTGGTGAATGCGGCGCCATTGGCAAACATCTGCACGCCGCCCGACCAGGCGCCGCCCTTGGCCTGAATGCTGCCCGGGGTAAAGCCTGATAGGTCGCCGGAGTATCCGGCCTGGGTAGATCCAGCCGAAGAAGCGCCGCCGAAGTACGAGCCGGCGGCGGATGCGGCAAGGCCGAAGAGCGCGCTGAGCCCTTCCGACGCTGCCGTCCTGGTAGCAATCCGAGCCATGTCCGCCAACACCGACTTGGTGAAATCCGAAAACGAGCCCTTCCCGGTCATTGCGAAGTTGACGACGGCATCTTCCATCGAGCTGAAGGCGTTACCGAACAACGCATTCGTCTGGCCGGCAATGTTGCGCGCCGAATCCAAGTAGTTGGCCCACGCCGATGTCGCGCCCTTTGTCCAATCGCCCTGGGCGGCTTCAACATCTGCATAGTTCTGGCGGATTTGATCAGTGGCTTTTTTGTTCGCATCTGCGAGAGCCTGGGACTTGCGAGCAAACTCCTCATCCGACATGTTTCGCGAAGGGTCGGACCGCTGATTTTCAAGTTCCAGCACCTGCTGGGCGAACCGATCTTGCTGGCTGTTCAATTCACCGTTGAGCGCGTTCTGGCGATCTCCCTGGCCTACGCCCAGCACGGCGCGCTTGCCAGCCAGTTCTAGGGCTCGCTGCTGCTGGCCCAGCGCCTGAACGTAGGAACTGATCGCTCGCTCCTGCTTGGCGAGTCGCCCGGTTTCGTTGGTAGCCAATACTTCAAGCTGGCTATCCGCATCCTTTTGCGCCTTGATCATCCCAGCACGCGCATCGGCGATCTTCTGATCCAGCTGGATGCTCTGCGCGGCAGTTGTGGTCTTCTTGCCCTTGGCCGCCTCCAGAGCCGCAATCTCCGCCTCGTAGGCAGCGGTTACCTCGTCGCGCTCGTTACCGATCAGCGCTTCGCGCTTAAGCGCATAGTCGGCCTGGGAAACAAGTCCTGCTTTCTGCGCCGCGTCCAGTTCCTTCTGGGCATTTTTGTACTCTTCGGTGATGACCGCCAAGTTATTCTTGGCGTTGTTGAAGCCGGTCAAATCGACCTGCGTTCCGGCGGCCTTCGGATCTTTGAATTGATCGTTGATGTTCGCCAGGTTCTTGTCAATTACCGCCTGATTCAGGCGCGGGTCGTTGGGCGCGACCTTACGGATGTCCTCAATCTGCCGCTTGTACTCCTTGATCGCATCGTTGCGCTTCTGCTCATTCGTCCACGCAGACTTGGCGAGAGCATCGACCTTTGCCATCGACGACATGGCGTCGGCTTGGGCTTTAGCCTGCTCACCCTCCCATTTGGCGATATCCGCTTGGGCAGCCTTCTGATCCTCCAGCATGTTCAGACGATTCTGATAGAGATCGATCATCTCTTGCTTGTTCTGAAACAAGCCAACATCGCCGGACTGCGCCCCAGCCAAATCGCGCCGAGCCTGCTCAATGTCAGAATCGAGGTCTGGTCGGCCGATATTCTTTAGGCTGTCCGCCGCCCTGGCGACTGCGTTGTAACCCTTTTCCCAGAAACTCAGGTTCTCCAGGATCCGCGGGGTGCGCTCATTGATTGCATCGGCATACTGCTCGGTCGCCAGCTTCACAGCACCGGCGTGGTCGCCTTGCTTCTCCAGCGCAGCAATCTGCGAATAGACCGAGGCCGTCAGGTAGTGATACTGCTCGTTCAGCGCTGCCGATGCCTTCACCGGGTCGTCAGCAATCTTTGCGAACTCAGCGACCGTTTCCTTGGCAGCCTTGCCGGTGGCCTCCTGCATCGACACTGCAGCCTGGGTGATGCCGAGAAAGCTGTCGCCTGCGATTTTGCCGTTGTCCGCCAGCAGGGCCAGTACTTCAGCAGCCTGCCCTGTCGTCCCGACGGTTGCGCCAACCTGGCGCGCCATATCCCCCAGCTGATCAGCACTTTTTCCAGCAAAATTCCCCGTCAGGATCAGGGCCTTGTTATAGGTGTCTTGCTCCTCGCTGCCCCTGTGGTAGGCATAGGCCAAACCGCCGACGGCCGCAGTGGCGAGAGCCAGCGGTGCAAGGATAGCGAGCAGCCCTGCAGCGCCCGTTCCTGCTCCGGCGCCCAACTGGGCTACGGCGCGCACACCGCTGCCCCAATCGCCGGAAGAAAGCGCATTACCGAGCTGAACGACATTCTCCTGAGCTTGCCGAGTGCCGAGGCGCAGCTTGTCGAAGCCGGTAGCGGTCCTTTCGAGCTTGTCGTAGTCCTTGTCGATCTTGCTCAGAGCGCTGTTGTACTGGTCCTGGCTGATTCGCCCCTCGTCGAGATGCTTGCCCAATTGCTCAACTTGGGTATCCAGTTTGGCCAGCGCAGCGCGAGCAGGATCAATGGCGCCCAGCAGGCTGTTCAGGGCCTTTTGCTCATCCATGGCCGACTTGGCCAGGGCTACCTGCTGTTTGTCGAGCTGCGCCGAGATCTTCGCGGCCTCAGCCTCTCCATAGGCGCCTGTCTTGGTCAGCTTCGCCAGCGCGTCACGCTGTTTCGCCAGGTCTTGGGTGGTTTTAGCGCTGGTGGACAGCGACTTCTCCAGCGCCTGCATTTCGTTCATCAGCGAAACGGCGGACTGCTCGGCCCGGCCACCGGCCTTCGCCATGTCATCCAGGCTAGTTTTCGCCTGGATTGCATCGGCCGAGTCGATCTTGACGCCGAGTTCTGCAATGTTCATCGACTCACCTTGAATAAATGCCCGTGGTCACGGGCTGTTTTCCCTTTCCTCCGCCATGACGCGCAGGGCTTCGCCTTCCAGCACCTGCAGGTCAGGGAAGATTTCAGCGAGCTTTTTCTTCTTGATGCCGAGGAAGCCGGCCACGTCGCGGATGCAGCTGTAGTCGAGACCGATTGCGCCGCCGGCGCCGGCACGCCATTGAGTGGACATCCTGTTGAACAAGAGGAAGGCAGACCAAAGACATGGCCAAATCTCAAACTCTTCCTCTACGTCCTCAGCGTCCCAGCCAAATGCGGCAAGCTGCTCTGCATTGGGAGGAGGCTCATACAGGGCGCGGGCGGCGCGAATCAGTTTCCCGTGCGGGCCTTGGCGTAAGCAGCCTGGTAAGCATCTACAACAGCCTCGGTTGTTCCGTGGCACGAGGTCACCAGCGCCTTGATTCCCTCGTCGTTGAACTCATCGCCGAACTCCCAGCCAACAACCAGATCCTTGATCTGCCGCATCTGGTTTTCGGTGTCGACAGCAACAATTTCGGACACGGTAGGCTTGTCGCCGAACCGATCTAATCCATCCTTGCGACGCTGGTTCCACTCATCGAATAGCGCCGCCAGCTCAATCCGGTTTCGGTATTTGAAGGTGAATTCAACCTTCACCGGATCTTGGCCAACTACGGGGATCATCACCGTGCCCGGGAAGGTCGGCGCTTGGGCAATCTTGAACTTAGCCATGATTAAGCCCCGCCGCCGGCAGCCACAGGCGCGCGATACGCGGTGATTTCAGCGTTGATGGTGAAGCCAAAGGAGACTGCCGCGCCTTCGTTTCGCACGAGCGTTGGGGTTTTGTTGAAAGAGGCATAGCCGGCGTAGTAGATCGTTTTGCCGTTGGGCAGCGACATGCGCAGGATCCGCACTTCCTTTTCGCGATCGGCCTTATCGAGCTCTTCGTACCAGGCCAGGCTGTCGTCGTCGGCCAGTTGGAAGGCGAACGCCTGCGCATTTTTGGTGGTCGGGATCTGCTTGTCGCGACGCGCCTCTAGCGGCGCATAAGTCCAGTACTGCTGCTCGCCGCCGGACATGGAGTTGCCGATCACCTGGTTGACGGCTACCCAGCCGGTAACTTTCTTCGCGGTGCCTCCACTGATGCCATTAGGGAAGAAAGCCACGTTGGAGGTGTCGATGCCTTCCAGGGTGAACGCGCCAGCGGCCGCGTTGGATACACGGACGGCTCGCTCATTGATGTCCTCCCAGCCGGAGGTGATCAGAAGGATATCGCCATTGGCAAAGCCATTGGCGGCGCTGGTAGCGACACCCGGGTTCGCGTTGCTGATTGAAGAAATCAGCTTGGCGGCAGCGAATCCGCTGGAAATCGAAAGTGTTGCCCCGTTGGGGAAATAAACAGACATGGGTTTTCCTCTTTGCAGAAATGACAAAACCCGCTCAAAGGCGGGTCCAGGATTTGCCCAACGGGCGGGTTATGGAGTGGTGTCGGACCGGTATGAGAACGATAGCGGTACGGTGTAGGTTGAATCGCCCGTGATGCCAGGGCCCATCTCTACTGGGGTCATTGGCGTGACGACAAAACCGTTTTTGGTATCCCGCACGTAGAGGGGGAAAAGTCCGATTAGCTCGTCGGCAATGGGATTCGTCTTGGTCTTGCCGGTGCCCGCCGGCGCGATGATGCTTACCTGAAACACACCAGTGAACAGACGGTGGTCGCCGCCCAGCGTGTTGCTCGCGGTATCGCCGGGGATCGTGAACGCTCGCAAGTAGGTTTCATCCGCTGCCGGGGTGTAGGCCATGTTCTCGAACACGATCTTCAACTTTTGCGGCCTGGCATTGTTCCAGGCGATGAGCTTGGCCTCGTAGATCGAGGCGATGATTGCATGACTCATACCTGGTTGTTCCTGATGGCCTCCTGCACGATCTGCTGGAAGCGTGCCACGGTTACCCGGACCATGCCGCCAGGGGCCTGGGTGGAATGGCCGAACTCCAGCGGGATCGCGTAAGGCAAATTGTTGATGATGTAGGCCATCTGGCCGGCGGTGAAGTCGCTCATCGCAGCCACCAGAGCGGCGGTAGTCTCGACGCCGCTCGGGTCCACCTCGTCAAAGGTGACGTTCTCGACTACGCCAAGCGAGATGTGCCAGTTCGCACGGAACCGCCCACCGACGTATCCCTCGGGCGCCTTGACGTCCATGCCGTCGTTGAGCTTGCGGCCTTTCTTGAGTCGCCCGCCCTTGGTGAGATTGGCCGGGTCACTGCGCAGAGCGGCGTTGTGGTCGTCGACAGCCTTGTTGTACCGGGCCGCCACAGCGTTCTGAGCCCATATCTCCGGGTTACCCACGGGAGAAATGCGGATCAGGCTGGTTCCCACCTCAATGATGATTTCGCGCACGCTGGCGTCGATGGCTTCGGTTGCTTGCTGAGCGAACTCGGCAAGGCTCAGCGCGAAACTGCCGGACTGTCCGGCACCCGCTAGGCTCACGACCGGACCTGCAATTCATATAGGACCGGCGTGCCGGCGGGGTTGACCTCTTTCATCGGAGGAACAATCGACCAAGTTCGGCCCTGGGCAACCACCTTGTCGAGCAACCCAGGCACCCAGGCCATGCCTTGCGCGGCGATCTTCAGCTTCTTGTCGCCCTGCCTGATGAGACTGTTGGCTTGGAACTCTTGGCCGGTGAAGTCGAGCAGGATGCCCTGGGCGATTTGTTCGACGGTTGCGCCTGGCACTTCAGCTCCCTGATTGGGATCGTACTCGCCCGGCTCCGTCCTGCTGATGATCACAGGCTGGCCGAACTCTGTGATCATCTCCATAGCCATCACGGCCATTTCGTCGTAGAAGGCCATATATTTACCTAATAGGGATTTCCATGACTAACAAGGAAAGATTGCAGCTATTGGTCGCGGCGGCTAACCGCCTCGTCAAAGCGTCCGCGGACTTTACGAGCGTTGACAAACTCCCGGCGAGGCAGGCTCTCAGAGAGGCCATTCGCGTCGCATTGGCGGGGACGTGCGCAGAAGAGTTTACCGATGAATTGATAACTCAATATGCCCGACACTACGTCCCGTTCGACTCATACGACTTCAGAACCTTGACTGACCTCGTGTCAGCGGCGACTGATGACGACTTAGCCAATGTTTTCGTCTATTGCAAAACCAGGCAAATGGAGAACTTTTGATTCAGGCCCTAACCGCAAACAATCCCCGTCGCTGGAGATAGTCGGCGAACTGGGTCGCGCTTGGCCGATCCGGCGCCGCAGGCAACAGCCGGCCGCTGGTGTTGGAAATCGTCGCGTATTCGCGAGTTACCGCACCTTCTACACGCTCCAGCGTCACGGCCCCCTTACGCTTGTCCGGTGGATCGATGTCGTCCTGATGAATTTCAGCAGCCAGGGCCATCTGGCCGTACTGGATCCGAGCCGGAAGGTAGTTGTTGGGCTTAATTTCGCAGTCCAGCTCAACCCCCCGGCGCGGCCAGGCCATCGCCTGGTTGCTCGACATCTTCCTGCCCTTCCAAGTCATGCCATCCATCACCAAGGCAGACCGGCGCAGCAATGCCTCTTGCACCGACTCCTCCGCAGGGATAGTCACGCCGAACTTGTCGGCGTACATGACCAGATCTGCGGCGCTCGCGTAGCTTTCGGCGTCAGGCTTGCCGGTACCGTCCTCAATGATGAGTGTCATGAGTTATTCCGCAGGAATGAGTTTTACAAGATCGGCTTTCGGGGCTTTCGGGTCGAACTCGACGCCTCGGGCAGTCAGCCAGTCGCGCAATTCTGCCACACCCATCTTCGCTGGATTGGTTTCGGCTTCGGCTTCGTCCGCTGCATACTCGGGTTTCAGCTTTGCCTTGGGCGGGCTATCAGCCTCATTTTCGCGGTTCTCGGTAGCGCTCGCATCGATGATGCGCAAACCGGCCTTCTTGGCCAACGCCTTCACGTCGTCTTCGTAGCGGTGGAATGGGCCCGGAAGGTACCAGATGTTTTTATCGGTCATAGCTGTTACTCCGCTGCGCCAGGGTGATAAACCCTGACGCAGTCATTGAGGGGTCACTTGGAGGCGTCACCGATCAGAGCGACACCGGCGGTGTGCTTGATGCTGGTGGCTGTCTTGTCCCAGTTGGTGCCGGTTGCCAGTTCGGCGTCGGTTGGCGACTTGCCGCCGGTGGTGGTGTCCCAGGTGTAGCCCTT
>Ga0079104_1001696_pt1 | contig 14094 bp, 13 predicted proteins | sample MedtruBG_FD_76829 | JGI IMG/M metagenome (GOLD analysis project Ga0079104, IMG submission 76829) | Root nodule microbial communities of legume samples collected from California, USA - Medicago truncatula BG | ecosystem: Host-associated > Plants > Roots > Nodule | place: USA: California... | reverse complement strand
TGCCAGTGGGCCAACGCCGCTTCGAGCGCCGCGTTATCGGGGCCAGTGAAGGCTGCCTTTTTCACGACGCGCTCGGCATTGCCCGCCGCCAGATGATAGCCACGCGCCGCTTTGCTCAGGCTGCCCTGACGCAACACGCCCGCGGAAAGCAGCTGCTCTGCGACGTCCAGAATGTCTTCAACCTGGCCGTGAAGCAGCTCCAGTTCCAGCTCGCAAATTGGCTCCTGGTGGCTGCCGGCTTTTACGTCACCGAGATCCAGCGCCAGTTCGATGCGGCTCTGGTTGTGGTTCACCAGCCATTTTTCGCGATAAAAATCGGTGCTGAACAGTGGGTTCACCTGCGAAGCCAGTTCTGGCGGCAGCGTGCCTTCAGGCCAGACTTCAGCGGGCAGTTTTTCCAGCGCCAGTTCGGCTTTATCAAGGTCAATGTTGTATTCCGGCCGTGAATGCAAACCACCCACCACTTTCCCGGCAATCTTCATCGTCATTTCATAGCGACCGTTATGGCCGCGGATCCGCAGTCCCATATCGTGGCGGCGCAGCCAGTTATCGGCGGTTTCGTAGTAAATATTGAGGAGTTGAGCGGCTGGAACATGCTCCGCCGAAAGGGCATTGAGCTGGGTGCGCAGCGTCTCGACGCCATCCTGCTCAACGATGAACTTCAATTCGATTTCCTGATCCATGACTGATTTCTTATGGTTGCGTTGCCTGGATTGAACATTACGCCGAACTTCCGCGCATCTTTTTTGTCAGTAGAGTGTATTTCGCGGTACTTTTCCATGCAACGTCCTCCTGGAGGATTCCGATTGCCGGAGAATGCCTGGCATCGTCAGACTGATGCCATTACTATCGATTCACTTTATGACAATAACGAATGACCTGATGCCTAAATTACGCCTGATTGGATTAACTTTATTTGCACTTAGCGTTTCTGCCGTGGTTCACGCGGAAGAAACACGTTACGTCTCTGACGAACTGAACACCTGGGTACGCAGTGGCCCTGGCGATAACTATCGCCTTGCAGGCACTGTAACTGCGGGTGAAGCCGTCACCCTGCTGCAAACCAACGATGCTACCCAGTACGGACAAGTTCGCGACAGCAACGGGCGTACCGCATGGATCCCATTGAAAGAGCTGACCAGCGAGCCGAGCTTTAAGACGCGCGTGCCGGATCTGGAAAGCCAGGTCAAAACGCTGAGCGATAAGCTGACCAATATTGATACCACCTGGAATCAACGCACTGCGGATATGCAGAAGAAAGTCGCTCAGAGCGACAGCGTGATTAACGGGCTGAAAGACCAAAATCAGAAGCTGAAAAATGAGCTCATCGTGGCGCAGAAAAAGGTGAGTGCCGCCAATCTGCAGCTGGATGACAAACAGCGCACCATCATTATGCAGTGGTTTATGTACGGCGGCGGCGTGCTGGGCGTGGGTCTGATCCTCGGCCTGGTTCTGCCACGTCTGGTACCGAGCCGTAAACGCAACGATCGCTGGATGAACTAACGGCTTCACCACCGCCCGATTAGCCATCTCTTCTACACTTCCGTATTATCATCAGATAAACAGAGTGAGGAGAGAGTTGGCGTGAAGACATATCTGGTCGGTGGTGCAGTTCGCGATGCGTTGTTAGGCCTGCCGGTCAAAGACAAAGATTGGGTCGTTGTCGGCGCCACACCACAGCAAATGCTTGACGCGGGCTACCAGCAGGTAGGTCGCGATTTTCCTGTTTTTCTCCACCCGAAATCCCACGAAGAGTACGCCCTGGCGCGCACTGAGCGAAAATCAGGTTCCGGTTACACCGGTTTTACCTGCTATGCCGCACCGGACGTGACCCTCGAACAAGATTTACTGCGACGTGATCTGACCGTTAACGCCCTCGCCCAGGACGATAACGGCGAAATTGTCGACCCGTATAACGGCCAACAGGATTTGCAAAACCGCCTGCTACGCCACGTTTCCCCGGCTTTCAGTGAAGACCCTTTGCGCGTGCTGCGCGTCGCCCGTTTCGCCGCCCGCTATGCGCATTTAAGCTTCCGCATTGCCGATGAAACGATGGCACTGATGCGCGATATGACCGCCGCTGGCGAGCTGGAGCACCTCACCCCGGAACGCGTGTGGAAGGAAACCGAGAACGCACTCGGGACGCGCAATCCGCAGGTTTTCTTCCAGACCCTGCGTGACTGCGGCGCCCTGAAAGTGCTGTTCCCGGAAATCGACGCGCTGTACGGCGTGCCCGCCCCTGCCAAATGGCATCCGGAAATCGACACCGGGGTGCATACGCTGATGACCCTGAGCATGGCAGCGATGCTCACGCCTGCCATTGACGTACGTTTCGCCACGCTGTGCCACGATTTAGGCAAAGCCCTGACGCCGAAAGAACTGTGGCCGCGCCATCATGGACACGGTCTTGCGGGCGTAAAATTGGTGGAAGGGCTTTGCGCACGACTGCGAGTGCCGAATGAAATGCGCGATCTCGCCAAACTGGTGGCGGAATTCCACGACCTGATCCACACCTTCCCAATGTTGAAAGCGGCCACTATCGTAAAGCTGTTCGACAGCATCGATGCCTGGCGTAAACCGCAGCGCGTGGAGCAAATCGCGTTAACCAGTGAAGCCGACGTACGCGGGCGTACCGGCTTTGAAGACTGCGATTATCCGCAGGGGCGTTTATTGCGCGAAGCGTGGGAAGTCGCAAAATCTGTGCCGACCAAACCAGTCATTGAGGCCGGGTTTAAAGGACCGGAAGTGCGGGAAGAACTGACGCGCCGACGCATTGCTGCCGTGAATGCCTGGAAAAACGAGAAAGGGTTGAACAGCGAGCCAGTAGCGTAAACATTTCGGCATAAAAAAATCGCCTTTACCCGCAGAGATAAAGGCGATTGAGGGCTACATTTGACTTAACATGACATTGTCAAACGCCGTTCATGGAAGATTACTTAGCTTTATCATCGATGAAGAATTTTATTGAAGAGGCTTTGTTATCAAATGACAATTTTTTAAGATCGGGAATCTGTTCACCTGACTTCACTTCAATATAAGCCCCCTGATAGTCACGTTCAGCATACACGCGGGCGTTATAACCCTCAGCAACCTTTATTGAGGACATCTTACCATCGAAATTAGGCATATATTCCCAATATTGATAACCCCCATTGAGCCATGGAGTATCCCCCATAATGTTTACCGATTGGCCATTATAATGACCGTCATAAGCAATCGCTTTAATGATCTGTACAGAGGAGACCTGATTGTTTAGGCTTATCTTATTTGTAACAGGTACCGATTTATATTGGTACGAAGTCCCTTTGTACTGACAGTCTTCGTATAAACTTACTCCTAACGAACCTGTAGGCAGCAATACGGACGACACCGCTTCATTGGCGTAAGTCCCGTTTTTCATCTTGATACCGTCTAAGCACTCGATGTCCTGAGTGATATCCAGGGAATCACCCGCTAACCCCTCATCCTGGAACAGTGTGGCAGCTATAAAACCGGTATCAGGCGTTGGATCTGGCTGCGGTGCTGGTTCAAAACTCGTCACCACCATTTTGGCAACTGTCGCCGGATTTGGTGATATACGTTCAATAACAACAGTTTCACCGAGAGAGATATCTTTCTCATCTGACTTAACGTGGGTAATAGTGCTATCTTCAGTCACGGTGCTATATTGGCATTTGCCATTATCGCAGTTGAAAATAGAGTTCCCTTTTTTCTTATCATCATTAATAACTTTAGCGATATAAGAAGAACCGTCTGCACTGTGAAGTTGCGCTTTATCAAAATCCACAAATATATAGGGCACGTTATTGATTTTCGACACGCTCATTGACTTCACGCTACCATCTGAAACAACCGGGTTGTTACCGTCGAGCATATCTTTCGTCACAGTCAGCTGGCCCAGTACCGCCTTATTCGGATAGTCACGCGTAACGGTTATCACAGAGCCCACTTTCAGGCGGCTTGTCGCATCAAAAGCGGAACGCAATGACACTTCTTTTCCGAAGTAGCCCACACCGGTGTAGTAAGACTGGGAGCCCTCGCTGTTAAAGAGATATTTCCCGTCGACAGCAGCAGTAAACCCATAGCCACTTTTCAGCTTGCTTGCATCCAGGTTAACAACAACGTTTGTTTGACCATTAAGCAGCGTGACCAAAATCCCCTTCAGATCGGTCTTATCAATAATCGGGTCTGGGTCTGGTGGAACAGGGCCATCGGAATCATCCGGCAGCGGCGTGTTCTTCACTTCTTTAACGATATTACCCAGTTCGTGCTCCGGGGTATCACCACTGATATCCCAAAGGATCGCCCCACCGAAGCCCTGATCGAGAATGTAATCTACTTTTTCGTTAATAGATTGCGGATCGTCATAGGTCAGAAATTCTTGCTTGGTCTTGCTGTAGAGATACGGGACGTGTGACTCCGGATCCCAATAGCGCGTGTATTCACCGCTCGACAGTTTTTGCTTCAGCACGTACCACGGGTTGGTACCGGTAAACTGGTCTGCATCGTCCCAGGCACCTTTCACCGTCGCGGCACCGGTGTTAAACATGCCCGGTAAACCTGGAATCAATTCTGTTCCGGGGACATGGCCCCAGCCACGGCCATAATAGGGAATCCCCATCATCAGCTTGGCTTTTGGCACTTGCCAGGTATTCACGTAGGCACTCATGGTGTCAGCCACGTTCAGGTCTTTATCTTCGTCATGGCTGTTTTCATACAGCGGCGCGTTATGACCGGTTAACGGGTCGAAGGCACCGTGAATGTCATACGCCATCACGTTTACGCTATCCAGTAACGGCGCCGTCACCGCCGGGTTGATGTACTGAATGTTGTTGTGGTTGGTAGTGACGGCCGCAGAGAGCTGATAGTACTTATCATCTTTCAGACCCTGCGCGTCCAGCTTGCTACGCAGCGACTGGATAAGCTTAGTGAACTGAGTTTTCTCAGCGTCGGTATCCGGGTATTCCCAGTCGATATCCAGGCCATCAAAGTGCCACTGCGCCATGTAGCTGACCATGCTATTGGCCAATTTATCAAGGCCTGCATCCGTAGCGGTTGCCGCTTCGAAAACGCCTTCCTGAGAGTTATTCCAGCCACCGACAGAAATCATATGCGCCACGTTGGCCGCGTCGGTACGTTTTTCCAGATCTTTGATAAGACCCGGTGCTTTTTCGGTGTCATGCATGGTCACCACACCGTCTTTCACCACCGCAAAACCGTAGTTAAGGTGAGTCAGGCCCGTGTAGTCCACTTTATCGGGGGTAAAGAAGTCATGCGCTTCATACACACCCCATTCCGGGAAGTAGCCAATCACTTTACGCTGTGCGGCGACGTTCGCCTTTTCACGGTTCTGCAGATCGATTGCATCCTGGCCGGTATACGGCGTGAACTGGAAGGTAGCGTAAGGATTGATGTTGATGGCATCACCGGAAACCCAAACCGGATCGGTGCCCGGACTGATGCCCTGGTCAACCCACCATTGTGCGGTCCAGTAATATCCGAGGAAGCGAACAGTATCGCCACCTTTATAGGTACGGTTCGGATCGTAGTCTTCTGAAATAATTGCCAATTCTTGTTTGGCTGCAACCTGGGCTAACACATTGCCCGGGAAGTTATTTTGGGAGGGGTCGGTATACGCTATCCAGGTATGACCACCATCTTTGGTGATCATCATTGAATAATCGAGGCCGGAAAACGTATTGGTTTGATCGTTTGCCGTAACGGTCGCAGCAGACGATAACATTGGGAATCCGACGGCAGAAAAAAGAATCGCCGTGGTTAATTTATTCAAGCGCATAAATAGGCTCCGAATTTGTCCATAAACTCATTATTAACGAGACGTGCATCCAAAAAAAATGCTCGTTAAAGTAACATTTACGCGTTATGGCAAGAACTGAATGAAATAATTAGAATACTTAATTTCCCCTTATTTAAGTGTTCAAACATGCACTTGGATTATAATTAAAAATGAAAAAGCCTCGCTGAACGAGGCTTTATTTTGATGACGTGAATTTTCTATTCGTTACATGAATACTGCGTAAACCGCGGCCGCGACGATAAAGCGGTAGATGGCGAAAGGAATGAACGTGATGCGTTTAATGATGTGCAGGAACGCTTTGATAGCGATCAGCGCGACCACAAACGCCGACACGAAGCCCACGGCAAACATCGGAATGTCCGAGCTGGTCAGGAATCCGATGCTCTTGTAGAGATCAAGCGCCGTGGCACCCATCATCATTGGCACCGCCAGCAGGAAGGAAAACTCCGCCGCTGCATAGCGGCTGATACCCAGTAGCATTCCGCCCGCAATGGTTGAACCTGAACGAGAAAAGCCCGGCCACAGCGCCAGGCACTGGAAACAACCCACCAAAAACGCCTGAAGATAGGTCATATCATCCAGACCCGAAGTGCGCGGCTCTTTCGGTTTAAAGACTTCGGCGATGATCAGCAGCACGCCGCCGACAATCAGCGCGTACATCACGTTAATCGGGTTGAACAATGACTTGATGAGATCGTGTAACACCAGGCCCAGCACCACCGCCGGGAACATTGCCAGCAGCACGTGAATAAGCGACAGACGCCCGGTACCTTCGCCTTCATGAACCGGCGGACGACCAAAATGAATGCCGATCAGGCCAAACAGACGACGCCAGAACATCACCACTACGGCGAGGATCGATCCTAACTGGATGACCACCTCAAACGTATTCGCTGTTTCGCCTTCGAAGCCCAGCAGATGGCCGACGATAATCATGTGGCCGGTACTGGAAACGGGTAAAAACTCCGTCAGTCCTTCGACAACACCCAGAATGGCCGCTATCAGCAGCGAGTGCATATCGCTCATTAATAAACCCTTAAATAATAGAAAAAAAGAAGCTGAAAATTGAATCCAGCTTTAAGACATATGTATCGGCGTTTCGTTTAATCTGGATGAATCTAATCTTACGCTTTCGGATTAGCGCCACGCTCAATGATGACCCCAACGTTGGCAGCACGCGCCACAGCGCCAGGTTTGCTGAGCTTGATGCGCACCCACGGCGAATTAAAGCGCGTCAGGAGGATTTCAGCGACTTCCTCCGCCACGCGTTCCACCAGCGCGAAACGTCCTCCTTCAACGTGGGCAATGACCGCTTCGCTAATGTCGGCATAGCTCAGACAATCCTTCACGTCATCGCTGGCGGCGGATTTACGGTTGTCCCACGCCATTTCGATATCGAACACCAGCTTCTGTTCGATGGTCTGTTCCCAGTCGTAAACACCGATTGTGGTGATGACCGAAAGTTGCTCTATAAATACAATATCCATCACGCCCTGCCTGCTTTTTGTCCGTGCCGGATACCACTTCCGGCAAAATATGCGTATTATCCACAGATGAAGAGAATACCGATACATTTTCAAAACGGAACAGCGTTATGAGTGCAATCGAGCCTGGAATGGTCTTCCTCGCCTATCTCTGCGGCTCAATTTCCAGCGCCATTCTGGTCTGCCGCATCGCGGGTCTGCCTGACCCACGCGTAAGCGGTTCCGGTAACCCCGGAGCGACCAACGTTTTACGAATTGGCGGCAAGGGAGCAGCCGTAGCCGTACTGATCTTCGACATCCTCAAAGGCATGTTGCCGACCTGGGGTGCCTGGGCGTTGGGTTTCACCCCGTTCTGGCTCGGCCTCGTCGCCATTGCCGCATGCCTCGGCCACATCTGGCCCATCTTCTTCGGATTCCGCGGCGGGAAAGGCGTGGCCACGGCGTTCGGCGCAATTGCGCCCATCGGCTGGGATCTCACCGGGGTGATGGCGGGTACCTGGCTGCTGACTATTTTGCTGAGCGGCTATTCGTCGCTGGGCGCCATCGTGAGCGCCCTGGTGGCCCCGTTCTACGTGTGGTGGTTTATGCCACAGTACACCTTTCCGGTTTCAATGCTCTCGTGCCTGATCCTGCTACGCCATCATGACAACATTCAGCGCTTATGGCGTCGTCAGGAAACCAAAATCTGGGCGCGCCTGAAGCGAAAAAATAAACCGCAGAATTAGCCCTTCCCTCGCCGCCGTTCGGGCGGCGACATCAATTATTACATTTCATTAACATCATAAGCGTTTCCTATGACCGCGAACTTCCCCGGCTGATCCATACTCATTAGCGTCTGATTAATCACGCAATTGCAGGGGTGCCACTGTGTCTGGCGCGGAACGGGAGAGTGAAAAAACGGGTTGGCACGCCACGCTTGCCCTGCGGTTTTGCCACACGCCGGAGAAAACGGTGCTGGCTTCCGCACGCCATTTCGGCCCGCTGACCGTACAACGCCCTTTCTATCCTGAAGGCTCTACCTGCCATCTTTATCTGCTACACCCGCCCGGTGGGATTGTCGGCGGCGATACGCTGGATATCAGCGTCACCCTTGAACCCGATACCCACACGCTTATCACCATGCCCGGTGCCAGCAAATTTTATCGCAGCCACGGCCCACAGGCGCGGCTGAGCCAGCGTTTTGAGTTGGCAGAAAACGCCATTCTGGAATGGCTGCCGCAGGACACCCTCTTTTTTCCCGGGGCGAACGCCACGCTGCACAGCGTGTTTCATTTACAGGAAGGCGCGCGCCTGCTGGCCTGGGAGTTGTATTGTCTGGGGCGGCCGGTTATCAGCGAAACGTTCAGTCACGGTGAGATAACCAGCCGTCTTGAAGTGTGGAAGAACGGTTCGCCGTTGATGATTGAACGCCTGCATCTGGCTGATGGCGACCTGAGCGCCGTGGCAGAAAAGCCGTGGATTGGCAGCCTGCTGTTTTACCCGGCCACTGAAATCATGCTCGATGAGGTGCGCGAGTCGCTTACGCCGCTCGACGCTTTCGCCGGAGCCACCCTTGTCGACGGTCTGCTGGCGGTGCGCTTTTTATCGCACGATAACCTGATTTGCCAGCGCGCGATGCGTGAGATCTGGCAGGCGCTACGCCCGCAGCTGCTGAACAAATCCCCTTTACTCCCCCGAATCTGGCTGACCTGAGAGAACGCTATGGAACTGACGCCCAGAGAAAAAGACAAGCTGCTGCTGTTTACCGCGGCCCTGGTGGCGGAACGTCGCCTCGCCCGCGGCGTGAAGCTCAATTATCCCGAATCGGTGGCGCTGATTAGCGCTTTCATCATGGAAGGCGCGCGCGATGGCAAAACTGTGGCTTCGCTAATGGAAGACGGCCGCCACGTGCTGACCCGCGAGCAGGTGATGGAAGGCGTGCCGGAGATGATCCCGGACATCCAGGTAGAAGCCACGTTTCCCGACGGCTCCAAACTGGTCACCGTACATAACCCGATACTCTGAGGACACCGCCATGATCCCCGGTGAATACAAGATCCAGAGCGGCAACATTGCCCTGAACGTGGGCCGCGAAACGCGTAAAACGATCGTCGAAAACCACGGCGACCGCCCGATCCAGGTGGGATCGCATTATCACTTTTACGAAGTCAACCCTGCGCTGAAATTCGACCGTGAAGCGTGTAAAGGCTTTCGGCTGAACATCGCGGCAGGCACCGCCGTGCGCTTTGAGCCGGGCCAAAAACGCGAAGTCGAACTGGTGGCGGTGGCAGGCAATAAGCGCATTTTCGGTTTTCGTGGCGAAGTGATGGGCGAACTGGAGACAAAACCATGACCGAAATTTCCCGTCAGGCGTATGCCGACATGTTTGGCCCCACCACCGGCGACAAAGTACGGCTGGCCGACACCGAACTGTGGATTGAAGTGGAAGACGACTTCACCACCTACGGCGAAGAGGTCAAATTTGGCGGCGGCAAAGTCATTCGCGACGGCATGGGCCAGGGACAAATGATCGGCGACGATTGCGTCGATTTGGTGCTGACCAACGCGCTGATCGTTGATCACTGGGGGATCGTGAAGGCAGATATCGGCGTGAAAAATGGGCGGATCTTCGCTGTGGGTAAAGCCGGCAATCCGGATATTCAGCCCAACATTACGATCCCGATTGGCGTCGGCACCGAAGTGATAGCCGCCGAAGGAAAGATCGTCACCGCAGGCGGCGTTGATACCCACATTCACTGGATTTGCCCGCAGCAGGCGGAAGAAGCGCTGGTCTCCGGCGTGACCACCATGATCGGTGGTGGCACCGGCCCGGCGGCGGGCACTAACGCCACCACCTGTACGCCGGGGCCGTGGTATATCAGCCGGATGCTGCAAGCCATCGATAGCCTGCCGGTGAATATCGGCCTGCTCGGTAAAGGTAACGGCTCGAACCCGGAAACGTTGCGCGAACAGGTTGTGGCTGGGGTTATCGGCCTGAAAATTCACGAAGACTGGGGCGCAACGCCCGCCGCCATCGACTGCTCGCTGACCGTTGCCGAGGAGATGGATATTCAGGTGGCGCTGCACAGCGATACGCTGAACGAATCCGGTTTTGTCGAAGACACCCTGGCGGCGATTGGCGACCGGACCATCCATACGTTTCATACTGAAGGCGCGGGTGGCGGCCATGCGCCGGACATCATCACCGCCTGTGCACATCCCAATATTCTGCCCTCTTCCACCAACCCGACGCTGCCATACACCATCAACACCATCGACGAGCATCTGGATATGCTGATGGTTTGTCATCATCTGTCGCCGGATATCGCCGAAGATGTGGCTTTTGCCGAATCGCGCATTCGCCGGGAAACCATCGCCGCAGAGGACGTGCTGCACGACCTCGGTGCCTTTTCCCTGACCTCTTCCGATTCACAGGCGATGGGCCGCGTGGGCGAAGTGATTCTGCGAACCTGGCAGGTGGCGCACCGAATGAAAGTGCAGCGCGGCGCGCTGGAAGAGGAACAGGGCGATAACGATAACTTCCGCGTGAAGCGCTACATCGCCAAATACACCATCAACCCGGCGCTAACCCACGGTATTGCGCATGAAGTTGGCTCCATTGAAGCCGGAAAAATGGCGGATTTGGTGCTGTGGTCACCGGCGTTTTTTGGCGTGAAACCCGCTGCCATCGTTAAAGGCGGGATGATTGTGATGGCCCCGATGGGCGACATCAACGCCTCAATTCCCACGCCGCAGCCGGTGCATTACCGCCCGATGTTTGGCTCGCTCGGCGCGGCTCGCCATCACTGTCGCCTGACGTTTCTTTCCCAGGCGGCACTCGACAACAACGTGCCGGAGCAGCTGGGCTTAAAAAGCCAGACCGCAGTGGTGAAAGGCTGCCGGACGGTAAAGAAATCCGACATGATCCACAACAGCCTGCAACCCAATATCACCGTCGATGCGCAAACCTATGAGGTGCGGATCGACGGGAAACTGGTCACCAGCGAGCCAGCGGACGTGTTGCCGATGGCGCAACGCTATTTTCTGTTTTAAGGAGTAACGATGCTGTATCTGACTCAGCGTGTCGATCACGCGCATCAACTGACCGCCAGCGTTACGCTGCCGATTGATGTGCGGGTCAAAAGCCGCGCCAAAGTGACGCTCAGCGACGGACGTGAAGCTGGACTGATGCTGCCCCGCGGCCTGCTGCTGCGCGGCGGCGATATCCTGGCGAGCGAAGACGGCAGCGAGTTTATCGAAGTGATTGCCGCCGATGAGGGCGTGTCGGTAGTGTGCTGCGATGATCCGTTCCAGCTCGCCAAAGCCTGTTATCACCTCGGCAACCGTCACGTACCGCTGCAAATCATGCCCGGCGAACTGCGTTTTCATCACGACCACGTGCTCGACGACATGTTGCGCCAGTTTGGTCTGACCGTGACCTTCGCGAACCTGCCGTTCGAACCGGAAGCCGGGGCGTATACCAGCGAAGCGCAGGGGCATCACCACCATTCTCATGCGCATTCGCACAGCCACTGATGACTGATACCACGCAGCGGCTGCGATTATTACAACTGGCGAGCAGCAACCTGCCGGTAGGAGGCTACAGCTGGTCGCAAGGGCTGGAATGGGCGGTAGAAGCGGGCTGGATTGCCGATACCGCCGCCTTTGCCCACTGGCAAACGCAGCAGATGGAGCAGAGCTTTTTTCACGTCGACCTGCCGCTGTTCGCCCGGCTGTATCACGCCTGGGAACAGGATGACGTTGAGGCCGCCACGCGCTGGACCGCATGGCTGTTAGCGTGTCGGGAAACGCGCGAGCTGCGTGAAGAAGAACGCAATCGCGGCCAGGCGTTTACGCGCCTGCTGTACGACTGGCAGCCGGAGTGCCCTGGCGAATGGCGTGGGCTGTTCAACCAGAGCCAGCTCTGCGGCATGGCGTGGCTGGGGGTGCGTTGGGGTATCGACTTACGAGAGCTGGCGCTGACGCTTGGCTACAGCTGGATTGAAAGTGCGGTGATGGCGGGCGTGAAGTTGGTGCCTTTCGGCCAGCAGGCCGCACAAAAATTGATTATGTCGCTCTGCGAGCAGTACGCCGCAGGCATTGAACGCGGGCTGAACTGCCCTGACGAATTGATGGGTTCTGCAACGCCGCTCTCGGCCATCGCCTCGGCGCGTCACGAAACCCAATATTCCCGCATATTCCGTTCCTGAGGAGAAGGTATGGCAAGTTACAAACACCCGCTGCGCGTTGGCGTCGGCGGCCCGGTCGGCTCCGGTAAAACCGCTCTGCTGGAAGCGCTGTGTAAAGCGATGCGTGACACGTACCATCTGGCGGTAGTCACTAACGATATCTACACCAAAGAAGACCAGCGCATTCTCACCGAGGCGGGCGCACTGGAGCCGGACCGTATTGTCGGCGTCGAAACCGGCGGCTGCCCGCATACTGCCATTCGCGAAGACGCGTCGATGAATCTCGCGGCGGTGGAAGCATTAAGCGAGAAATTCGGCAATCTTGACGTGATTTTCGTCGAAAGTGGTGGCGATAACCTGAGCGCGACCTTCAGCCCCGAGCTGGCAGACCTGACGATTTACGTGATTGACGTCGCCGAAGGGGAAAAGATCCCGCGCAAAGGCGGACCGGGGATCACCAAATCCGATTTTCTGGTGATCAACAAAACCGATCTCGCGCCGTACGTGGGGGCGTCGCTGGACGTGATGGAGCGTGATACCAACCGGATGCGCGGCGAGCGCCCGTGGACGTTCACCAATCTCAAAGCCGGGGATGGACTCGCGACGATCATCGCGTTTTTGGAAGATAAAGGAATGTTGAAAGCGTAACGGACGTTGGTTGCCCGGCGGCGCTCGGGGTGTTGTAGCCCGGTAAGCATCGCGCCACCGGGCATCACGATTATGCGGCAGGCAATTCCGCCAGCGGCCAACGCGGACGAACGGTAACGCCTAAATCAGCAGTCGCCCCGCCGTTCAGACGCACCATACCGGCGTAGGCGATCATCGCGCCATTATCGGTACAAAATTCCGGACGTGCGTAAAACACTTCGCCCTTACGCTTGTGCATCATCTCCGCAAGCTTCGTACGCAGCGTGCGGTTAGCGCTCACGCCACCCGCCATCACCAGACGCTTAAATCCGGTCTGGTCCAGCGCACGACGGCATTTGATCATCAGCGTATCCACCACCGCGTCCTCAAACGCACGCGCAATATCCGCGCGGGTCTGATCGTCGTTATCATTGGCACGAATGGTGTTGGCCGCGAAGGTCTTCAGACCAGAGAAGCTGAAATCAAGCCCTGGCCGGTCAGTCATCGGACGCGGGAACACAAAGCGCCCTTCGGTGCCCTGCGCCGCCATCTTCGACAGCATCGGGCCGCCTGGGTAATCAAGCCCCAGCAGCTTCGCGGTTTTATCGAACGCTTCACCCGCGGCATCATCAATGGATTCACCGAGCAGGGCATACTCGCCAATACCGGTCACGCTGATCAGCTGCGTGTGACCGCCGGAGACCAGCAGCGCTACAAACGGGTATTCAGGCGGGTTATCTTCCAGCATCGGCGCCAGCAAATGGCCTTCCATATGGTGCACAGGAATGGCCGGCACGTTCCAGGCAAACGCCAGGGAACGACCAATGGTTGCCCCGACTAACAGCGCCCCGACCAGTCCAGGACCGGCGGTATAAGCCACCGCATCAATATCTTTTGCCGTCAGATTCGCTTCTTTCAGCGCCGCCTGAATCAGCGGAACGGTTTTACGTACGTGGTCGCGGGAGGCCAGCTCCGGCACCACGCCGCCGTAGTCAGC
>Ga0079104_1001684_pt1 | contig 14158 bp, 13 predicted proteins | sample MedtruBG_FD_76829 | JGI IMG/M metagenome (GOLD analysis project Ga0079104, IMG submission 76829) | Root nodule microbial communities of legume samples collected from California, USA - Medicago truncatula BG | ecosystem: Host-associated > Plants > Roots > Nodule | place: USA: California... | reverse complement strand
GATGGGCTTGCACCCATGCCGCATTTCGAGTGCGGTGCATTCAACCACTCTGCCACCTCTCCGCGGGGTCGGTTGGCGCTATTCAAGCGCGGCCGGTTCATAGCGGCAGTTTCTGCCGCTATGTGGCGAAAGGTTTGCGCACGCGGGAGTGGCCGGCCCGTGCCTCACCGGTCCCAGTTTTAGCAAGTTAGTTGCCTAGAAATCCGCGCCGCGCGCCGATAAGAATGCTTTCCAACCGTCAACGTCTCTCTGGAAACCAGGCCCATGGGGCTCCCCAACAGCTACAGCATAGACCTTCCGATCCGCTGCCTAGATCTTCTCAATCTGGCGTTACCTGTTGTCGAAAGAGATGGGCAAACGGCGGAAAGGCATCGCGGACCTCTGACTACCACCCTCACCCTGGCCCTCGCTACACCGATGCTTGTTATACCTATCGAGAGAATTCAAAAGTATCTGGGCTATGAGAACGAAGGTTATGCCGACGACCGCAAGATATCGGAGTATTTGGCCCAACGCCTTCAGCAGGCCGTTAATGAGAAAAAGCTGAAAGATTATACCGAATTTGCCGACTTTGATTGGGCATTCGCTCAAACTAATGACCTGTTTAATTCCGCGCGGGGCTTGCCTAATTCGCTTGCAGAAAATTTAAACACGCAAGAAGCCGCAGGTGCAGCGCGAGAGATGCCTGTCGCGCAGTTTCTGGCCTGCTTGAGAAATGCCCTTTCGCATGGAGGAATTCTTTATCTGAACGACGATGGCCACTCGACGCATGGTCAGGCTTCGAAGCTGTGCTTTGTAAGCGCTAGAATGAGCTATCCGCGACCGATCTGCATGCAAGCAGCAGCACGTTGTCCTAAACAGGAGCCTCAGCTCACGGGCTTAAGGCTGCTCCGCATTTCGGAAACCGGCTTCCGGCGGTTTCTGGCTACTTGGGCGACTTGGCTACGGGAAGCGGACCTAGCGGACCTTGCTTCGCAATAGGCTTAGAGCAAAAAAATCACTACCGAAAGCTGAGCAATGCCAGTAAGTTCCGCTCATGGGGGAACCATGAGTCAGCAGCTGATTAATCAATATCTAAGCGAAATCGATCGTCTCCGGAAGTTCTCAGGTCTTACCAACGAACAGGTCATCCGCCCCGCCTTCCGACGACTGCTGGACGCCTGGGCGACATCCAGCAAGCTGATCTTCCTCGAGGAGTTCCCCCACCAGACGACGATGAAAACGACCGTCTATCCCGACGGCACCGTGCTGCACGACATCCGCGTGCCGCTCGGTTACTGGGAGGCAAAGGACACCAAGGACGACCTCGAGGAGGAAATCCGCAAAAAGTTCGCCCGCGGCTATCCGCAGGACAACATCATCTTCGAGAATTCCCAGACGGCAGTGCTCTACCAGAATCGGCAGGAGGTGATGCGCGCGGCGATGACCGACACGCAGGCGCTGGCAAAGCTGATCTCGCTTTTCTTCTCCTATGAGCGGCCGGAGATCGCCGAATTTCGCAAGGCAGTGCAGCAGTTCAAGGCCGACTTGCCTGCGGTGCTGGATGCGCTTCGCGAGCGGATCGACACGGCCTATGCGGAAAACGCCGACTTCAGCGCTGCCGCCGCCCGCTTCCTGGAAACCTGCAAGGAGACGATCAACCCAACGCTCGGCGAGGCAGATGTGCGGGAAATGCTGATCCAGCATATCCTGACGGAGGAGATTTTCGCGCATGTCTTCAACGACAGCGATTTCCACCGCAAGAACAACATCGCCCAGGAACTCTACGCGCTGGAGGACAAGTTTTTCACTGGCGTGGTCAAGCGCGAGACGCTGAAGGGGTTGGAGCCCTATTATGCGGCGATCCGGGCGAACGCGGCGCAGATCAACAGCCATCAGGAAAAGCAGACCTTCCTGAAGGTGATCTACGAGAACTTCTACAAGGTCTACGACAAGAAGAAAGCCGACCGGCTCGGCGTCGTCTATACGCCGAACGAAATCGTCCGTTTCATGATCGAGGGTGCCGACTGGCTCTGCGAGAAGCATTTCGGGAGAAACCTGATCGACGAGCATGTCGAGATCCTCGACCCGGCGACGGGCACCGGCACCTTCGTCTGCGAGCTGCTGGAATATTTCCGCGGCGACCCGAAGAAGCTCGCCCACAAATACAAAAACGAGCTGCACGCCAACGAGGTGGCGATCCTACCCTATTACGTCGCCAACCTGAACATCGAGGCGACCTATGAGGCGATCACCGGCCAGTTCGCCGAATATCCGAACCTCTGCTTCGTCGATACGCTGGACAACGTGGATGGGCTTGGCATCCGCGCCGGCCATCAGCACGACATGTTCGCCGCATTCTCCGACGAGAACGTGGAGCGCGTGCGCCGGCAGAACAAGCGCAAGATTTCAGTCATCATCGGCAACCCCCCGTATAATGCGGGGCAATTAAATGAGAACGACAACAATAAGAACCGCACCTACCCGCAGATAGATGAGATCATTAGGGCCAGCTATGTAAGAAAGTCACAGGCGCAGAAGACGATCGTCTATGATATGTATGCCCGCTTCTTCCGCTGGGCGTCCGACCGCATGCATGACGACGGCGTGCTCTGCTTCGTCACCAACCGCTCCTTTATCGACAGCCGCACCTTCGACGGCTTCCGCAAGGTGGTGGCGGAGGAGTTCCATGAGATCTACGTGGTTGACCTCGGCGGCGACGTGCGCGCCAATCCGAAGCTTTCCGGCACCAAGCACAATGTCTTCGGCATCCAGACAGGCGTCGCCATTTCCTTCCTGGTTAAGCGGCGCAATCAGAAGGGCTGCAAGATCTTCTATGCCCGCCGGCCGGAATTCGACACTGCGGAGGACAAGCTTGCGTTTCTGAGTTCGTCCAAGCTGTCGGGGATGACATTTGACCGGATTGACCCCGACAAGAAGGGCAACTGGGTCAATCTGGCGGAAAACCAGTGGGATGATTTGATGCCGGTGGCCGACAAGAAGACCAAGGTTGCGAAGACAAGCGGGCAAGAGAAGGCCATCTTCCGGACCTTTTCGACCGGAATTATGAGTGGGAGAGATGAATGGGTTTATGATTGGTCAAATCTGGGCCTGGAAACAAAGATCATCTACTTCCGGCAGGAATACGAGGGCATCTCGCGTAGCAACTCAAATGAAGATCATCAAATCAAGCTGTCCCGCAACATAAAGCGGAAGCTGGGACGTGCCGATCTTGAGCGGTTGAAAACATTTGAAGACGTGCAGTTCCGCCCCTTCGTCAGGAAGAAAATCTATCTATCTCCAGTCCTTGTGGACGAACTCGGAGCGATGGTTCAGTCTTTCCAGGAACCCAATCTCGTTATCGAGTTCCTTTGCGTTTCGTCCAGTAATCCGCTCGCAGCATTCTGCTCCCAACATCCCGCCGACTATGGCTTGTTGAAGAATGGAAATGGCGGCACTCAGTGCCTTTTTCGCTACCGCTACACATCCTCCGGCGAGCGCGTCGACAACATCACCGACTGGAGCCTGAAACGGTTCCAGGCCCACTATGGCAAGGCGGAGAAGATCGGCAAGGAAGATATCTTCCACTATGTCTATGCCGTGCTGCACGATCCGTTCTACCGCGAGAAATATGCGCTGAACCTGAAGCGCGAGTTTCCGCGCATTCCCTTCTATCCGAATTTCCGCCGCTGGGCGGACTGGGGCCGGCGTCTGACCGAACTGCATATCGGCTATGAAGCGGTCGAGCCCTGGCCGTTGGAGCGTCTGGACACGCCCGATGAAAAGGCGCGCGCGGCGGGTGTGGCCCCGAAGTCGATTTTGAAGGCCGACAGAGAGAACGGCATCATCCGCCTCGACAGCGAAACGCAGCTTTCCGGGATTCCCGCGGAAGCCTGGACCTACCGGCTCGGCAACCGCTCCGGGCTTGAATGGATCCTCGACCAGTATAGGGAAAAGACGCCGAAGGACCCGACCATCCGGCGGAAGTTCAACACCTACCGCTTCGCCGACTATAAGGAGAAAGTTATCGACCTTCTTGCTCGCGTCACCCGCGTCTCGATAGAGACTGTTGCGGTCACGGAAGCCATGAAATCAACCAAGCGAAATGAGACCGCGGATCTCGATGTGGCGTAGGACGCGGGTTTACGACCAGGCCGGCACAAAGATTCGCTTCAGCGGCACGAGCTGCTGGGTTTCGAGATCCAGCTTGTGATATTGCTCTAACAAGCTCATCACAAGCTCATCCAGGTCCATTAGGGCCAGCGGAATGTTGGCGCGCTCGGCCTCATAACGGGCCTCTCGCGTGAACCCTCCGGTGCTAACGTAAAGACCCTTGTCTTGCGGATGCCGCCCACCGAGGAAGCTTCGGACGTCCGGTGCGCCCATGGCGCCTTTGCGGTGTTTCACCTCGACGACGATCCGGGGAGACTCGAAACCAAAGCCGTCTGGAGACGCTACGATGTCTTTGCCGCGATCCGGACCAGCATCCGACACGCGGGTTTTGTAGCCAAGCGACCGTAACAGCCCTGCGACCAGATCTTGCATGTCCTCCCAACTCAGCGCATTCACCCTGTCCTTAATGAATTCGTGGGCGCGACTTGCCATTGATTCGAAGACATCCTCCTCCGCGGCCTGGGAATTCTCTAGCAGTGGCTCGACTTTAATTGGCTCGCCGGAAGCTAAGGCTTGCTTGAGTTCTCCAGCAACCTCGCTTGATATCCTGAAAAGGGTTGAGATCGAGCCAAGGCTATTTCGGCTATCGACCGATAGCAGGTCGCGACTAACTTCGCCCTCCCAGCGCACCGGGCGGACATGCGGATCTGCTGGATCGACAATTGGATCGAATCGGTAGGCGCCAGTTATCTCGCCGAGCAGATAAACACGGCGCGAAGGATCGTAGGTCACGATCATGTCACCGACGGCAATCTCGTTGACGAACCTGTGTAGTTGTCCCGCTGCCATCGCGACGCCCTGCGGCTTGATCTCAGGCCAGGTTGCCGCAATCTTATCGGCAATCGCCTTACGATTTTTGACCTGCCCTAGATCGCCGACAGCACCCCAACCGATCGCCACCGCCGACTGCTCCTTGAAAGCATCAAACAGCCGGCCATTGCGCTCCGCGCGCACCATCCAGGACTTAGTCATGCAAAATCTCCTTGGTTGTGCGCACTGTCTTGCACAATCTGCTTGCGTGCAAGTAGGTTGTGGTTCGAAGCCAGAAATGTGTGAAACCGATGAGCTTGTCGCGTAGCCAGATCTACGATCTCGTGTGGTCAAAACCGATGAACAAGCTCGCAGTCGAGCTTGGGCTCTCCGACCAGGGTCTCGCGAAGGCGTGCCGCCGCTACGATATACCGGTGCCTCCGCTTGGTTATTGGCAGAAGCTGGCACATGGAAAGGCGGTAGATCGTCCACCGCTCGAAAGCGTTCGGTTTGATGAAAACGTGATCGTTCAGGTTTCGCCAGCCGTGAAGATGCGTCCGAAGCCAATCAAGCCCGAGATCACGAAGGCAAGTCGCTCCGCCAGCGAACCAGAAGTCGAGCCTAAGGCCGAGAAAGCCGAAAAGCCTCACCCGATGCTGATAAAGATCGGGAAGGCTTTCGATCGCTCCAAAAAGCCGAGCGAGTTCGCTTACGTCAACGTGAGCCCATTCAAAATCCGCGCCTCGCCCCTAGAAGCCGAACGTGTGTTGTCGCTGATTTCCGGCGTTATTGCCGCAGCTCCATCCCAAAACTGGGAGATCAAACCCTCGAAAGATGGCGATTGGGAGCTATTGGCGAGTGGAGAACGCGTCGAGATTTCTCTCGCCGAGAACGCCAAGAATGTTCCGCACGTTCCGACACCGACCGAAGTCCGTGAGAGCAAGCTCTACTCCTGGAGCAAGATACCGGAATTTGACTATGTGCCGTCCGGGGAGCTCAAATTCACCATCACGAACGCCGCTTACCTTGGCGTCAGATCGAACTGGTCCGATGGAAAGAAGCAGACATTGGAGTCGGTGCTGCCAAGCTTTATCGAGGGCGTCTCATTGGCTGGAGCCGCTCTCCACGCCCGCCGTCTGGAGCGAGAAGAACAGGCACGACAATCAGAAATCTGGCAGCGGCAGGAAGCCGAACGTCGTCGTATCGAGGAGATCCAACGGACACGGTTCGCTGTGTTGAAGCAGCAGGCGAGGCAGCATAACGAGGCCGAATCGATGCGCGCCTATGTGAACAGAGTGAAGAGCATGATCGAGCGGGCTGCGGAGAATGACCGACAGAAGGTCCAAGCCTGGATTGAGTGGGCCGAGAGTTCAATCGACAATCTCGATCCCTTGTCTAAGGGGCTTCCAGTTTTAATGTCTGAGGATGAGGCCTACAACAACGCGTGGCGCTACCGCGATCAATAGCGTTCCCTTGACTCGCATGAGCTCACTGGCTCGATCTGCGCGTTCCGACGCTGCTTCACAGCAATCAACACGCCAAGCGCGCCGGTGACGCGAGGCTGCGGTATGCGGCTAGACGGGGCGAGCAACGAACACCTCGACCTGAAGTCTCTTTAGATCAGCCGATCCTTCACTGCCTGGCCACAACAAGCTTTCGGAGATTGGTAACACTCCGATCATAAATACTATTGAGCGTCTTGAGGTGATCCATGTCGCCTGGGTAACATTTACGTCCCCTAGCATGGACTTCGTTCCTGTGGCGCTGGAGGAATAGAGAGACAAGATCGCTCATCTGAAATTCCGGCACCGTTGCCAGTGTCTCAAATACCCTTCCCTCCAGCATTGGGTCGAATATCAAGCCGGCAGTTCTCGGAGATGACGCGGATCGTGGCGACGTTCATAGCCAGAACATCCACGGAGGTGGAAAGGTCGTCGTCAGCTTCAGCTTGGCTCATGGGATACATGACCAGAAAAATGGCGGCAGCGAGCGATGGGATCAGTTTCATCGACAACTCAGGTTCGGTTAGAGAACCGCACAAAAGGGAAGGGTTCCGTCATAACGAACACGCAATCCGCGCCCCGCGCTAACTCGCTGATATCCTTCAGCTCTGTCTCCGCGGTCCACAGAAACCCCATGCCGCACAAAAAGGTTCCTTTAAATCAATACCTTGGCGGGTATTCTCGACCGGAGAACACGTTCTCCGACAGGCATCGATATAGGCGGTATATGTGTAACTTCGGATATGGTCGCGTCAGCACGACCGAGCAGAATCTCGATCTGCAGCTCACGGCACTGAAGGCAGCAGGCTGCGACAAAATCCTCACTGACGAAGGCTTCTCGGGCGCGAACTTTTCCCGTCCTGGTTTGAGCAAGTTGCTTCGAGCGCTTCGCAGCGGAGACACGCTCACCGTTGCTGTTCGAGCTTCTAAAGCTGGTCCGCGACCTCAACGAGCGCGGTGTTGAATTCCGGTCATTGAGCGAGAGCCTGGACACGAGCACGTCCACCGGACGACTGCTCCTGCACGTCCTGGCAAGCATGGCCGAGTTCGAGCGGTCTCTGATCAGCGAGCGGACGCGGGCGGGCATGGCTGCCGCCCGTGCTCGCGGTAGCCGGATCGGCAGAAGGCCGGCGATGACGGCCGAGCAGCTCGCCGACGCGAAGGCAGCAATCGAACTCGACCGGCGGTCCGTCACCGAGGTGGCGGATGACTATGAGGTTCACCCGCGCACCCTTGGGCGGTTGCTGCGAAAGCAGTCTGCCGGTCCCGACATCTCGGCATGAGAGATCGTCCCGAGATCAAAACATTCCATAGACCGGATTCACCGCCAATTGACACTCGACTTCTGCCACCGCACTACGCTTGGCGTCACGCTGCTGCTGCCGAACCAAAAGAGCTGCCTGAATGTCAGCTTCCGAGACGCCTTTCTGCTCCTGGCGCTTGATAAAGTTTGCGTCGGCACGCTGAAAGCGCTTGCGTTCTTCTTTCTGCTCGGGCGTCAGGTGCGACAAGTCTTCGTTCGGCTTACTTCGAACCTTGCGCCGGCTGGCATTGCGCAGTTCCCTACCGTCGCGAGAGCGCCAGTCGTCAATGTCACGCAACCTGCGCCAATCATCATCGGTGCTACGCCCCTTCTCTTTCTCGAACCGCTCCTTCGCCTCCTTGATCTGGTGATCCAGTTCAGCAATGCGGCGCTGGCTATCAGGATAGAGAAGAAGTTCATCGCGCTTGTCTTGCAAAGCACGAAGTTCTTTCAACCGGCGATCATACGGAGTGAGCTTGATTACTGCAGGCTCGAGAACATACGTGTCGTCATCGTTCAGATTTTCCATGCGGGAGATTCCTCTGCCAGTCGTCTTCAACGAGACTTATAGCGGCGGGCCGGAGGAACCGCTTCAAGTCATGAACGGAAGAAAGAAATTTTGAAAAACCGGGAGCGTGAACTTTTGGCCGTATTAATCTGTTTAGTTATTTCTAAAGAATATACTTATATAAAGTAATGGATAGTTCGACCAAAAGTTCACGCTCCGGGCGTTTCTCCATGTCTTGATACTCCGCGGAAGAGAAAGCAGCCTCGGCGGAAAGCATCTACGCCAATGAGAGGACTCCGGTCCGTCGCTTCGCTCCGGCCGTGGACCTGTCTGGCATCAGACCGGAATTTTCGGGGCCCTATCCGAACGATGAAAGCGGTGCTGCTCGCGGCGCCCCTGCATAAGTGGATGATGTCAACGACCACTCACTGACTCGAGGATTCGCGTAGGCGCGATCCGTCACTCAAGATGCAGAATTATACTACCCGGCTGTTGGCGCTCGCCTGTGATCATCTCTGTCGATTTTCGGCATGGGAGGATTGGACCTCGCGTTGTCGCCAGCACGGAAGACATCCCCATCATAGGAGTTGAATTTTCCTAGGACTTCGATGTTCGACGCTCTCCACCCGCGGTGCTCCGCATCGGGTCGGCACAGGAGGCTCCCCGGCACCGGATGGCGGCGAACAGAAGGGCGGCGAGCTGCGGGTGATCGTAGGCGAGAATGTCAATCCAATCCCAAGTATGACGCTGTTTGGGGCAGCCCGAGCCAATCCATACCGGGAATGGCGAGGCCACATCGCTTGTAGATAGATCTACTACTCCATACCCGGTGACGCACTTGGATATGTTTTCGACACTGGGAATCAAGGGGTTTTGAGAGACCTGGACTGACCAACCTGCCACACCGTAGGCAAATGCACCTTGTGTCCGGCACCGTCTCAAGAACGCCCAGGCTAAGCTTCGGCTCGACACAACCAAAGCGGGCTATAGAACCTTTACGCGTTGGGCAAAAAACGCAGAAATCGCGCGGATCTGTCAAGTTAGCGTAAAGTTAGCGTAAAGGTTCGTCAGGCTTCGGCGTCAATTGACAACGTCTGCACACCAGCGAACGCAACCACCGATAGGTATTTTGCAACGGTTTTCGTCTACGAACCTGACAAACCTTGCGTGCGATCGGGAAAAGGTAAAGGTCGCGCAGGGCTGCGCGACGCATCGGAGTTGTAGATTGAGCTATCCGAGACGTCCGACAAGATCGTCAGCGCTCAGGTGCGTATAGCGCTTGAGCATCCGGAGTTCCTTGTGCCCTGAGATGCTACTGACCTCGATCACGTTGAGCCCACGCTCGAACAAGCGGCTGACCCCTTCGTGACGTAGATCGTGGAACCGCAGCTCTGTAACCTCAGCCCGGGTGAGAAGACGATACCACGCTTGCTCCAGCGAACCTGGAGCCATCGGAAACACGCGGGGCTGGTCCGGATCCGCCCGCGTCTTCCACTCCGTCAGGGCGTCGAACGCGCGCGGTGACAGAGGCACCTCTCGTCCGGATCCGTTCTTCGTCATCTTCAACGAGATCACCCGACGATTGTGAGAGATGTCGCACCATTGCAGCCCGAGGATCTCTCCACGGCGCATCCCGGTCTCGATGGCAAGAATGATGAGCGTCTTAAAGAACGGTATTTTCCCGCCGGCACATGCGTCGAGCAGGCGCTGTTCCTCGTCACCCGTCAGTCGCCGGCTGCGCTCATTCCGAATGACCGGGCGGCGCACGAGCTTCACGACATTGCGACTTAGCGGCAGACCCCAATCGCGGATCGCAACTTCGATGACGTGGCTGAGGATCGCGAGTTCGCGGACGGCGGTAGATGGAGCTACGCTGCGAAGCCGCTCGTCACGGAACGAAGCGATGTCCTGCTGGCTCAGCCCGATCATGGTCCGGTAAGCAAGCTCGTGACGCCGTAGGACGTCGATCCTCTGGATCTCCTGCACCGAGCCGCGCTTGGTCGGCGACACCTCGCGCTGATAACGTTCCAGAAGTTCGCCGAGTGTTGTGTTCTCCAGGACTTTCGTGTCCGGTGCGGCACCGAACCTGTCGACCTGGGCTTCAAGTTCGCGCGCCCACTTCTCGGCTTCGAGCTTGCTGTCGAATGACTTACAGCGAGGTTTCATCCCGCGCCGGCGCACCTGAGCTTGCCAACGTCCCCTGAGCTTCCGAATCGTCGCCATATGATCTCCGGTGTGTATATGAGACCACACGTAGGACGCCCCGAAGGTGGGGCCAAGGATTTTTCCAGCCATAAGCGAAAGCTGGAGTTGCGGCGAGCGAACTATTGACAACGGAAAGTCACGTGTAGCAAATCGAAACTTCAACTTATTACATATAGAGATCGTCGGAGAGCCAATGGGGAATTGGAAGAAATCATTTCGAGCGATTCCACGCTCTGTCGAAGTCAAGCTCGGTGAAATACCCACTCAGAACATACAGGTGCTCGCCGGGAAAAGGATAACTGCAAGAGATGTTCGAGACGGCGAGTATCTCCACATTGGACTCGATGAAAACAAGCTAATTCCTGGAACTCAGTGGGACTTAATTCCTCCTGCGGAAGTGGGTCTCATCTCCGGTCGAAATCAAGATGGATGGGAGACAATTCGAAAGGATCTACCGAAGTATAAAAAATACTTCTATCAAGATATACCCATTTATGGTGATGCCTCACGAAACGGATGGGCAACGGTAGCAATACCGAGAGAGGTTTACCATAAAGACTCCATGCCTCCCTACCTGTTCCAACTAAACATATCTATTCAAGAGAAGGTTGACGCGAATACCTATGGAATAGTTTTCTCGATTGACCAAATTTTCGATCGTGAAAGTGCGTCTTTCAACGCCGATCTTCTGTTTGCTCTAAATTTACTGCAAGAGAACACAGGGACTGTTGGCGTAGTGAGCGCCGAGAATCCGGAGTTCGTTTTCACGTCGGTTTTAAATTGGACTGTGTTCCCGCCTGGCGATCTTGGAAGAATCGTTGCGGCGGCGGCTGGGAGCCGAATTGCCGGAATAGACCCAGAAACGGTTCGCGAGCGCCTTGAACTGTTCGAGCAGTTTAAACCGCTTGAATACTTCCAGGGCTTGGGCGGCAATGACCAATACATAGGGGCAAAATTTGCCGAGGACCTGGTGGCGTTCGAAAACCTGCGCTACGGCAATGCGCTGTATGTAATGTATGCCAATTGGGAGGACCTCTCTCGTCGCCCTCGAAGTGAGCTTTTAAAGCTACCTCACTCAGAATTTGACCGGATAGTTCATTCCGCGGGCTGGGAACAGAAGTTTGCAGTTCTGATGCAACAAGAACTACAAGAGCGAGGTATCCGCGTGCGTATTGGTCGCCATATGCGACATAGGCGCACAGATAGATAAATCACTGATCCACAACTGGAGCACGCTCCAGACCCTGTTCGATTCTGGAAGTGCTCATGAAGTCTGACCGCCCAACCCTCACCCAGGTGCAGATTATCCAGTCACTTGCTGAAGCACTCTCCTGGTTCGAAAAGGAGGTTAGCTGGGGTGTCAGTCCAGGCGAACTTAATCATTTGACCGGGCGTATCGGAGAGCTCTACGCCGCGATGATCACGCGCGGGCAGATGGCGCTCGATACAAATCAGCACGGATACGACGTCGTTTCAGCGTCTAATGAGCGAGTTTCAGTCAAGACGGTCACGACCTCTAACCACGTTAGCTTCAACCAGAACACGTTTCACCATGTGGACCGCATAATGGTGCTGCGGGTCAACATTGATGATGAGAAAGGTGTTTCGGTCGAAGAACTCCTCGATACTTCTGCTCATGATGCCCAACAACGGATGCGCTCCCAGGGCGGCAAGTTCATTTATCCGATCGCTCGCGGAAATCGGGAAGAACGACCAGTCGAAGGTCTGGAGATTACTGCTCGTGCCGCCTACGCCGACCTTGAGATCGTTCAATACGAAAGCGGCGCGATACGTATTCGTCGCGACGGGGAAGTGCAGCCGGTCGTTGTGAAGGACATCTTGAGACCGATAGCGACAGAGGTCGGTGTGGATCTGTTTAACTCGAAAGGCGGATTGAAGAACACGCAGCAGCTCGGAGCTGATGTAATTCGTTCGCTGAATGCCAGGAACTACAGGGTTTCCGGATAATCCGATCATTATCTCTTTCAGGGGGAGCGAGGTTACGCCCGGCGCGACTTGCGCGCTTCGCTAGACGCCTGTGAGCATAGAGGTCATGAAACCGAAAGCGTGGGCGTTAACAACAACTAGTGTATTCAAAGCCGCTGACCGCAACCCGTTGACACGACTCGTAAATCTGTCGATATTTTCATCGACGCCCGTCGTCGCACCATTGTTGCCAGCCCGATTCGCATAGCGAAGCGGAGCGCAATAGTGCACTCCAGAGCGCTCGGCTTTCACCGAGCTAACTCCAGAGGTAAAACGATGGTAGTTTGTATGTTGCCTAGGGGCGTTCACGTTCGTTCTTACGTTCGTGTCCGCTTTGGCCGCGTAGAGTTCGTCTGCGAACACTGCCGGTCCTACCCTTCTCGCTAATGGTTGTGGCGACCCAGAGAAGGTAATGACGAGACGGCGGGCGTCACCCTAAGCCGAGAGCATGATTCATACGAATCAACTCGTCAAGGTTTTTGTTATCCAAAAAATGAATCGTTATTTGTTGCACAGTCGGCATGAAAAATTAACTTGATTTTAGATACCGGCGGCATATACCTCGACCTCAGGCACAGCCTATCAGGTTCACCGTATGGGGGCCGCAAGAGCCGAGGTCACTCCTCGGCTTTTTTGTTTTTCCTATCAAAGCAATAATATTTCACGCCTAGTGCGTTAGCTTCGTCCTTACTAAGTAAGCAATCAATGATTCGGTTGTCGTCTACAAGTCGCCGATACATGTCGAATTTTCTATCATAGGCTCTACGCGCAATCGCATAAACATAACTGTCGGCCACCTGGAGAAGCTTATTATTCTTAGGCCTATTCTCAATACTGGTTAAAGTCCTCTCGAACTGCTCTTGAGATAATGGAGCATACTTTCCCGAGTTCCCACCATCAAACTCCAGCCCATTCTTCCTCAAGTTTTCGAAGTAACCCTCGACGACCGAATTCATGGCAACATTCGACTCGAATACAATATTGAGCGTTCTCTCCCTGGAAATAGCGAACTTCGCAGATCGTTCCACGACAATATCGAAGGCGCTGCGGCACAGAAGCCAACGATCTTCATGCTTCTTAGCGTAACCTCGCGCCGCGTAGCCTGCTCGGTCAATTACACAGGCTATTCCGACAACCGGAATCGTGGCGAGAAATTCCCTGTATTCCGACCAAAACTCATCTCGCTCACGCTGGGTGCGGCGACCAAGCCATGAAAACTTGCCGCGTTCGTTGATCATGTCAGTGATGTGAAAGGGGACTGTCACCGCCCATTTGTCCGCAATCGCCTGTCGCCTTTCGCGCACCTCGGACTTGTCCTCTTGGCGAACGAGATATCCGCCTAGGGCGAACCAATCGCTGCGGGCGGGAAGACCGGAGTTTTTGTCCGGATGTCGCGAACCCGATTCGTCTAGATATAAGGAGTAGCTGGGCATTAAGAGCGCATCCGTCGATTGTGTGGCAAGTCGTTCTCGCACACCCTTATGCAAAGAAAATTAGCAAGGCACAAATGCACCCGCGCCCAAGCGTGCCTGCAGCGTGGCTATTTGCTTCACATAGCGTTTATAGCCTTGGCGGCGACAGATTGTGGCCAGGGGAGAACTACATCGGGCCACTGGCAACCCAAGGAGACATCTGGCGGAGAGGGGGGGATTCGAACCCCCGATGGGCTTGCACCCATGCCGCATTTCGAGTGCGGTGCATTCAACCACTCTGCCACCTCTCCGCGGGGCCGGTTGGCGCTTTGAAGCGCGG
>Ga0079104_1001677_pt1 | contig 14195 bp, 13 predicted proteins | sample MedtruBG_FD_76829 | JGI IMG/M metagenome (GOLD analysis project Ga0079104, IMG submission 76829) | Root nodule microbial communities of legume samples collected from California, USA - Medicago truncatula BG | ecosystem: Host-associated > Plants > Roots > Nodule | place: USA: California... | reverse complement strand
AACAACGATTTGGTGCTGCACTCCGTTGAAGCGCTGAACGTCGGCTATCTGGCGTTTAACACCGAGAAAAAGCCGTTTGATAATGTGTTGGTGCGTCAGGCGCTGAACTACGCCACGGACAAAAAGGCGATCGTCAATGCGGTGTTTATGGGGTCCGGTACGGTAGCGAAATCACCGCTGCCGCCGAAAATGCTCGGTTACGACAATAATTTGCCGGACTACGGTTACGATCCGGAGAAAGCCAAAGCGCTGCTTAAACAGGCGGGGCTGGAAAAGGGCGCAGAAGTGACGCTGTGGTCGATGCCGGTACAGCGCCCGTATAACCCGAACTCGCGCCGTATCGCCGAGATGATCCAGAGCGACTGGGCAAAAGTGGGGATCAAAGCCAAGATCACCACTTATGAATGGGGTGAATACCTTTCCGGGATGCGTAAAGGCGAACACGATTCGGCGCTGTTTGGCTGGATGTCCGACAACGGCGACCCGGATAACTTTGCCGACACGCTGCTCGGTTGCGACAGTATAAAAACCGGCTCCAATGCCGCGCGCTGGTGCGATAAAGGGTATGATGGGCTGGTGAAAAAAGCCAAGCTGACCAGCGACCCGGCCGCGCGCGCGAAGCTGTACCAACAGGCGCAGGAGATTTACTACCAGCAGGCTCCATGGATTGCCCTGGCCAACGGTAAAACCTTCTTCGCCACCCGCAGCAACGTGACCGGTTACAGCGTCAGCCTGATGGGCAGTGATTTTTCGAAAGCGAAGCTGAATTAAGGAGCAGATATGTCACATTTGGATGAGGTAAGTACCCGAGTAGATGCGGCCATTGAGGACGGCGCTATTATCGGCATGAATGAGTTGCTGATTGTGTTGAGCGATGACGCAGAGCTAAGTCGGGAAGATCGTTATACCCAGCAGCAACGCCTGCGTACCGCTATCGCCCACAAAGGCCGTCATCACAAGGAAGAAGAAGACGCTCGCCACGAAAGCCTCACCAAAGGTGGCACGATCGTTTGAGTTTTTGCTTTATGGCATTTCCCGGTAATGGGGGAATGCCATTCCTATACTTAATATCTTTCCAGTATGAACACCGTATTTCCTGAAACTGGCGTTGGCCATTACGTCATCGTTACATTGATAAGGTCAATATTAAATAATATGACTCTCTCCTGAAAAACATTTAATTTAGTAATGCTGTCTATATTCTGAATTGATATAAATCAAAGTCTAACGAATTAGCTATAAACCTCAATCTGCATGCAAGATATCACAATAAAATCAGCGAGATAATTTACATTGGGGTGTTTTCTGAATAATTATCTCAGTATAATGTACTTTGAAAACACCACCCGGCAAGATATCTCACTGGTTAGGTAATGTTTATAATTTATCTGGCTATTTTATTTGATATGGTCCGTCATTTAACGCGTTGCCAAATGGCACGGCAGTTGTATATTTAACTCGAAATCCATATAAACTCAACATATTGCCATGCTCTGAATTATTTTTATCTCTACTGAGCAGCAGGCTATGGATAATAAAATATAGCGCAGTAAATGATGGATCATATCAATGACAAATAATGGATTGTATTTTACGCTGAATGTAAAAGGTTTACCCGGTAACACTTTTTCGGTCGTGGGTTTTACCTTACAGGAACAGTATTCAGCCCTGTTCTCTCTCGAACTGGAGCTCGCCAGCGCGATACCTGCTGTCGATTTTGGTACAGTGTTAGATAAATATATTACGCTGACGGTCTGGCGTGATGCTGTCATACAACGTGTTGTTAACGGCATTGTAGTGTCAATGGAGCAGGGCGACACCGGTTTTCGCCGCACCCGCTATTCACTTTCGGTTCGTCCAACGCTCTGGCGGGCCAGCCTGAGGCGTAATTCACGGATATTTCAGCAACAAAATCTGCAAACCATCGTTGAAACGCTGCTGGGTGAGCATGGTATCAATGACTACGCCTATTCACTGCGCTATGAACATGCCGTCCGTGAGTTCTGCGTCCAGTATCAGGAGGACGATTTAACATTCATTGAACGCATGTTTGCTGAGGAAGGTATCTTTTACTTCTTTGAACATGACAGTGACAAGCACACGCTGGTCTTCGCTGACCACTGTGACGGCCAGAATACCGGCCCCGTTATATCCTACAACTCCGCCCCGGCTCAGGAGCCCTGCATCACGACGCTGCGTCGGCGTGAAAGCCTGCGCCCGACAGACGTCCTGTTAGGGGATTACACCTTTAAAAATCCCCCTTGGGATGCGGTTTACTGCGATCACGCGCGGGATATGCAGCATCAGAAGCAGCGCTATTTTCATTACGATTATCCGGGGCGCTATAAAGATGAATCCGGGGAACGCTTTACCCGCTGGCGGGTGGAAGCGCTGCGTAATACCGCCCATCAGGGAGACGGGGATTCTAATTACGCCGCTCTGCAGCCGGGTACGGATTTTACCCTGACTGACCATCCCCGCGCGGAGATGAACACCCGCTGGCAGATAACCCGAATTACCCACACCGGGCACCAGCCGCAGGCACTGGAAGAAGAAGCCGGTGAGGCGGGAACCACGTTGGTCAATCAGTTCACCTTTATTCCCCGCAACCAGACCTGGCGCCCTCTGCTGACGGATAAACCGCGTATCGATGGGGCGCAAATTGCCATTGTCACAGGGCCTCCCGGCGAAGAGATTTACTGCGATGCGTATGGTCGTATTCGGGTTCGTTTTCTCTGGGACCGGTCAGGAAAAACCGATGACAGCAGCTCCTGTTGGATACGGGTCTCCCAGCCCTGGGCGGGAAAAGGCTGGGGAAGCCTGGCCATTCCGCGCATCGGCCACGAAGTTATTGTTGAATTTCTGAACGGTGACCCCGACCAGCCGGTGGTCATCGGGCGAACTTACCATGTCAATAATTTGCCGCCGGGTGGCCTACCCGGAACCAAAACCCAGATGAGCCTGCGCTCCCAGACCCATAAAGGCGTTGGATTTAACGAACTGCGTTTTGAAGATGAAAAGGGCAAGCAGGAAGTGTTTATCCATGCCCAGAGAGATATGAATACCAAAATATTACATGATCGTACGATGACAATAGCCAACAACGATACAGAAACAATTGGAGGATTTCAGAACATCACAGTTGATAAAGATCAGACACTGACTGTGAAAGAAAACAGAACAGAGAATATCACTGGTAATGAAACTATTACAATTGGTGGAGGCGAAGAGGTTACCGTCGATGGGACTTACACACTAACGGTCAAATCAGACTCCTGTAAAATTATACGTGGGGGAGCCAGCATAGAATTAATGAATGAATCTATTGATTTAAAAGTGGGCGCTGCGTCTATTGCAATGAGAGCGAGTGGTCAGATTGAGATTTGTGGGGCAACAATTAAGATTACTGGAAGCGGAATTGTTGACATTGATGGTTCCGAAGTGCAAATCAACTAACAGTGATTTCGTTAATTCAACAAAGGATTGGTTAAGATGATGAACGAAAATAGTGATGGTGTGATAAAAACGAATGATTCACTGCCCTGCATTACAAAATATAGGGTTGAGCAAGAGATTGCCATAAAACTTAATGACATCCCTGTTAACAGCACTCAGGTTAAAACGGATTATACTATAACACATAGTGAAAATGAACCTCTGTTATATTTTGTGCATGTTGATGATTATATTACAAAGATATCTCCAGATTCACATCAGCCGTTATTAGATGTCGTGAAAGAAATCGACAGGCTAAAAAGTAATGTTGCCGTGTGGATTCATCCCTCGACAGGAAAGCCTGTGAGCATAATGAATCATCAACATATCATTACTGAATGGCAAGAGTATAAAAAAGAGTTTCTCAAAAAGAATGAGTTCATTCGTGCTGAAGAAGTAAAACAACATGTTATTAATTTTATCACAGCCTTCGATGAGCAAATTCGCTCCCATGAACAGTTAGTGTCTAATCTGGACGCTCAAATATTCTTTACCACTTTTTTTGATCACTTTTTAGTTCGCACGCAAAATTTTGAGCGTGATGTGTTGATGGATTTTAATTCGCAGCTTTTTGAAAAAGTGGTGACGCCACTAACTGTAACGCAGAAGATCGTACAGGAATCCCCTGAGAGCGTCGTGGTGCGCAAAACGGGAAAACCAACTGGCTTTATCGATGTGGCTGAAATAGAACGGCAATATGACCAAAAATACAAGCCATCTCTTGATTATCAGTTTTCAACCTACTCTGTGGAATATGATTCTCAGGTTGAGTTTAATACCGTCGGTAAATATTTGGAATATGCTGACATCCGAATGCGGGAGAGAGTTGAGAGTAATGTTGAACTGGATATTAGTTGCCGGATTCGGAGGAAAGTCTAATGGCCCAATCATTTATTCGTCAGGGGGTTAATATTATTTGCAGTAACATGACAGTGTCATCTCCCAGAAAATTAGGCTTGCATCCGGATAAGGTGCTCGTGAAAACAGCAGGCATAACGATAAACACGGCTGTTCCTGCGCCCTTGTTAAATATTCTGGATAAAAAACTAGACGATTGTTTTAAATGCAAAATGCCGAAAAAAGTGTGGGGCGGACTGGCTGCATTTTTTGCAGGCGTTGCGATTGTGGCCATTGTTATCGTCGTGGTGGTTACAGCGCCTGTTTCGGGCCCCATTGTTGCCGCAATAGCAGCAGTTGCAACTGTGACATCCGCTATTGTGGTTGGCTCAGCCGCTGCCGTGGGCGGTATAGCATCCACAATCTATGCTGTTTATAAGCTAAGTCATGAATGCGACAAGATTTTCGATGCACAATGGGTGTATTTCCACAATACGGTTTTATTTGAAAAACAATATGCACTGCTCAATCATTCATATTTAATGTGCCCAGTCGGCGGCAGACTGAATATTATTATTAGTGACCCACTGGCTTCACAGGCAGCAAGATTAATATCCAGCGCTAACAACAAAGAAGTTTGGCTTCAGTGGACAAGTAAATTTATTACAGGCGTTTTAGCTTTTGGCTTCGGGAATCCTATTGGTGTAACTATTGCCTCGGGGATGGAAATCTATAGCACAATGACGGACCAAGGTATTTCCAACCAGAGAACTAACTTATTGGGCGAGGCGGAAAAGGCGACACAGGATCACGCCGTGAGCACTACAGCAGAGGCAGCGGTTAAGCATAGTTTAATCCGCAACGGTGGGATGACGATTTTAAATGTCGCCATCTATGCAGAGGGAAAAGGGATTTTAACCACCGCGCAGGCTAATACAGTGTTAGATTGGTTAGTCAGTAATGGGAAAGTTTTTTCCTGGAATGATCTTGGTGCTGAATTTAAAAAAGGGATAGTGGGTGCGTTGTGTGGTTTTTTGGTAGATCAAGTGTCTAATAAGGTTGAGCGCTATTATGAAAGGGAAAGTAGAAATGCTAGGAACTCATTGGTTAAGAAAGACCAGAGCGATGAAAATAATATCAAAATAACTTCCATGATAAAATAAGGGAAAAGTAATGATTAGGGGACTAGGTTATACTTTTGGTATGTTTATTGGCATCCCGATCTTACTTATAATAGTTAATTTTTTGTTCTTTCGTGGTAATCAGGTAACACAAGATGAGGTTACTGAATATATTGTAGATTCAAAAGTTATTGAAGCTGTCGTTCCTGGAGGGGTTACACCTATTTCAGAAGGATACTATCCCAAATTAACTCAGGGTAATAATGTAAAAAGTATCTATCGAATCATATTTTTTTCCAAAGAGTATCATAAATATATGATGTTGATTACTTTCGATGGTTATGATTTTCGTGGGAAATACAATCATGATAACAATGACCTTCGAAATACCATAATTTATTTTGGTGGTGATTTCTTAGTTCGCGCTAACAAGGCGCAGTGGAATGACCCTGCTTACGGCACCGAAGCTAACCCGGTCCCAGTTTTCGGTGTGAAAGCCATTAAAAGTGGAACCAGGGACCTCCAGGTCGAATTTGATGTCCCGGATAATCTTAACCGTATATTTGTCGAGCAATACCTGGACCATTTTTTATCGAAAGAGGATTTTAAGAAACTCTTTGGATAAAAACACCGCGAGGAAACTCAGAGGAGTCCATACGGATTCCTCTTTTCGCCTAATGAAATATTAGAACGACAAAATAACATCAAAATAACTACTACACTAAAATAAGGGGAAAATAATGTTTAGGGGGTTAGGTTATACATTTGGTATGTTTATTGGCATCCCGCTCTTACTCATAATAGTTAACTTTTTGTTCTTTCGTGGCAATCAGGTAATGCATAAAGAAGTTGACAGCTATATCGCGAACTCCAAAATTATAGAAATTTTCATTCCTGTTGGTATTGAGCATGACTCGGAAGGATATTACCCAAAGCTAACCCAAGGTAATAATATAAAAAGAATTATTCGGGTCTGTTTTTATTCGACGGCGCATCGAAAACATCTGGAATTGATTACCTTCAATGGTTATGATTCCCGTGACGGAAATAATTATGATAATAATTATACTAGAAGCGCAGTGATTCATTCTGGTGGTTACTTCTTAGTTCGTGCTAATAAGGTGCAGTGGAATGACCCTGCTTACGGCACCGAAGCTAACCCGGTCCCTGTTTTCGGTGTGAAAGTCATTAAAAGTGGGACCGGGGACTCCCAGGTGGCATTTGATGTCCCGGATAATATTAATCGTATATTTGTTGAGCAATACCTGGACCATTTTTTATCTAAAAAGGATTTTAAGAAACTCTTTGGATAAAAACACGGCGAGGAAACGCAGAGGAGTCCATACGGATTCCTCTGTTCGCCTAATCATTGTTGAAGAGTAAAGCGGGGTGAGTGGTAAAGAACACTCAGAACGATCGCCTGGCGACCAGCCATGCGCCGACGACCAGCATCACCGCGCCGCAAACCGGGCCGACCAGCGCGCGCCACGGAATGCTCTGCTGGCGCAGAATATCCATCGCTAACCCGCCAATTAACTGGCTGGCGACTAACACCGCAATGGTGGTTGCCGCGCCGACGTACTGATAGCCGCTGATGCTGGCAAAAACGAAAAATGAGCCCAGCAGGCCGGGGATTAACGTCCACCATTTGACGCTCGAGGCCAGTTCCTGAAAGCCGCTCAGCCCGTGTTTAATCAACAGAATCGACACAAACAGCACAATACCGACCAGCGAATTGAGCAGCATGGCGATGAGGATCGTCGACGCCGATTGGGTGATGCGTACCATCAGCGTGTTCTGGATAACCAGACCAATACCAGCGGCAATCAGAAAGGTGAGGGTCAGCGACTGATTCATCCGCGGGCGTCCGGATCCTGACGATCATCGAGCTGCAATTGCATAAACGTCAGATCGAGCCAGCGCCCGAACTTGGTGCCGACCTGCGCCATTTGCGCGGTGGTGACGAAACCAAGCGTCTCATGCAGCTTCAGCGAGGCCTGATTCTGCGACTCAATGCCCGCGACCATCACATGTTTGCCGATCTGTTTGGCCTCGGCGATAAGCTGAGTCAGCAGCGCCCGGCCAAGCCCTTTGCCTTGATGCTGCGGGTGAACGTAAACGGAGTGCTCGACGGTATGACGAAAACCATCGAAGGCGCGCCAGTCACCAAAAGAGGCGTAGCCGGTCACGGTGCCGTTTTCTTCACTGACCAGCACGGGATAACCCGCAATCTGGCGGGCTTCATACCACGCGATGCGGTTGTCGGTATCAACGGTTTGATCGTTCCAGATGGCGGCGGTGTGAAGTACCGCGTGATTATAAATTTCCGCGATCGCCGCGCAGTCTTCTTTGCTCGCGTAACGAATGTTCATGGCTGGCCTCGGTGTTCACTATAGTAGTACGTTATAGATACTATAGTTCTGTCCGGTTTGACAAGAGGGCGGAAAGGCTGTGGGTAGAAAACCGCGAAAATGCACTATAGTATTACGCCATGAATACTATTGAAGACAATCTCAACCAGCGCATCAGCGCGCGTATTCGCATTGAGCGCGAATCCCGGGGCTGGTCGCTGAGCGAACTGGCAGAGCGGGCAGGGGCGTCGCGGGCGATGATCCACAAAATCGAACGCGGTGACAGCAGCCCGACGGCGACCATGCTCGGGCGGCTTTCCGGTGCGTTCGGAATCAGCATGTCCACACTTATCGCCCGGGCAGAAATGCAGGAAGGCAAACTCCTGCGCCTGGCGCATCAGCCGGTGTGGCGCGATCCACAAAGCCACTACTTACGCCGCCACGTCTCCCCGCGCAGTGATTTGCCTATCGATTTAGTACAGGTCGAACTGCCTGCGGGCAGTGATATTCCGATGCCCGCGTCGTCGTATGCCCTGGCGCGTCAGCTGATCTGGCTCCAGCAGGGAGAACTGCTGTTTATCGAAGGCGACACGCGTCATGCGATGCAGGCCGGTGATTGTCTGGAGCTCGGGCCGCCGAACGACTGCCGCTTTGTAAACGAAACCGATCAACCCTGCATTTATCTTGTCGTGCGTCTGAATCATTCAGGCTCATAAAGACAAGGCGCAGGCGTGGATTAACGTCCAGGATTAATAGCTGAATTCCCATTAAGGAGCAGATCATGAGTCAACAGACATCACGCCATCGTCGCTGGGTGCTGGCATCGCGTCCGCACGGCGAACCGGTACAGGATAATTTCCGTCTGGAAGAGGGCGATATTCCGACGCCGGGCAACGGCCAGTTGTTGCTGCGCACCGTTTACCTTTCGCTCGATCCTTATATGCGTGGCCGCATGAGTGACGCGCCGTCCTATTCGCCGCCGGTAGAAATCGGCGCCACGATGGTCGGCGGCACGGTCAGCCGCGTTGAGCAGTCGAATCATGCCGACTACAAAACCGGAGATTGGGTGCTGAGCTACAGCGGCTGGCAGAACTATGAGGTTTCCGACGGGCAGGGGCTGGTTAAGCTCGGCGATAGCCTGGCGCATCCGTCATGGGCGCTAGGCATCCTTGGGATGCCGGGCTTTACGGCGTACATGGGTTTGCTGGATATCGGCCAGCCGAAAGCCGGTGAAACGCTGGTGGTTGCCGCGGCGACCGGGCCTGTGGGCGCGACGGTCGGCCAGATTGGCAAGATTAAAGGCTGCCGCGTTGTCGGCGTGGCGGGCGGTAGCGAGAAGTGTCGTTACGCCGTGGAGACACTCGGCTTTGACGTTTGTCTCGATCACCGGGCGGATGATTTCGCTGAGCAGCTGGCCAAAGCCTGCCCGCAGGGCATTGACGTGTACTACGAAAACGTCGGCGGTAAAGTCTTTGATGCGGTGCTGCCGCTGCTGAACACCTCGGCCCGCGTGCCGGTGTGCGGTCTGGTGAGCGGCTACAACGCTACCGAATTGCCAGCCGGACCGGATCGCTTGCCATTGCTGATGGGCACGCTGCTGAAAAAACGTATTCGCATGCAGGGCTTTATCATCGGTCAGGACTACGGGCACCGCATCGGCGAGTTCCAGGCTGACATGGGCCAGTGGATAAAGGACGGTTCGATAAAATATCGTGAACAGATGACTGACGGGCTGGAAAATGCGCCAGAAACCTTCATCGGTATGTTAAAAGGTAAAAATTTCGGTAAAGTCGTTATTCGTGTCGGCAGCGACGCGTAAAAAATCAACAGCGGCGCCATGTGCGCCGCAACTTTTCGTGCAAAAATCCCATTAGCGTCTTTAATTAATCGTGCAATAGCATATTTGTATGATGTGTACGGCCTAAATTAACAACCTAATAATTAAAAAATTAATATTTGCAGCAGATTGATCCATGTTATTTCCAACACCACCCACGATACAGGATATATCCTGATATTGTGCTGAGTTGTTTGCTCGCAGGCCGTAACGAGAACAATGATTATGGAAACAGGAAATAACCATGCTTGATTTTGAAAAAGCGCAACGAATGAGCCTGACGATGCAGGTCGAAGTGAACTTAAAAAGCGCGTTGATTATTGGGGCCCTGAAGCCCGGTGCCCGTTTGGTCACCCGGGACCTGGCTGAACAACTTGGAACCAGCATTACCCCGGTTCGGGAAGCACTGCTGCGATTGGTCTCTTCCGGAGCGCTACAGGCCACACCGGCGCAGGCGTTTTTGGTGCCGCAGGTCTCGCTCCAGCGGTATAACGAAATCAATCAGATCCGTAAGTCGCTGGAAAGCATGGCAGCGTCTACGGCGGCATCGCTGATGACGGAGGAAAAGCTGCGGGTGTTACGCACCCACGTTGAGGCTTTCCATGACGCCAAAGCGCAGGGTGATATGGAAGGGGCGTTACAGTCCAATTGTAGGTTCCGTTTTCATCTGTATGATTATGCAGAAATGCCGACGCTGACCGCGCTTATCGAACAACTGTGGGTCCGTATTGGGCCGTGCTTTAATTTTTTACATCCGCTGTCGTGCGAAATCTTTAAACAGGATCGTTATTATGACGATCTGCTGAGCGCGCTGGAAAAAAGGGATCAAGCGGAGAGTGGGGCGGCGATTTGCCGGGCCATCGATCAGGGTGCCGCTATTTTGCAGAAACAGTACGTAAATTAATGCAGATAATTAATTTCGGTTATTAATAAAGGATTCGCGTGCCGGATATTCCGGCACGCTGATTATATTACTGGAACTGATAAGCTACCGATAAACCGACACCATAATTACGGCCAGGCGCAGGCTCGTAATAGCGACCGTTAGATTCGTTCACAATCACCGAACCCACGTATTCGCGGTCGAACAGGTTATCGACGCGGCCAAAGACATCCATTTTCCAGTTGTCGGCGATGTTGAATTTATAACCAGTATTCAACCCAACCACGGTCCACGACGGCGCTTTAGCGGTGTTTTCGTCATTGGCCATGATATCGCTCAGATAGCGGATATCGCTGCCCGCGTACCAGCCCATCTCTGGCTCATAGCCAAATGAGGCGTAACCCATGTTGCGCGCAATCCCCGGAATGCGGTTGCCGTTGCAGTTGGCGTCATCACAGACGTTGCTGCGGTAGGTCGCGTCCAGCCACGTCCAGGCGGCTTTCAATTTCCAGTTTTCACCGAACTGCTGATCGAGCGACAGCTCCGCGCCCTGACGACGTGTTTTACCGGCATTTTTATAGGTGGTGCGCCCGCCGCTGCTGGTGTCGGTCACGATTTCGTTATCGGTGTCGGTCTGGAACAGGGCGGCGGTCAGCAGGCCGTTGCCAATCCGCGTTTTGCTGCCGATTTCGACCGTTTCGTTAGTCGATGGCTCGAGGCCGAAGTTCAACCCGCTCTGGTTATCCGGGCGATAGGAAAGTTCGTTGATGGTCGGCGTTTCAAAGCCGCGTCCCGCTGAAACATACACGTTCCACGCATCGGTCACCGCGTATTTCAGGGAGCCTGCCGGGAGCCATTTATGGTAGCTGGCGTCACCGCTGTCGTCGCCGTTACCCGGCGTGACGTAGGAATCGTTGGAGTCGAACCACACCGAGCTGTAGCGCACCCCCGCATCCAGCGACAGTTTGTCAGTCAGCTGCCATTGGGTTTGCAAATACGGGTCGAGGTTCCACATCAGGTTACGCTCGTTACGGCGCATCGCGCCTTGTTGCCCGTAGTCCGGCACGCCGTTATTCATCACAAAGTTTTCGTACCCTTTGCGCTTTTCGCTCATGTTTTCGTAATCGAGGCCGGTGGTAAACGTGACCGGTACCAGCAGTTCGCCGCGGTGCGTCCAGCGGGTATCAATGCCCTGATAATGACGGTCGAGGTCAATCACGCCGCCGGAGTGGGAAGGCTTGAGCTGCGGCGCCATCGGGATCGACTGATACTGCGTGGTCTGGCGTTCCCCGGCATACATCATCACGCTCAGGTCGTCGTTTTCGCTCAGCTGGCGCTCATAGCGCATTCCCGCCTGGGTCTGTTTGATATCTTTGCGGGTGTTGTACTGATCGCCACGCGGTGATTGCTGCGGATCGTCGCGCCATTCGCTGTAGCTCAGGCCGCCCGGATCGTTAGCTTTGATATCCACGCTGTTGAACATCAGGGTCAGTTTGCTGACGTCGTTAATGCGCACGCCGAGTTTGGCGTTGGCGAGGTTTTTGCGCGCGCCGCTGTGGTCGCGATAACCGTGGGTGTCGAAACGGGTGGTGGAGACGGTGTAATCCACGTCACCCGCGTGCGTCCCGTCGCCGACGGCACCGCTGGCTTTCAGGCCGTAACGCCAGCTGCCATAGCTGCCGTAATAGCTGCTGGCTTCAATGGTTGTCGGCTGCTGTCCGGTTTCGGTGGTGACGTTGATCACCCCGCCGGAGGAGTTGCCGTACAGCGCGGAAAACGGGCCGCGCAGCACGTCGATATTTTCAACGCTGCTGATGTCGATATTCGAAGTCTGGCCCTGGCCGTCCGGCATCGTGGAGGGAATGCCGTCCACATAAATGCGAATGCCGCGCACGCCGAAGGTCGAGCGGGAGCCGAACCCGCGAATAGACAGTTGTAAATCCTGGGCAAAGTTCTGACGGTTCTGCACCTGCAGGCCGGGCACCGAACCGAGGGATTCAGACAAGTTCACGCGCGGCGTGGCGTGGCGCATATCATCGCCATTCACCACGCTGACGGCGGCGGGCGTGTCGAGTTCAGAGATGCCTTGCGGGTTGGCGGAGACGACCATCGTCTGTTCGTCGGCGGCGACCGCGTCTGGCAGTGGAAAGAGCGGTAAGAGTAATGCCGGAAGCGCGGCCCTGCGGACAGTAATGATTTTCATGCAATTCTCGTGATAATGAACCAAATGGAACAACTGTGAATATGTTACTGCTTTTGTAAATTATTTGAAAATCATAACGGCACTTAACGTTAAACGAAGGTTTAACAATGGCACATTTCAAGCGAAACAGCGGAATTATCGCTGCCCTTTTTGGCAAATAATGATTATTATTCTCAACAACTAACGTGGCGCAAAGACGCTACGAGCAGGAAGCATGTCGGGCAATACACAATTTTGTCTTTAAAAGGGAGTCGTCATGTCTTTACGTCATATGTCCATGCCGCGTTTACGCCGTTCTCTGCTGTTATCTTCCCTGCTGATCGCGGGCTCCTTTAGCGCGCATGCGGCGGATGAAATGCTGCGCAAAGCCGTCGGCAAAGGGGCCTACGAAATGGCGCTCAGCGAGCAAGAAAATGCGCTGTGGGTGGCTACGTCACAGAGTCGTAAAACCGACAAGGGCGGGGTGATCTATCGTCTTGATCCGGTCACGCTGGAGGCGACCCAGCTGATTCACAGCGATTTAAAACCGTTCGGCGCGACAATTGATAACCAGACCCAGACCCTGTGGTTTGGCAACACCACCAACGGCACCATCACCGCCATCGATGGCAAAACCGGCGACGTAAAAGGGCGCGTGGTACTGGATTCACGCCAGCGCAGCGAAACCGTGAAGCCGTTGCAGCCGCGCGAGCTGGCGTCTAATGACAAAACCAACACCGTGTACGTGACCGGCGTCGGCAAAGAAAGCGTGGTCTGGGTGATTGACGGCGCAACGCTGAAGCTGAAAGCGACCATCAGCGGAACGGGTAATCGTAGCACCGCTCTGGCCCTGGATAACGATGCGCAGCGCCTGTACACCGTGAGCGCAGACGGTGAGCTGATCACCATCAACATCGCCAGTAACAGCATTTTGAGCCGTCAGAAACTGGTGGATGACGGCAAAGAACACGCATTCCTGAATATCGCGCTGGATACCGCCAATCACCGCGCTTACATCACCGATTTCAAGCAGCCGGAGCTGCTAGTGGTGGACTACCGCGACGGCAAAGTGCTGAACAAAATCGCAGTGCCAGAATCGCTGGCTGTTAAGTTCAACCCGGTGCGCCATGAAGTTTACGTGACACACCGTAAAGCTGGGAAAGTCAGCGTGATTGACGCGAAAACGAATAAAGTGGTGAAAACCATTGATACCCCGACGTACCCGAACAGCCTGGCGCTTTCCGCTGATGGCAAAACGCTCTACGTGAGTGTGAAGCAGGAATCCACCCGCGAGAAAGAAGCGACGCAGCCGGATGATGTGATTCGTATTACGCTGTAATCCACAAAAAAAGCCGCTCAAGTGAGCGGCTTTCTCAATACTGCCCGGTGGCGCTTACGCTGACCGGGCCTACCTCTACTTCACATCGTCCGGATGAACCGGCGCGGTGCTGTGAATTTCATTCACGCGCTTACGCACGCCAAACCAGCC
>Ga0079104_1001670_pt1 | contig 14277 bp, 10 predicted proteins | sample MedtruBG_FD_76829 | JGI IMG/M metagenome (GOLD analysis project Ga0079104, IMG submission 76829) | Root nodule microbial communities of legume samples collected from California, USA - Medicago truncatula BG | ecosystem: Host-associated > Plants > Roots > Nodule | place: USA: California... | reverse complement strand
TTCCGGGACCGACAGGTTCTGGTGCACCGCGCAACGCCGGGTCTGCCCCAGCAGTGCCAGCCGCGACGAGAGCGTCACGCTGTAGTGCGTCTGGTCGGCGGTGGTGCCCAGCCATTCAAAGGCGGTGATAATCCCCTGCACCACCCGGCCACTGCGCATGTTCAGCGTCGCGTACTTCAGCAGTACCTCGTCGGGGCTCACATCACCCTGTGCTGTGGTGAACGCAATCCGCCAGCGGAACGGTGTATTCAGCGCTTCACGACCATGAAAGTTCAGCACGTCCGGCTTTACCCGGCTGTCATTTATCTCCAGCGTATAACGCGTCTGCCCGTCAAACAGGGCCTGCCAGTTGTCCAGTGCCATTATCGTCACTCCTTAACGGGGACCAGGGTCAGAAAACCATTTCCGAGCTCAATGGTGCGGGGTTTGTCGGGATCGAGGTCATCGCGGGTCAGCACCAGTCGCCAGGTGTTGTTCTTCATATCCGGGCGGTTAAACAACCCGACCACCGCCACATACTTCGCTTCTTCATCCATTGGCATGTTGAGGATGACGCTGCCTTTGGGCATCACCAGCAGCGATTTACTCGCGACGATGTCCTCTTTAAGCAGCGTGTCGGCGTCACGAAGGAGCTTCTGGTAGTCAGCAGCATCCACTTTCTGCCGGTCTTTTAACTGCCAGACCTGGACCATGGTCGCCAGCGGCGTCTGGGCTTCATCGGCATTGACTGCGGAGCGCGGTTCAAAGTCGAGGTGAAGCACTTTTATCTTTTTGTAGAAAATGGATTTGGTCACGTTAACGGTGCCATCACTGACGGTCTGCGTCAGGCCGCAACCGGCAAGCAGACCACAAAGTGCGAGCAGGACCACCTGTCGCAGGGAAACGGATGTCATTCAGAGGTTCCTTTCAGAATAAACAGCAGAACTAATCGAAGCGGTAATCGCCATCCTGTGCCTGAGGAAGCGGTTTGCAGTCCAGCCCCTGGTAACAACCAAGACTGACGGTCAGATGGCTACGTTTGCCGGGTTTGTCATTTTTCAGCCCCAGTACGCCAGTACGGCCCAGCTGGACGCGGCGTTTTTGCCCCAGACGCGGCTCAGGTAATGCGCTCACCGGGACGGTCAGTTTCAGACGGACGTCTGAGCGATAACCCAGGTAGACCCGCAGCAGCACCATCAGGTCGGTGTGCAGTTGCCCGCCGGGCAGCCAGCCTTCGGCTTCAGCCTGATTATGGGTGGCCAGCATCAGCAAAATACGGCTGCAGGCTTCTTTCCCGGTTTTACCCAGCGTTGCCCGTTGTGACAGGGCCACGCGGTTGTCTTTGCCCAGCCCGCTGCGCTGCGCCACCTGGACTTTGACCGGATCCGGGCTGATAACCGTCGCGGTGGTCTCCGGCGCCAGCACGCTCACCAACTGGCGAATGCCTTCGGCATTGCGGGTCGGCAGGCGCATGGTACCCAGTAGCGCGAGAAAACGGGAGACCGGGGTGGCCACATGCTCCGCCGTGCCGGGGATACCCAGCCCGACCAGCCCCAGCAGACACTGTGAGGTGGCATCTGTCGCCCCGGGCTCATATGTGGCCGGGTAAGCGTATTTGCGCCAGATACGGTAGTACTGGGTAGTGATACGGTGGCTGAAGATATCGAGAAAAGCCGTGGTTGCCTCATACCCCTCCCGACGCTGGGCGATGTCGTCCAGATACGCGGTCGGCAGCGGCGAATCCACACCGTACATCCCCAGAAACGTGGTACGTACGGTCGGCGGCAACTCCGGGTGGTCTTCGTCTGTTTCGACAGCTCGCAGTTCGCTTGCCGGAAAACCCATCCCCGGCCAGGGGCGGAAACGCACCGGGTCACCGGACGGCTTATCCGCAGTGCCCAGCAGCGGCCTGTCGGGACTTTCCTGTTCTAGCAACTGGCAGAAGCGGTAGAAGTTAACCCGCCAGATCTCCTTGCCGAGGTCTTCGGTCAGCCCGGCACGTGCTGGCTGTGATTCTCTTTCCATCGCAGTCGTTTCCCTGTCGGTTGCAGTACCAGCGTCAGCTGATTGAAGAGGTGAACATCGGCATACAGCGCAAAGAAGCGATGCAGCATTTCACCAAACAGATTCACATCGCCCTCGCCGGCGAAGTTGTCCGCGTTCAGCGTGACTTCTATATCCACCCCGCGCAGCATGTAGCCGCGTTCGAAACGGCGTATCAACGTGTGCTTCACGGCGACGATGGCCTCCAGACGGCGGCGGTTCATCTCATCGTCGGTCCAGTCATACAGCGCCAGCGTGCCGCGCAGCACTTCCGGGTTATCCATCATGCTGAGGAAGCTGGAGCCCAGATGACTCATCACGCGCCAGTGGAAGCGGTCACTGGCCGGGGGATAAAGTGGTAGCGTCGGCGCATTCAGGTTCAGGACTTTTACCGGCACCTTCCCGGCCTTTACTACCCGGTCGAGCAGCGTACTTTCCAGCGCCTTGCGGGGCAGTTGCCCGTTGGTGCCGGTGATGCGCATCGACAACGACTCCGGCTTCTCCGCCAGCTGTTCCATCTCGAACGAACGACCGCCGAGGATGAGCCAGGTGTCATACAGGCCGGACGGTCCGCGTTTAACACGGGTGTGGAAGTAACGTTCCGGCGCGTCGTGGCGCATCATGCCGCCACGGTGGCGGAAGCTGGTGAACGGCACGTAAGGGTGTTTTCCGCTTTTCACCGCGCCGTGAATATTATCGACGCTGTAGATTTCCGTATGACCGTCCTGGACGCGCAGCGGACGCAGCAGGTATTCATTTTCCAGCGAATCGATGGTCAGCGGATCGGCTTCCAGGGTGAAGAGGTTAATCACCGGCGCACAATGCAGGCGGAAGTTTTCGGTTTCAAACGGCATATCGGACGGCCAGCCGCCATCGAGCACAATATCGGTTTCAAACCAGGTGGTGTCCTGATTCAGCCCGGTCAGCTCCAGCCCGTGCAATTCCACAAACATAAACTTCTGGCGAAAGCTGAAGTACTCCAGCAGCAGCTGGTAGCCGCTGAACGCCGAATCACCTTTCGGCCACAGCCGCTCGTGGTCTTCAAAGCCCATCGGCTTACACCAGCCGTCAAAGCGAACGCGTTCAGTGCGGGTTGCAGCATGGCGGGCATACATCGCCTGCACCCGGCGGGTCAGCGCCAGATGCAGGGCCGAAGCCACCGGGCTTTCCGCATCCAGATAAATCGCGACTTTATCGATGCCGCTTTTCGCCCAGTCCACCTTGAGCGGGCACTCAAAGCGCAGGCGGATGGCGGCCCGTCCGTCCGGCTCGGTGTGCAGTCGCGCGTCAGCCAGATGCACTGGCTGCAGGGGAATGTCGCAGGTGGTGCGGTACTGGCAGACGGTTTTATCCGGCCCGACCGGGCGGGACAACACCGGGAAGCCTTCCGGCAGTACTTCGGCTTGTTTCAGCAGTTGCCACTCGGGGGAGAAGGCCACCACCGACAGTGACGGGATGGTCCGCATATAGTGCGGCCAGAGCAGACTCACCAGCCCTTCGGTCAGCTCCGGCAGGTCATCATCAAGCTTTTCACGCAGACGGCCCATCAGGAAGGCAAACCCTTCGAACAGCCGCTCCACATACGGGTCACGGGCACCGGTCTTATCCAGATTGAGCATGGCAGCGCGGTCGGGGTGAGCGCGGGCAAATTCTTTACCGGCTTCGCGCAGATAGCGCATTTCTGCTTCGTAATAACGCAGGGTTAAATCATCCATGGGGGAAGGTACTCAAATCAGTAAAGTTCAGGAAACTGCCATTCTTTCTTCAACAGTTTTACGACGTTCCCACACGGGAGGTTTGGTGTTCATATCATCAACACTGACACGGAGAAGGGGGACTCCTGCCATTTCAAACATATGTTCGAGACGCTTATCACGTGCGATCCTGTCTTCCAGTTCATGGCTTTTATCATCCAGCTCAATGACGCTAACAATCTGGTTAGTTATTCTGGATACCAGAACATAATCCACGGACATCGCATTAAACTGAGTAAAGAAACGTGCCCGCTCTTCAGCACTAAATGCTTCCTGTTCAGGAAGTTTCAGAAAGCGTCCGGGACTGACCTGGCAAAAAATCCGGCAATTGCGCCCGAACCACTCTTCCAGTTTGTTGAGATATTCTCTTTCTGTTTGTGTCGTCAGATATTTTTTGTTTTGCACTACCACGCCCATATCAACCATTCCCCAGAAAAGGTCCTCTTTCTCTTCCCAGCGCGAATGACGATACTTTCCGGGAGGTGGTACTGATGAACGATTAGCCGGAGCCGTTTCAGAACGAGAATTACGGTTTTCATATGTGGGTTTTCGAAACGATTTCTTCTGGCTTTTTCTGTGCTGTACACCGACCCAGACACCAGCACCAAAACTGGCAGCTACCCATAATAAAATTTCCATCATTTTAATCTCCTTTCTAACCACACAGCACCATCGCCCGGGCGGGGTCGATGGCAATCAGGCCAGCCAGCAGCGCATCCATTTCCGGGGCAAGCCGGGCTTTGTCCGTTTCACTGCGACCGGCTTTAAGGCGCAGCAGCTTCAGGCGTCGGGCCTGCACTTCAAACAGCAGCGCGGGCTCCCAGTCATTCAGCGTCAGCTGTGGGCCGCTGGTTGTGAGCTCACCCAGCAGGTGGAGCGCCATTTCATTGCGTCCATACTGTTCGGCAACGCGGGCCATTAGCAGGCGCTGCAGCCAGCGACTGCGGGGAGAATTCATGCCCGGACGGGTCTGAAGCCAGCCCAGTGCCGCTTCCGGACCTTCGCTGTCGCCTTTAGCCATCGCTTCAGATTCCAGCGCGAGGATGTCATCCGTTTGCCCGCCACCGGCAACGACCGCAGGCTCATCGCCAAACCCCGCCATATCGTCATTGACCTTTTCGGCTATCCAGTTGAGGGTGATTTCATCGGCAAAGGGGGTACCGTCACTCCAGGAAAGTTGTTCGAGACCATGCAGACGGGCCAGCAGCAGCTTCAGGTCGCTGATGATGTAATCGGCCCAGTTGTCCCAGGGGTGTCCGGCCCGGGTCAGGCCCTGCCAAAGATACCACTGCAGATCGAGCCAGAAGCGGTTGCCGCCTTCGCAGAACATATCACTGGCCTGTTCCACCAGTTCCGTCCAGCTCTGTTGCAGGTACAGACGTTTAAGCTGTGCGCGGTAATCCGGTTTGGGGGGGGAAAGACGGGTCCGGCTGCTGGCATCCAGTGCCGGCAACTGACCCACCGTATCCCAGCGCACGGCTTTCATCAGGCGATGGGAGGCGAGCCAGCCGTCGGGCTGATCGGCCAGCCAGCCTGCCAGTACTTTAGACTGGCTCAGGAACTCGCCTTCTGATTTCACCGCCCCATTCGGGGCTGATGTCCTGACAGCAGAGGCTGGCGTGTTTTCCGGATGGCATGCCGACTGTGGCGTAAATCCATCCAGCCCACCGGAGCCCGCAAGGCGGCTTTCCAGCGCCCCGGATAATCCTTCGAGTGAAGGCCTCTCGCTTTCCGGCCAGCGCTCCAGCAGCGTGTCCAGCAGGCTAAGGGCCGCCGCAGTTTGCGAGGTCTGTTCGCGGGTGGCTTCAGGCCAGCGGGAGAGTGTGTCCTGCATCTTCGTGCTGGTCAGCCATTCCAGCGCCGATTTCCGGGCATTGGGGCGAAGGGGGTGGCAGTGCTCACCGTAGCGGGTCAGCATCGCTGCCAGCAGTTGCAGGCCCTCGCATAAGCCCGTCTCGCCTTCACGTTGCAGCCGGGCGAAGATATACCAGGTCACGACCCGCAAATCCCGGGCAGTGTGGCAGAGGATCTTCTCCGCCAGCTGGCAGAGCGTTTCCGGGTCAGTCCCGGAGAGTTTATTGATTTCCTCACGCATCAGCTGGAAGTCGTCGTCATAGGCAGGGTCATCCCCCGCCCCTTCACCACTCGTCAGCGGTTGCAGCCAGTTGTCCCACTGAGACAAACTGCTCTGCTGACGCACAAGCAGCGCGGATTGCTGCGCGTCGTCAGGCACACAGAGTGCCAGCAGTGTTTTTGCCGTTGCCATCTTATTCTCCCTCCGTGGAAGCCAGGGCATTGTTTACCATTCCCGGGTCAACTGAAAAAATAGACGCCGGCAGGCTGAAGCCCTGAAGTTTCAGCAATGCCAGCGGGCCATCACCCAACTCGCTGCGCATAATAAATTTCAGTGGATTGCCATCAGGCGTTATCCACACCAGTTGAGTCCGGCTGCTGTCGAGCGGGGTAATGAGCGCTTTATCCAACAGGCGAATAAAGCCCCAGTTGCCCTGGTTATGTTCGTACAGACGCATTTCGGTTTTCACCGAGCGCCAGCTCAGATCCACGCCGGGATAGTAGGTATTCCCCGGCCAGGTGAAGCTTTGCCAGCTTTCCATCTGGTTGAAGTAATCGAGGTTCTGCCCGTCTACCGTCAGCTGGATACGCGCCACATCTCGCGATGGCCGGGCCATTAATTCGAAGTGAACCCCGGCGTCACCCTGGGCAAAGATAATGTCCGAGATATCCGCCAGCTGGTTGATCGCCGCCAGGAAAGCCGGATTGACGGTCATGCCCTGGCTGGCAGAGGGGTCCACCACCCAATGGCTGCCTTCCTGATGCAGGATCCCACCGAGATTGGTTTTCAGGAAAGCGGCAATGCGCCCCGAGTCACCGCGCAGGAACTGCGCCAGCAGCGGGAGCGAAGCATCACTGCCGGTGGCTTTGAACGGATAGCGCCCGGCAAAGGCTGTGTTCCATTGCGAGACGATAGTGCTCTGCCAGCGTGCATTCAGGCTGCCTGCCGCCGGGGCGAGCACCTGACGCCAGGCCAGATCCAGAGGCTGAACGAACAGCGCCTGACCAAATCCGTTCCACTCCTGCCCGAGGCTCGCCGCCACGAGGCTGCCGTAGTCCCGGGTATCCGTCAGATCAATGGCTTTGCCCTGGAAGACGGTCTGGGCCAGCATCTGGGCCATCGCCTGCGGGTCCGGCGCGCTGGTCACCTGTTGCAATTTCAGACGGACCTGCGTCACACGGGCCAGCCAGGACTGGAAGCTCAGGTTGCCGTTGCTGCCGGTGCCGTCTTTGCCTGCCATCAGGCCATTCAGAGGACCAAAGACAGCATCCAGCGGACCTTTTGGACCCTGAGCCTGCTCAATGAACTGCCGGGCATACTTTTTACGGCCCACCAGTTTTTTGGCGGAGTCCACCAGAGAGTCGGCCAGCGCTTCGCCTTTTGCCCCGGTCTGCCCCTGCCAGGCGAGGGTGTTCATCAGCGCCACCAGAGGAGACTGGCGTACGTCTGCCAGCAGATTTAGCTGGGCAATCGCTTCGGACAGCGAGCTGGCCTCCTGCCACTGGATACTGTTGGCCAGATTCAGCCAGGCATTACCAAAATCCGTGAAGTAACGTTCGGTCAGGCGCGCTTTGAGGGCTTCCGGTGAGATATCACTGCCAGGCTGATTGTTTTTGTCGGTCAGCACCCAGTCAATTTCGTCACGTCGGGTTTTCACCACTTCATCAATGGTGCTCTGCACCTGCTCTTCCCATGCCTGACGGGTAAACATCCCCGGCACCACTTCCTCTGTGCTGAACAGGGTTGAGGCATCGGTATCGCCGGTCATATCCGCCAGCGTCAAATCTGGCCAGTTGCGGGAAATGCGCTGCAGCATCTCCTGGTAGAGACCCGATTCGGCATTACGCTGCCCAATCTGTTTAAGCAATATCTGGCGCACGGTACCGACCAGCCCGGCATCGGGTTTGATTTTCCATTCCGGATGGGCGGGCAGATTCTGGGCATAGAAGCCCAGCAGTTTCGGGGCCTGCGTTTGCCAGGCGCTGTCGGTGACGCCAGCACGCTTCGGCCAGGCCTTCAGCATATTGGCGGCCAGCCAGGAGGCATCGGCTTTATCCGGGCGGGCCAGCATCAGATAACCTTTCAGCAGGTTATAGGTTTTCTGGGTAGCCGCGGTTCGCGCATCACTGGCCGGCGGCAACTGCACGAAGGCATTCAGCTGGCGGTGAAGTTCATCCGCCAGAGCATCACGCATCAGCACCTGATTATTACGGGCATACAGCGGCCAGAGCGCATTAAGGGTGTCGCGGTCCTGATTCAGGCCGAAGCGGGTATACCACGGCGCACCGTGCGCTTCCCGCTCCTGCAGACGGGCAATCGCCTGCTGCAGCACCAGTTGATTACGCAGGCGCTCAGTCAGTGGCTGACGGGTATCAGCCGCCACGCGGGCGGTTTCCTGCGCCTGGTAAATCTGAGCGCGGTTGACCACCAGAGACAGCAGGGTACCGGCGGTCCAAAACACAATCAGCGTCAGCAGGACCAGACGCAGCGCGCGCTGCCAGTGAAAACCGATTTTACGGGAATGGACCTGCAGGCAGTCCTCTTCAAGCGCCTGCCACGCAGGATGACTCAGCCGCGCATGTGGCAGTGTGGCGGTCGCCGCAAGCGCAGGACTGAACATCACGCCGCGCAGACGATAAGGCGCAGGCCCGGTCATCAGACTGGTCAAAAGCGGCGTCAGTCGCTGCTTAAGACGGCCCCGCAATTGTTCGGATAGCTTCATCAGCCAGTCATGACGAGTATCACTCAACAGGACCGGCATGCCTGCCCGGCGCAGACGTGATGAAAGGGAGGTCAGTGAAGCAACCGCCGCCTCTGGGGCGGCACCCGGACCAAATAATGCGCCGGTCGCCGGGACGCCCTCCCCTTCCTGCGTCCAGGACTCTTCACGAATAAACCACAGCCAGACCGGGGCCTGCCAACCCAGCAGTGAATCACTTTTCTGACGGCTACGCACCAGCGTATCAAGTGCGGCTGCATCCGGAAGTGTTGCGCAGTCCATCACCTGCACAATGCCGTCCACAGGACGCTGCGGACGCACCTGATTCAGCACCTCAACAAATTCCGGGTCCGGCGTGGCTTTCGCCAGCCCGGCATGGATCAGGACAATGCCGTCATTTTCCTGCCAGTGGTCACGTTTCAGGCCCGGAACCACTTTCGCAATATGCTCATCGGTACCCTGAACGAGCAGCAGACGAACCTTCGATTTCCAGCGACGGCCATAACGCAGACGGAGGTGATCGATGAGTGGAACGGAGGTGAAACGCGTGGTGTCTTCATCGGTGTGCGGCGCATCAGGCTGGGAAGCGTTAACCACAGTGCTGTCTGACTCACTGTCCTGATTGCCGCCGCTTTCACCGGCGGTCTCCATTAATTTCTCAGCAAACCATCCAACAATAAGAATGATGATGCCAAGTGTCAGGCAAAAAACGACCACACCAAGGGGACTATAAGGACCCACGCGCACCGCACTGGCCGTCTCTTCCGGATAGATCCAGAGAAAACAACCGAATATGCCGGTGACACAAAGCGCAAAAAGAACAATGGATGCAAGTGCTGAAGGTCTTTTCATAACAAGCGGTAACAATCCCTGATTATTATTCTGGAGTGACAGCGCAGAGCTGTCGGAATTCTGATGAAGATTCGGTCACAACCATCTGCGCTTCACGGTCAGCGAGGCACTGGCGGGTGGCGAGAATTAAGGCCTGCCATGGGGCCGCGACACCGGCAAAACCGGCGACGGCGTCAATATTGACGTAACGCTGGACGGTCAGTTCCGGGGCATATATGTCGCAGGCATTACTGAGCGCATCGCTGGACACCAGTGTGCCACCGGTAATCCAGCCACGAAGTACGGTCTCTTTTTCAAGCCCTGCCCACAACATGGCATGCTGCAGGGCATGGCCCAAATCACCATTGTGGCTGACTTGCGGGCGATGAAGACGTACTGATGCCGGCGGATTATCTTTAAGACGGCAATTCGTCATCAACACCGCCGAAATGGCTTCCCCGGAATCATTCTCCGGAATGTCATTCAGCTGCACGCTGATAACCAGCAGTGCCGAGGGTTTTTCGTAATGGTAATCAAGCCAGTAATCGATAATGCGTAACCCTGACAGGTCACGGATACGGATAACCGGACGGCTAATCTCGGGTAACCAGCTCAGAGAAAGTTCCGGATGGCCTTCAGCCACATCCAGCGCCAGATAACAGGTCATGGCCGGAGGCAGTGCGTCCAGTAGTTTGTTGATGTACCCGGTTACCTCTGCCTGAAGACTTGCCAACATGTCGGCGGCATTTTCTCCACCGGGCAAGCGAGAGTGCCTGACGGGTTTTTTGGCACCACGGGGTATCACCGGCTCCAGGATGGGCGATTTGCTGCTCGCTGCTTTTTGCGTGGGCTTATGCTCGCGCTCAAGGGCATTCACGAGAAATTCACCGGCAAACCAGGCAAACCGCTGACCACGCCCTTCATCTATAGCCTGACGGGCTTTGATGGTTCTGTTGGCTTTGTCCTGACCCACGCACTGATATTTATAGCCAGCCCGACGCGCCGTAAACATGGCCCCCCAGAGAAGAACCGGGAGCACAAGAGCGAAGAACCAGAAACCTGGCCCTGAGCGTTCTCCCTGCCAGAACAGGAACGTCAGCCCCATCCCTGAGGTCAAGACAGCAGCACCAAAGATCAGCCAGCGTCGGGTCTGAGGGCGTGGTGGTTTGGCTTTCTTTTCCGGGATCCTTTCCAGAACGACAGGCATGATCAACCCACCAGTGCGTCAGGCAGGGAAGTAATCAGCGTACAGCCACAGGCACACTTATGGCCGTGAAATGCCACCGGGAGCCCGTTATCCAGATAGTCCGGATGACCTTCTGTAATAATGGTTGGCCCGTGACCTAATACTGGACAGGATACTTTGTCACCTTTACGGGCAACACCGATGCCACCAAAAATCATGGTAGCTGAACCTGACAGAACAGCCCCGCCATGAGTGGTTTTATCACCGATTCGAATAATGCCTTGCATGCGAACCTCAGTTAATTTCAAAATTATGGATGCAAACTGGCAAACAAATACTGCATCGAATAAAATGCACCAATTGGCTAAATATCATTAATACACGAAGCAAGGCATATTACTTAACAATCGCCAAGTCTTGACATTGTAGTGTGCTCTCAATTGATTTATTTTTGTTATTTATATATTTTATTTGACACCATTTCCCGTCGTTACTGACAGAACGAATATTTAAGTCATCCCCTTTAACAAGGTATGATTTCTTAACATTCTTGTCCGAATCATATAAAAATGCCTTTTGTACTTTGACGTTAATTGCAGGATATTTAGAGCACATACCTGATGAATTAGGAGATGGAGTAGCTGGAATTAACCTTTCCTTCTCACCAGAATCCTTAAGAATCTGGGCTCCACCCAGAGAAGCATTACCAAATACAACCCAAGGATTGTTTTCATATACGTTACACAAACCACTATTATTCATAGATGCAATTGAGTATTCGTCATCTAAAAATGATTTCTTACTTTTATAAATTTTGTAAATCGCTTGTCCTTTGTTTTTATAAATTACAATAGAGAGATATGCCACCTTACCTGTTAATAACAAGGATGTATCAACCGAATCCATATCATTTTCAACGCCATTGATTTTTTCATCAATTAAATCCTGATAATTGCCAACATTGTTTTCATTTAAATCACACACACCTTCCTTAATTAAAATACCATTCTGCTTGCTTTTTACCTTATAATATAAACAATCAATGCTGAATTTCCCCTCTCGATAACCTATAACTGCATATGTAGTCGAGTCATGCAATGAGCGGCTATCTGCAATAATTGCTGGGAGTCCGTGAAAGAAGTCAAACGCATAGGCCGGATTCCCGGTATAGTCCTCTTCAAAATTCAACGTTGCTTTCTCATTGCCATTCTTTACATATATCTGGCTGTTAGGCTTATCGTATCCAAATACAACATTCTCCGCTGACCAAGAAGCTGTCGGCATCACAGAGACAAGACTAACAAGAAATAAAATGCATTTATTCATCTTAAAAGTCCTTAGGGGCTGATGAAGTTTTTTCCAAGATAGACTGAAATCTTTCTGCATATGAGGCAATCAATGCTTTCTGATCACTTCCATTGATCACTTTCCGTGCACTTTCATAACTAATATTACCTGAATTTATATATGCCGATATATTCTTCCCGGTAAAAATACCATCTTCCATGCCCCACACCATAATAGGAACAGAGTACTTAAAATCACCCGCCAAGTCTGGTTGAGAGATGAAGTCCACTTTGAATTTATCTTTTGCCTTCTGATAATTATTCTTCCATGTTAAATGGACGCAACCTCTACCTCTATATTTGAAACCATCGCCTTGTTGTATGTTTCCATTAGAAGTTGCTCTGTTTTTACCAAATTGATCTAGAGCTAAAACTGGATCATATTGGTTAAAATAATCTAAACTTCCTACCTCTGGCTTTTCGCTGAAATATTCACCAGTAGTGAAATGATATGTTTCATGACGTGCAGTAGCTAACATATATGCTAACTTATATAAATTCGGCTTATATTCACGAGCGGTGGAATAAAATACATTTATATTGCTTATCATTTTACGTAAATTAGATTTTGAAGCAGAAGAAAGTACTGGTGTGGCTGGAGCGAATAATGTATGTTCCTTTTCATATAAAGAAATGAAAGCATCGACGTTAATTAATTTACCAGACTCATCTAAAGCATCAAGAAAAGCAACCGGATGCATATGCCATACAGCTCCACCCGACGTAAAGGGCTCAACCTTGCTCATCCATTCAACATCGTCCAGCCATTTCTTCGCAATATCGATACGCAGAGTGTCATAATCCTGGAAAAATGTCGTCCATTTCTGGTGACCGCTGCCGCCAAACCATTCGCTTTCGTGTTTCACAATCATGCGGGAGACTATATCCCGCACGCCCATCTCAGGATGGTTTAGTGCGACGAACAGCTCTCTTTCCGAAAGTTGCCCATCCTTATCTGTATCCATCTTGTCAATCATGCCCTTATAAAAGCTGGACATCTGTTTTTCCTGGATACCGCGTTCCGGTCTGACCTGTTCGGCGAGCCACTGGTATGCCGATTTCATCCACCCCCCCTTCAGCGAGGCGCCCATATCCGGGGTGCTTTCCTCTACCAGCGCCGTAAAACCCAGTTCTTTCAGGGAGTACTGGTCTATCAAATCCACATCATCCTGACTCAGCCAGTAGTTCTGGCCTGCCTGATAATATTTCTTCCCGCCACTCTCTTTCGGGTTGCACTTATCCACGGGCAGGATGAGATGCATATCCCTACTGACCGGCGATGTTGTTTTGGCAAACGTGTCACCTGCGTTTGTATAAAGCATTGCGGTAGGGTGAACACGGATATATTTCCGCCCCGTTGCTACTTTTCCGGGATTGTCGATGAATGCCGGCATACGACTGTCAGCACAAAGGACTTCAACATGGGCAAACGTACTGTCACTGATTGCAGCTTTGCTCGCAGGCGCGATGTCTTCTCCCAGAAAGCCAATGGCGTCCCCGGCGTTGATTTTCAGTATTCCATCCGGCCTGACTACCGAATCAAAAGTCTCCTTCACGACCGCCTGCTGCATCCAGACTGGTAAGTGGGCATACTGCTCACCATCCGGCACCATATTCTCTGGCGAAGTGGTTACCCAGAACGGCTTACCGGATGCCTTCCCTGCGCTATCTACTGTCTGTGCCAGACCAAAGGGCTGGCTGGTCTGCCCTTTATAGGTATAACGCCCCTCTTTAAGAAGCAGTACACGGGTATCTTTCACCAGTGTGCCATCCGATGCCTCCGGGATGACTTCCGCCCCTGAGTCTGACTGACTGGCTTCATAGTTTCCCTGTGGGTGCTTCTTTACGCCATTTTCAGCAATAACCTTCATACACTTGCGTTTCTCAAAGGCTGAAAGCGGCGCCAGCCCCATGTACAGCGAGTAAAACTCGAGCCAGGTTTGCTCGTTGTTCGGGGCAGGCTGACAAACAGATTTCACCAGCACAAAGGTCGTTGTGTACTGAATGGATTGACCGAGAAAGGTGCTCTTCTGGTAATCCTTGTTCAGACGCCAGGCCACCACTTCACCGTCCGCCATGCACTGTAGCGGAACCGCAGTCTCCATCGTTTCCGGTGTAAGAACAGACCCCGGAGCTGATTTTTGGGTGATATGGAGCCCGCCATGCCACATCTTGTTGGTGCCTGCCAGCCAGGAACCATGAGGCTCCTGGCCAATAAGCCCCATCATTTCATCCAGCGTGGTGTAGTTCTCTCCGTTTTGCTTACGGGCAGGGAAGCAGGTGTTCATTCAGGCAGTCCTTAGCGTGACATGATCCCATCAGATTCAGATGGCTGAAGGTCAAGG
>Ga0079104_1001657_pt1 | contig 14376 bp, 7 predicted proteins | sample MedtruBG_FD_76829 | JGI IMG/M metagenome (GOLD analysis project Ga0079104, IMG submission 76829) | Root nodule microbial communities of legume samples collected from California, USA - Medicago truncatula BG | ecosystem: Host-associated > Plants > Roots > Nodule | place: USA: California... | reverse complement strand
GACGCAGTTGATTCAAAATCAACCGTAGAAATACGTGCCGGTTCGAGTCCGGCCTTCGGCACCATCGGAACATCAATAGACGTCAACGGACGTCTTTTTTTGTGCCTGAAATCCAGTATTAGCAAGGCTTTCCTCGCTTTTTCACTCCACTTAAGTCAACCTGATTCAATCTACATCAACTTACTGATGCGGGTACAACTGCGGGTATATCCCGGTTCGATAATGTTTGTACCCACACAGAACCTTGAAAGGATACTCATCATGGCTCTGAGTGATGTGAAGGTTCGTTCGGCTAAGCCTGAAGAAAAAGCCTATAAGCTTACTGATGGCGACGGCATGATATTGCTGGTTCACCCCAATGGTTCCAAATATTGGCGACTGCGTTATCGCTTCGGTGGTAAAGAGAAGATGCTGGCGCTGGGGAAATATCCTGAAGTGTCGTTGGCGGATGCTCGGGCGCGCCGGGATGACGCCCGTAAGCTGTTAGCTAACGGCGTCGATCCCAGTGAGAACAAGAAAGCCATTAAGGTAGAGCAGGAGCAAGAGGCAATAACGTTTGAAGTGGTCGCCAGAGAGTGGCACGCCAGCAATCAGAAGTGGTCTGCATCACATAGCGCTCGTGTATTGAAAAGCCTCGAAGATAATCTCTTTGCTGCTATCGGTAAGCGGAACATTGCAGAGCTTAAGACTCGGGATCTTCTTGTACCCATTAAAGCGGTGGAGTCATCCGGGCGTCTTGAAGTCGCCGCCCGTTTACAGCAGCGAACTACCGCGATTATGCGCTTTGCCGTTCAGAGCGGCTTAATCGACTACAATCCCGCGCAAGAGATTGCCGGTGCGGTTGCTACGGCGAAAAGACAGCATCGTGCGGCTTTGGAGCTTAATCGTATTCCTGAATTACTTCATCGCATTGATCACTATTCCGGAAGACCATTAACCCGACTTGCTGTCGAACTTACCTTGTTAGTCTTTATCCGTTCAAGCGAACTGCGTTTTGCTCGCTGGTCTGAAGTAGATTTTGAAACTGCTATGTGGACGATTCCGGGGGAGCGTGAGCCATTGGAAGGCGTTAAACATTCTCAGCGTGGTTCGAAGATGCGAACTCCTCATCTTGTGCCTTTGTCGAGGCAAGCCTTAGCCATTCTGGAAAAGGTCAAAAGCATGAATGGGAATCGAGAGCTGATCTTTTTAGGCGATCACGATCCGCGTAAACCCATGAGTGAGAATACAGTGAACAAGGCTCTGCGCGTAATGGGATATGACACGAAAACGGAAGTATGTGGGCATGGATTCAGGACGATGGCATGTAGTTCACTGATTGAGTCAGGATTGTGGTCGAGGGATGCAGTAGAGAGGCAGATGAGTCACCAGGAGCGTAGCTCTGTACGTGCGGCTTATATCCATAAGGCGGAACATCTTGGGGAGCGTAGGCTGATGCTGCAGTGGTGGGCGGATTATCTTGATGCAAATCGGGAGAAGGGGGTTAGTCCGTTTGATTTTTCGAAGATTGATAGAGTGAATCGACAGGGCGATAGTTCCGTTCTGTAAAATTTACTTCGTCAAGTTGGGAAGCTAAATAAAAAAGATGCTTAGCCGTAAAGATGGCTAGGCATCTTTTTATCCTTTAGTTGGTAAAGATCGATATAGTGCGATATCGATCTTTACCTCACATTTTATTTTTTTATTACAGTAACTTGTAGTCATACGCTGTGTGGTACAGGCATGAAGTCATTTTTTTGGAAAAATTGATAATTCAGGCCTAAATCTAACTATGGAAAAATGAATAATTCAATGTTCCATAGTTACTGCTCAAAAATATCGATTGCTGAAGGGCTAATGTTTCAGTAAAGCTGAATGCAAGAGTTTGTAATCATGTACCGCCAGTGTGGCCTGACATTAGCAATATTACAAATTCTATTGCTGCCCCCCTTACTAATCCTAAGTGGAAGGCAATCCAAGCTTGTCGAAGAATGCCCGGTTACGCTCTCTGGCCGCTTTTACTAATTGGTCAAAACTAATCACCTCGATATAGGCATGGGAAGGTTCGTTATAACCGAAATAGCCCATCCCATCAGATGTGATCCGCAGATTTGCTCGACGACAGCGCCGGTGCATGGATTCAGTAAGGTCACAAAGTACATAACAATAGCCCGGTATATCATTATTTCCCGGAATTGGGCGACCGGATTTTGTAGTTACTTTACCCTCGCGTATCCGCTCTAAATAACTGAGCGCCTGATCAATAGGGTCTTTATCTTCACCTTCTCGCATATCATTACGCATGGGGCGTTTGATTTCGATAACTGTAATGGCTGCAAGTGGAAAGCTGATCTGGTCGTTAACAAGAAGTGGATTATCAAATACTCTTAGACTGAGCAAGTCTGGCTCTTTGGTTGATTCATTGCCAGTGATTGGCATTGAGCTGAGCGTTTTATCAGAAGCTAAATAGTTATGAAATGCCAAGCGCTCATCGATTAGCCAAAGGTTACAAGAGTCTAGGAAAACCTCGACGGAATCCTTGCGCATAGGCATGATTAGTTCGTGAATTATATCTTCACGGGCGTACTTTCCGTCCTCTAGTCGCTCAATAGATTTTTGTAAAAGGTCGATAATAACCTTGCGGTGTGAAACGTAATTGGCAAGATCTGATTTCTTAAGGTCCCCTGCTTTGCGTAGGTAGTCGCCTAACCGTTCTTTATATTCTTCTACATGCTCTTTATTCTGAGGCAGCATGATGTCATGGCCTTCGCTCACCAACTGACGCTCCACTTCATACCACTGAGCATGCAAGTGTAGTTCCAGCTCTTTATCTGATTTTTCTGGGTCAACGATCAATAACTCTTCTGGAACATAATTGGCAATCGGGCGATAGCGCGGAGCATGATTGTTGATAAAATCATCTACTCGTCTACGACCAGCCGACACGTTTTCTGCCAGAACATCTTGCAGGTACTCCTTGGTACGAATCAACACGGCTTCCCTAATGTCTTTGAAGCTTACTTCGTTGAGCATGTCCTCAACATCTTCAGCAATATCAAACGAGGTTCGCTCACTGCGCACATGTTGATTCAGGTAGTCGGAAGATATGTAACATGTATAAGTAAACTCACCGGAAACGTCAGAAATTTTTCCGTACAGTCCAGGGATTTTTCCTTGAATGGACTCTTCTTTAACCAGTCGATTAGCCGCGCAGAGTGCCAGTTGGTGTTTTTTATTAACTGATGCACGAAATTTGATATGAGTTAATTCGAATTGGTGGTCACGAATTGTTATTGTTTCGAGAAAGGCGCTGGCATGCATATGCTCTTGGAGCAAAAGATCGAGGTCAAACACCTCGTCCGCGTCTTCTAGAAGTATCTTGGGTGCGCTTCCTTGCCGTACGAAATACCATAGAACATGTTCCAGCAACTGATTGGCTATGGACTGGCCTTTTGCAGGAACCTGCTTTCGAAAGTTTTCATCAAAATCGAGAAGTTTTATAATGGTGCCAGATTTTTCGTATGTGGCTTCTACAACCTTTTCACCGTGGACTCCCGATTTATCGTCGAAGCGAAATATGCGTTTTTTAAGCTTATCATCAACATCGAAAAAGTGGCTTTCCACTTCGACCAGACCAAACACTTTAAGCCACATCAGACGACCAACACCCCTGCACCCCTTGTCAATTTTGTGGTCAGAATCTAGGGTTTCAAATGACTTAAAGTTGGCTTCGTCAAATCCACAGCCATTATCAATTATAGTGAAGCCGATGATTGGCGATTGGGATTTTGCGTCTAAATCCAGGCTGCCTTGAGTGGTGCGATTGATGTGAAGAATAACCTTTCCATCAGTGATGTTATTAGTCTCCTCAATAGAATGAATGGAGTTTACCACCGCCTCAAATACTGGCATTAGGCCGTGACTCTTAGGCAATGAAGTATTTCGTAAGCGGCCCTTTAAATTTGTTTGTAGGCTCACGGTGCAACCTCCTCTTTTTCATCGCTATTGTCGAGAAACTCGTGCAGTTGCTTTAACTTGAGTAAGAGCTCATCAAATGTAATGATTTGCACGTTCTTCGAATTCCGTCGGTACATCTCAAAAGACTTCTTCTCGTCTTCATCACTTGGCATAGTACCAATCACTAAAATACAGTGAACAGCATATGATTCAATGTCATAAATTCGATTGTTGTTCTTTATCGTGGCGATGTTTTGCTGTAGCCGATAACACTGATCGAGTACTTGTGTTACAGAGCCGGTAAGTTCTGTGGAGGCGCAATAAACTGCTCCTCTGTAGGGTTTTTTGTTCAGTAAGTCGGAAAAGGGCTTTTTGATTTCAATGAGAGCTAAGTTGTTCGTTATACCATTTTTAATTAGATAGTCCGTTATTTTTTCGCCATCACCAGCCAAACGTTTGCCACCAACACTCGCTTGGTCTGATATTTTTATTGCCGGGTAGCCGAAGGCAAGACTCAAGATAAATGGGTTCTGATTGAATAGTTTCTGCCAAGTGTCTTCTTTAGTTTTTTTGCTTAGTAAGTCTTCATAAGAACTAATCAAACGCTCTAATGAGACCAACTCGATATCATTTTTTAACTTGGCCAAGGTAAGTGAGTCGGTTTGTTTTACAACTGATTTGTCTTCCGCGACCATATTCATAGCCGCTTGTTTATCACAATCCGTTATCTTTATCCGAAGCATCTTGCTAATGGCGTCATTATCTGTAGGCAATGGTTTTTGTTCGTTTCCCAAACGATGGGCAATATAGTTGTAAGCAGCTGTGGTTTTTGTAATACGGGCAACTTTCCTTGTTCTTTCTGTAATGCGGTTACAAGCACGGCGCATTTCATCATAATCATAAAAATTTAGATTAAAACATTCATAATCAGTATCGCCAGTTTTTTCCTTATTAATAAGAAGACATTGAGATTCTGTGTGCTCTTCAATAGCTGAAATTATCGTGCGATACTCTTTTTTCAATCCTAGGCCATAGCGTATGTCTTTGATAAAACCTGCTGGCAAAAGTTGTAAGCATTCAGATACCTCGCTTTTGGTGTAGGGTGCAGAGTCAAGGTTAACTTCAATATCAATTTCATTTATTTGGGCATACTTCTGGTTTAAGTAGTTAGGATGGGAGGTCAAGGTATATATAGGGAAAATCGAGATAAATCCATCCTGACCGCTAAATAAAGCAATCTTTCTTTTATACTTACTAGGCTCAGCCGAGTTAATTCCTGCTTCTTCAAGCTCACTAACTCTAGGAATATAGAAGACTTCCGTGCAGTTAGGGAATATTTCCTCTATCTCAATATTGAAATCTTCAGAACTGAAATATTCAGGTAATAGCTTGGCCATATTCTCTCCTTAGAGGTCGCCTTTAAAGGCAGAATCTAGAATTGATGCTTTTAAGCTTGTTAAATAAGCCAGTTTGCTCTCTAATACAATACTTGCTTCGTTAGTTTTCTCAGCTAAAGCATCAAGAGATTCACATATAGACGCTTGTTCATCTAATGGCGGCAAATGGAATGCAAAGCTAAATAAATGGTTTCGATTGACTTTTGGCATTCCGGCTCGACTGGAGCCTTCTATTGCATATTGAGTAAATTGTTCAGATAGTAGAAGATAGAACAAAAAATCCCTAGTGATCTTTTTCTTGTCTGGTGTAAGCGGATAAATATCAGCACTACAGATACCAGATATCATCGGTCTAGCAACTTTCATTAGATATGGTCGGATCTTACTATATAAAACCATACTCGTATCAAAAGGAAATTTACCGGAAATAAGTGTCTCTTCTTTTGCGGTCTTCAAGTTTATTAGTAAGCCGCTAAACTGTTTGATGTTAGCACCACCAACATGATACATATCTAAGTACTTCTCTTCTCTAGGGTCACATAATTTCGAGGTGATCTGACAAACCTCATTCAATCTAACATGCTCCCAATGCTCGCATAGAGTCAGCATAGAGTTCAAAGAGCTTTTCAATAGTGTATCAGTCAGTGAGATGCTTTGCTGCAAATGCCTAATGGCGGTGTCAATGCGAATAAGAAGCGCATCAAGTTTTTCAACAATTCGTTTTTGCTCTTTTAAGGAAGGGATAGGGATTAATACCTCGCCAAGCCTTTTAAGTGCTAGTTTTGGTTGAGCTACAGTTTTTGTAGCCAATCCTATTTGCTCAATAAATGAATGAGTTTTTGTAAAATAATAAACATATTTAAGGATTTGTTTTTCTTTATCCTTAAATACAATCTTCGCAGCATTCTCAGTTAAGTTTGCACCACTGAGAGATGGTGGAACTATCCCTGTTTTTCCAATTGTACCAGCAATGCTAATGTAAAGATCATCATCGGAAATTGTATATTGAGATATTTTTTTTTGTGTCTTTTCTGAAATAAACTTAATATTACTACAATCAATAGAACCAGACTCGTTAAAATCAGAGACTCTAATATATGGGTGTGCAGTAACCTCATCCATCAACGAAGCATCTTTCGGTAGTCTTTTTCCTCCCTTGATGTAAGCAATTTCATTCAATTTAAATTGGATAAATTCCATCAAACTTTCTCCGCCAAAAGATTTTCAATTTCATCAAGCAGGTTAGACACCTTTTTTTCCTTGGCGCGGATCTGCTTAAGGATGGCATTTGGAGCTAAGTACTCGGAATTCTTCTGTTTAGCTGGATTCTTGGCAGATAAATCATAATCTTCATCTTCAGCCAATTTGCTGGCAGAAATTGTCCATGAACACTCCGTGTTTTGCCGAGTGCTATATAGTGTAACAAACTCTTTTAAGTGGTTGTCGGTGATTGGTTTGTTTTTAGTGAGTTTCTGTTCTGGCTCACATTCATAGTACCAAATATCACTGGTACCGCCGCTTCGTTCAAAAAATAGCACGTTGGTTTTTACGCCGGAATAAGGCAAAAACACCCCGGCAGGTAGGCTTAAAATGGTATGCAAGTTAAAGTTTTCCAACAACTCTTGTTTAACCTGTTTAAAAGCGCTGTTGGTTTGGAATAGCACTCCTTCTGGCACTACGATCGCTGCTTTACCTCCGCTTTTCAGTGTTTTCATAAAGTGCTGTAAAAACAGCAACTCAGTGGCATTGCTCTGGATGGGAAAGTTTTGTTGAATTTGTGACTTTTCTTTGCCGCCAAACGGCGGGTTTGCCAGAATAATGTTGTAACGGTCTTTTTCCTGAATATCGCGAATATTCTGGGTCAGGGTATTACCTCGGAACAGATTGGGCGACTCGATGCCATGCAGGATCATGTTCATCATACCCATGACATAAGCCAGCGAGGTTTTTTCATAGCCGAAGAAAGTATCGCGCTGAATGAATTCCCATTGCTCGGTGGAAAGTTCATTCTTTTCGCTTTTTAGGTGCTCAAAGGCTTCAACCAAAAATCCGCAGGAACCAGCCGCTGCGTCGTAAATGGTCTCTCCGGGCTTGGGGTCAATAACCTGTACCATGGCACGGACAACAGGGCGTGGGGTATAAAACTCACCCGCATAGCCACCAGCATCGCCCATGTTTTGTAGAAGACCTTCATAAACCAATGAGAGTTCGAATAAATCTGACTCAGACTGGAAATTCAGGCTATCCACAATATCCAACACTTCACGCAGGGTATGACCAGAGGCTACTTTGTTATCCAGATACTGAAATATCGCTCCAATTTTGTAGGTAAACGACTTTGGGTCTGCACCATTTACAGTTACGTTGGCGAAGCTTTTTAGGTAAGGGAAAAGTTGACTGTTCACGTAATCGGTAAGATCATCACCTGTTTTTGCACGTGCCAAATCCAGCTTGCCATCGGCAGTTTTGGGGCACGCCCAGGTCGTCCAGCGGTGCTCCTCATCCAGTACATGTTGATAATCCTTACCGGACAATACTGCTTCGTCTTCTTTTTCGGACTCGTAATCATCGAGAAACTTCAGGAACAATACCCATGAGGTTTGTTCTGTGTAATGCATGGCACCGCTGATACCATCGTCACGGCGCAGAATGTCGGTAATACGGTCAATTTTTGGTTGCAATGACATATTTACTATTTCCCGATGATAAAATCATACATACTTTTGATGTCTTCGCTTATTTCGCTAGGATGCATCATGGATATATATTCTAACAGCAACTCACGATTTAGCCCATAGGGAGGTGTCTCAACATTCTCAATAAATGGTGACAGTATGTTTTTTACAAATCTTGATGGTAGTGAAGCAAGATAGTGATTGTAAACTGGACCGCTTGTAATAGTTGTTATTTTTCCTTTAGTTACTTCTTTGTCTTCCATTAACAATTGATAGTCATTTTTTTTATATTCCAGTAAGTAATCACTGCTATAACCTTCACGTAAATATGAAGCTTCAGGTAATCTATTTTTATTATTCAACACAGCTACACAACCGCCAAGTGCGGAATAAGAAAGAAGATAGTGTTTTATTTCACGCCTCCGCCAGCTTAAAACACTTGTTTTAATATTGTTATCATTTGCTATTTTTATACCCTGAACTATAAGAGGTGACTCATCAGTACCTATACCATCTATAGGAAGATTATCTCTATCACACACTAAGAAAATATCTTTGGTTTTTATGTCCAAACCTTCGCAAAATTTGTTGAAATTTTGTACCCAGGAAATTTTTGACTCTGCAAATTTAGCGTTGTGTGTATTCCAGCCAGAGTTAACCTTGACTACAGCGACTTGATCAAAAAGATGATCAAATGTTGCATCATAATCAAAATCTGGTACGCCAATTATTCTTTTATATTGCTTGTAAAGTTCTTTAAAAATAAACCAATCATTGGTATCATCAATGAGTACTATTTTTTCATAATACGTCAAAGCTCGAAATTCAGATTTTTTTATATTGGATAATTGTGCGAGTCGAGTAATTAATTCACCAGAGTCTGAAGGAAGGTAAATTTTACCTTTATTTATAATTCTTATGTTCTCAACTCCCACGCAATATATCGAATCTAGTAGATGTGTTGTCGAAATTGTTTTCCCTTTAGTTTCTTTTAGGCAATTCCAAAATCTTTCGACATTTTTAAAGTGAAGATGAGAGTCTGCCTCATCAAAAATAAATATAGTTTCTTCACTATCGAATAGATCAATGATTGAATATAAAAAAAGAATTTGAAACTCACCATCGCTTAAGTCTCCGAGCTCTAGACCATTTTTTAAAAATAAAGAGGACGCTTCTTTATCCAAAAAGTTAGTGTTATGACAAGCTCTGATAAAGAAACCTATCTCTGGATCAAACGTTATCTTTGACGCCTCACCATCCTCTAATCGCTCAGTGTCAAAAGATACGGATAGCACATCATCTTGACGTATATCAAAAACATTTTTCTTGATTGGTTCATCAAAGTCATATTGATCCTGTATACAATTTTCAATAAAACTTTCCAGTGTGCGATGAAATGCGGTCTGTCTTATCGTGTTCGTATCTCCTCTTGCTTCTCTGTTTAGAGCGTCTTGAACTTGCCTAACATATTGTGAGTCTACTCGAAAGGCAATTTTCAGAATACTTGAGGTGTCCAACCCATCGACTTCATCGGCATAACCGGAGCTGATGAGAAATTGTCTAACCTTGCCTGATTTTTTTATAGAACTGGCTAGGAATATCAGTAGCTTAGACCATGACTTATCGAAATAGAAACAAGAGAATTGCAAATTATTCTCATCTGCTTGTGTCTGTCTTAAATAGCGAAGGAATTCATTTGAAAACTTTTCGTTTTGGCCAGAAGAGAAACAAACAATCTTTTGATCTGTATAGTCTTTTTTAGAGAGCTTTTGATTGAAAATTGATTGGAGAACACTTGACTTCCCTGAGCCATTTTCACCAATTAAAGTGGTAACTTTATTGAGATATATTGTTTGTGGATGATCGTATAATACATTAGGTATTAAGTTTAATTCCATTTTAGTTCACATGATAAAGATGTAGTTGTAATTGTTTAAAAGCTGCTAATACAAATGCAGGTTTACCGCCGAAAGCTATTGAAGCGTCTTTGATAGTACCCACACCCGAGAGCTCGATCAGTGCAGGTAGGCGCTCTCTGGATAATTCCATAACGCCAATCTTCTCATAGCGACTCAAAACAAAGTGCAGAAATTTATTAGCACTTTCCTGTGGATATTGAGCAAAGAAAACAGTATCCGACCGAAGCGCCTCAACTCTGGATTTACGCGTTGCCATCGGCCTTTCAAACGCTAAAAATGCTAGTAGATCGAATATGTCACAGTCGTCGGCCTCGAACATGCGACGCAGAGCGGATAGCTGCTCTGTGTCAAAGCCAGCTTGTACCAACTTGGTCAGCAGTTGTTCGCGCAAGTCAGGGTCTGACCAGATATCTCTGAGTTCATCGACACTTTTGAATAGTCCTGGCAATTGTTGAATTAGCCGTTCGACAAACTCCTGAATCGAGAGAGGCTTACCGCTCTCGTCGATATAGCGGGTTTCTATATCGATGACCTTGAGTTCACGGTGTTTACCGAGTTTTACTTTCAGTCGCGGGCGGGGTTCGCTTGATTCAGATTCTGTCCTGTCTCCACCTTCTGGTGGCTCGGGTGAAGAAGGCGGCGGCGTAGGTTCGCTGGTTGCGCCCGGCTCTGGAGCTTGGGGCTCGCCATCCCATTCTTCGTCATAGAAGTTATTAGTCGCACCGCGAAAATCCACGATGGTGAAGTAGTCTTTACCATCGAACACTCGAGTACCACGACCAACAATCTGTTTGAACTCCACCATTGAGTCTATGGTTCGATCCAGCACTACGTTGCGTACGTTACGGGCATCAACGCCGGTAGTGAGCATTTGTGATGAGGTAATAATGGTAGGGATGTTTTTGTCATTGTCCTGAAATTTTTCCAGCAGTTCGCGACCGATCTTGCCTTCGTCACTGGTGACCCGTACACAGTAATGCGGATCTTTAACTGATTTGTTTTTATTAATCATGTCGCGCATGGTTAGCGCATGATTTTGGTTTTCACAGAAGACAATAGTTTTATCCAGCGGGTTGATGTTTTGCAAAATTGCTTTCGCAACCAACTCAGTGCGTTCATCTACAATGATTTTGCGGTCGTAATCTTCGACCTGATATAAATCTTGACTAGATTCACCTTCGACGATGACATCATCATTGGTGAGAACTAATTCATCCAAATTAGTTCTAATGCGCTTAACCCGGTATGGTGTGAGAAAACCGTCGTTGATACCATCCTTTAGTGAATACACATAGGCAGGCTGGCCAAAATATTCATAGGTGTCCACGTTGTCTGAGCGTTTTGGTGTGGCAGTCAAACCCAAATGCACAGCGCTACTGAAGTGATCAAGAATTGCTCGCCAGGAACCTGCTTCATTGGCAGCACCTCTGTGACATTCATCAATCAATACCATGTCAAAGAAATCTTTGGGATAGGCTTTATAGTAGCCATCAATGTTTTCCCGTTCCGCAATCGCCTGATAGATCGCAAAAAAGATGTGTGCGTTGGTGGGCACCACGCCATTGCGCTTGCGAACTTCCTCCCCATTAATTTTAATCAAATCTTTTTCATAGGGGTTGAAGGTGTTAATGGCTTGGTCTGCAAGGATATTACGATCGGCCAGAAACAGAATGCGTGGTCTGCGCGAACCGGGGTTGTCGCGGTTCCAGCGAGCCTGAAATACTTTATGAACGATTTGGAAGGCAATGAATGTTTTACCAGTGCCAGTAGCTAGTGTGAGCAAGATTCGGGATTTACCCTCACCGATTGCGTCTGTAACGGAATGGACTGCCAGTTCCTGGTAATAACGTGGTTGCATTGCTCCTACCAAGTGAAACGGGATGTTTCTTAGTTCTTGACTTAATCCCGTAGTTTCACTTGTATAGCGTTTTTCTAGCTCTACAGGTGTTGGATAGAACTCAATATAGTCGCCTTTGCCTGTTTCCAGATCGAATTCGTAGGTTTGCTTACCGTTGCTTGAATAGACGAAACGAACGCAAAGCTTCTTAGCGTAGTCGATGGCTTGTTGCAGGCCTTTCGTAGGATGCTCGGATTCTTTTTTAGCTTCCACCACTGCCAAATAGCGACTGTCTTTATGAAGCAGATAATCCACAAAACAACGCCGCCCACGCACACCACCTGCCATCTTTCTACCGTCGGTGAAGTAATGCTCCCGGCTGACGTTGCTCGATAGCCAACCAGCTGAAACCAAAGCTGGATCAATATAGTTCGCTCGAGTATCTGCTTCAGAGGCCATTAGGCTGCTCCTTAGTCATTTTGGCTTGGCATCAATTCCAATAGCTCACCAACAGTGCAATCGAATAGTACGCAGATCTGCTTAATGGCATTTAGATCTACCTTCTGTGCCGTCTCTTTATAGAGCAGGGTCACTGTAGCGCGGCTGAGCCCAGTTTCCCTGGCAACGTCTGCAATGCGCAATTTGTGTTCGCCCATCATTCGGGCGAGGTGGCAGCGGATCATGGCTGTGACTCTGGGTATAGTGGTAACTTAAGAGAATACCACGACTTACTGATTTACAAAGTGTTTTGTGAGTTGAAGTTGAATTTTGACGTTTAAACTACGTTTTTAGGTATTGGTAACAATAGGGCTGGCAAAGAAATGACACAGATTGAAGATCGTCGAGTTGGCTTAACTAAGGACCCCTATTAATTGATAACTCTTTGCTAGTTAAAATCTTTGTATCATTTGTCAAATGTACCAGACCAAATAAAAATTATTGAGAACGATACCGCATCGTGGCCAATGCTTAACCATATGTTGCATTTATATCAACGATATCAATAATTTTTATTAAGTCATGGGATGAGCAATGGACAGGAACACTCAGAGATTTGCATCATAACCAACTACGAGAACAAATACCTCATTTCGCAAACGTCACCGGTATCGTCAGAGTATCAAGGTCATTCATTTCTGTGCTGTAGATATGTTCTCCGCACTCCGGGCAACACCGCTGACCATGATAATCACGTTGGCAGAGTACGCAGAAGTAATCTTTTTCTGAAGGTGCTATGACGGATACATCATCACGTTCAATAAGTGACTTCACTGCCTGCTCAAAGGCTGATATTGGTTTGTACTGCGAAATAACACGGTATTCACAGTGCATCAACCTGTGTACTTCTGCTTCTTCTAGGTGATGTTCAAAATAACCGCCGCAGTCATGCGTCCAGTGTAGGCGCAGGGGATTGTTGCAGGAACGACAGTACCAGGCTCCCCGCGATCGCGGGCTTAAGTTTCTGGTGTGAGCGACTTGGCCCTTGTGGTCAAGGGCGGTACGAATTGTGCGAAATTGCATGGTGTAAATCCTGTGATGATATCGAGATGGCAAGTGGCAGATAGCGCAGCCTCATTCTGCGCAACGTTCAGTGCTGTGGTCACCGGTCCGGCAGTTCTGGCAGTAACGTTCACCATGGTAATCACTGCCACAACCGCAACAATTCCATTCGGCCCTGCATACCAGCGGTAAGACTTCCGGCACATAGCGACGCAGCATGCGTATCCGTCGCGCTTCCTTAGGCTCAGGGCGTACATACGGACAATGGTGGCGTCCGTTCTCCGTCAGGTCTTCCCATGTGTGCTCAAACCATGGGAGGTTAGTACCCCATTCAGGGTGGAATACCAGCGCACTGCCGCAGAGGTGGCAGGTGTATCGGTCGTAAGGGTGAAGCTGTGCAGTGACCGCGCCCGTGAGGCGCTGATTGCCGTCAAGCGCGATAAAAGATTTGGCGTATATCGTCATAGTATTGGTCCTTTGCCATACGACAGGGGGCAGTGAGCCGTCCCGGGTAGGGCAGCAGTGCAGGTCATACAACTGGTGGCGTTAATTCAGATGGGGAATGTGATTCCGTTCGATAGATTACTGACGGGACTGCGCGATGCGTTGCTGTAGCCAGGCTTCCACTTCGCTTTCAAGCCAGCGAGAGCTTCTGCCCAGCTTAATTGGCTTCGGGAATTCCCCCGATGAAATCAGTTTGTAGAACCATTTGTCCGTTAAGCCGGTCAGTTTTGTGATAAACGCCATATCGACAAATTTGTCGTTAAGAAGACTGGCAGGAGTGGTCATCGTTTTTCTCCGTTGGTGGTAAGGGAGAAGAAGTCAGGGATGCGAATGGTGCAGACTTCTTCAAACGATGAGGGACTGGCGTAATTTTTTATTCGCTGATGGCACACCTGCGACGTCTGCCACCCACCGCAGGAGCGGGAATGTCACTCAACTGGCAAACCACTTTCTCGCCCTTCTGGTCCTGCTTGCTCAGGTAGCTCAGAATGTACAGCATGCCCTTACGGCCTTTCATATCACTATGCGACGTCACCCGCTCGCCCTGCACTTTGTAATACTTCTGAGGCGTACAGCGGTAAGCACAGCCTTCCTCTCTTGTTATCTCA
>Ga0079104_1001655_pt1 | contig 14391 bp, 11 predicted proteins | sample MedtruBG_FD_76829 | JGI IMG/M metagenome (GOLD analysis project Ga0079104, IMG submission 76829) | Root nodule microbial communities of legume samples collected from California, USA - Medicago truncatula BG | ecosystem: Host-associated > Plants > Roots > Nodule | place: USA: California... | reverse complement strand
AAGTTCGCCGGCATGATCGGGATGTTTATGAGTTAAAACTACTTTGCTAACATCTTCTGGAGCATAACCTACATTTTTTAGTGCTTCTTTAAAATTAGCAATTTTTTCACCCATATATAAGGCTTGATCAGGTTTATCTTCAAAATCAGGAGTCTCAACTGGTAAACCTGTGTCTACTAGAATAACCTCTTTTCCAGTATCTATTAAATAATTTTGCAGGCTTGCAGGGTAATCTTTGTTTATATTAATTTTTTCTTTTTCAAGTGATCCTCCAAATGCAAAAGATTCTTTCATTCTTCCATTTTTATAAAATTCCAATGCTAAAATTCTCATAATCTATTCCTCCAATATAATTAACCTTTATGCAATATTTACTATGAACAAATTATATTGTATAAAATTAAATTTGTCAATCGATATTTTGTTTTGAAATAACTTAAAATACGACTTAAAGTACATAAATATTGGCATCTAATGAATAGAATTTAATCTAAATATATACCATATATTATATATTCTCTATATGTTCAGAATATTTCGAATATCATGTTTTTGCTAGAGGTTAAATTATAAATATGATACAATAACTAATAGAAATTATTATATAACATTAATACTCTATTTTGAGAATTAGAATTAGGAGAGATACGCGATGAAAACTGATTTATTAGAAAAAGGAGCAATATTACAAAGAGATAAGGAAACATATGCAATTGCTCCACATTTAACTGCTGGACTTGTAACTCCAGAGATTTTAAGAAATATTGCAGATGTAGCTGAAAAATATAATGCAGCAGCTATTAAAGTTACAGGAGCTCAAAGAATTGCATTAGTTGGATTAAAAGAAGAAGATTTAGATAATGCTTGGGATGATCTAGGGATGGATCCAGGTGCAGCAGTAGGTCTATGTGTAAGAAGTATAAAAATATGTCCAGGAACAACTTTTTGTAAAAGAGGTCTTCAAGATTCAGTAGCAGTTGGTTCAAAATTGGACAGCTTATATCATGGAAAGGAATTACCTAATAAATTAAAAATGGGAGTAAGTGGCTGTCCTCATAGCTGTGCAGATAGTGCATTTAAGGATATAGGATTAATAGGAAGCGGAAAAGGATGGATGTTCTATGTTGGCGGAAAAGGTGGAGCTAGACCAAGAATAGCAGATAGAATAGCACTTTCTGTATCAGAAGAAAAGGTATATGATTTAATAGAGAAAGTTATTGAAATATATAGAGAAAATGCAACTAACAGAGAAAGATTAGGAGATTACATAGACAGAGTAGGATTAGATGAGTTCAAGGAACAAATAAATCTTAATAGTTATTTATAAAGTGAAAATTTTAAGACAGGGTTTTATCTCTATAGAAAATTTTCAAATTAATGAACAAATCAATTAGTTTTAATTTAATATATTTAATAGTGTAAAAAAATCATGCTAAATAATGGCATGATTTTTTATTATTTCAAGCACAGCAGGAATATCTGCAGGAGCCCACTTCAAAGAAAGCAGGCTTTCTGGTTTCAGCCATAATAAAGCTGCATGTTCATTAGCTTTAGGATAGTTATTTACTAATTCGCAGTTAGTAGTTATCAAATTTACAATAAAATCATCGTATTCATGTCTATTTTCATTATGTATATTAATATATCGAACTTTACAATTTAATTCTTCAAAAATTTCTCTTTCAATAGCTTCTTTTGGAGTTTCGTTATCCTCTATTTTACCACCTGGGAACTCCCAAAGATTTGGTGATTTCATAATAGGAGAGCGTAAAGCACATAATATTTCTTCATTTTCATTTTTTATAATTGCAGCCACAACATTAATAGTTTTTTTCATCATAACACCTCAAAAATATTTTATAGTATATGGATTATATTTTCAAATAAACTTAAAAAATATGAAAAAAGCGTTTAGAGTCTATTAGTATTATTAGAATGAAGACTGTAACTTTTTTGTAACGCTTTTTCTGCAGAAAACTTTTATACTCTAGGTAAGTTATAAGACAAATATGAAAGTATTTTAGCAATTCAAAAGGAGATTACTTAAATAGGTTTTACTCTATATACTAGGAATAATAAAATTTGGTTAGGAGAATAATTATGATAAATAAAGCTGAAAAGAGGTTTAGGATATGGTTTGCAGCAGCTATGATAGGTACTATTACTATAAGTTCTGTAAGCATAATGGGATGCAGTCCTAAAAGGTCACCTGAAATAGATGCGGAAAATAAAGGAATAGCAGTTGAGAAAGTTTCAGAAAATAGTAATGAAACAGAAGGTGAAAAAATATCAGAAGAAAAAGCAGTTGGTATTGAAAAATCCTCTGATAATAAGGATAATAGAGAAATAGCAGCTTCGCTAGTAGAAAAGAAAAATGATTCAGTTAAAATGATTAAAGATAACAAGCCTACAGATGTTTCAAAGTCAGAAGATGGGAAGAAAAATTTTACAGACTACATGAATTTATTAGGTTTGAGTAAAGAAAAACTTATAAGCACATTAAATGAAAACCCTAGTTCTATCGGCGAAGGTGGTGTGGAATTTAAAAAAGCTGGTATTAGAGTTTGGTTTGATCAGAAAAATAATGATCAGGTAGAGCAAATATTTACTATGATAAATGATTTGAATTTAAATGGTGCGAAGATTGGCGATAAGATAAGCAGATTTAAAGAAGTCTTTGGAAAACCAGTTAGTGATAAAAATGGAGATGCACATTTTAAGTATAATAATATATTTTTATCTGTAAATTATGATACAAACACAGAACAAACCTATGCAGTATATATTTTAAAGAACGATTTTTAGTAAATTGAAAATAGCTTTCCTATTTTAAAATTATAGAATGATAATTATAGATTAAGGATTGAAATACAGAGCGTTTAATGGAAAATGGGGTGTATATGTTATGAGGAAATATGGAAGCGTTATAATACTAATTATTTCCCTAGGTATTGTTTTAACAGGCTGTGGGAATGTTGTAGATACAACTAGTTTGATTCAGGCTCCTATGCTTTCAAATGGAAAAGAAAATGAAATTAATAAAGCACTAAAAGAAATTTTGCAGCCTGGAAGCGAATATTTGACTCCTAGGAATACGCAGCAGAAGCAAAGTATTTTTACAGAAGACATAGATAAAGATGGTAAAGATGAAGCTTTTGTATTATATAGAGATATGAAAGAAAATAGACAGGTTCATTTATTAATGCTTCAAGAAGAGAATGGAAAATGGAATAAGACCCTTGACATAGCAACTAATTTTAATACTCTTGATTATTTTAGGCTTGAAGATCTTGATGGAGATGGGAAAAAAGAAGTAATTTTAGGAACTTCAATATCAGATTCTGAGCCAAGTAAGCAATTATTTATATATGAATTGGATGGAAAAGAGTTAGTTAATAAAGTCAATCGCTCCTACGAATGGATAGACATATCTGATTACAATGAAGATAAAGAACCTGAGATTCTCGTACTCGATGGAGAAATAACTAAATCACAAACAGCAGAGATGTTTAATTATGAAAATAAGAAGTTGAAATCTCGTACTTTTGTACACCTAAATCCTGATGGTTTAATTGAGAATGTTGCAAGTGGGAAATTAGCTGGTGGGAAGAAAGCGTTATTTGTTGATAGTACACTAGGGGCACACTCCATGTTAACTGAAATTATTGTCTACGATAATGGGAAGCTTATTAAAATTGGAGATGAAAATGATGGTATTTTATTTAAGGCGTATCCATTATATAGTAGAGATATCAACAATGATGGTATTATAGATGTTGGAGGAATGTATATTCCTAAAGGGTTTGAAGATGCAGCAATAGCAGAAATTCCTTTTATCTATACTTACTCTGATTATAAAGAAGATGGAACACATGAAATTATAGAAGAAAGATATACAGATAGTGTACAGTATTTCTACATTACAATTCCTTCCAAGTGGCATAGGAAAGTGACAATTAAAAAGCTTGATCAAGGTGTTAGACTTATAGACAATGACAGCCAAGAAAATTTATTTGAAGTAAAATGGATAAATAAAGAATCATATAGTGATTCTAAAACTAAGCTTGGGGAAACAAAGGATATTGTATTTTATACTGATATTAAAGAAGAACTATCAATTAGAAGTTTTATATGTCTAAATTTAAGAAAGAAAAAGTACGAAGTTCTGGGAGCTGAGAATGGAGAAGAGGCATTATCTATTTTTAATAGTAAAAAGATTGATATTGTCTTGCTAGATTTAATGCTTCCAGGCATTGATGGATTTGAGGTATGTCAGGCGATTAGAAATATAAATCAATCTGTTGGTATAATTATGCTTACTGCTAGATCTCAAGAGGAAGTTAAAGAGCTTGTACAAGGGGCTGACGACTATTTGCTAAAGCCCTTTAGCATGGCTGAGCTAGAGGCAAGGATTATCTCTTTAATACGAAGATTAAATTATGTCCATTTAAAAAAAGACAATTCAATTATTAAATCCGGACCATTTGAACTTGATGTAATAAACAAAAAAGTATCCTGCCTTGGAAATAATATTAAAGTAACTCCAACAGAATATAGCTTGCTTCAATTTTTAATAAATAATAAGAATAAAGTATTTACACGTGATGATATTTTGGATGAAGTTTGGGGAATAAATTATGTCGGTGATATAAAAGTCGTTGATGTAAATATAAGGCGCATTCGAAGGAAAATTGAGCAAGATCCATCAACTCCAAAATACTTATGTACAGATTGGGGATATGGGTACTTATGGAAGGAGTAAAACTATGAAGCGAAAGATCATTTTTTACTTTATGATCATTAGTTTATTTACATTAAGTCTTGTGATGATAGGGTTTGGGATTGGTATTAGACAATATTATTATCACGGAATTGTTAATACATTTCAAAGCCAAGCCGAGGCAGTACCCTCTATATTTATAAAACAAACTGATTTTGCTAATAGTAATTTGATGGAATTTAGCGATGAAATTATTAAAAGTTACCAGTTTAAGGGGGCGGAATTACAACTACTGAAGAGAAGTGGAAAATTAATCCAATCATCTACAGGTTTTTATGAAGATAAAACTTATCTAGTTGATCCTTCTGTATTAGATTTTAAAACTACTTATAAGATTGAGAAAGATTCAGATCAGAAAATTATGGCAGTATATATTCCTCTTGTTTTTGACGGGCAGGTATTAGGGATTTTGCGATATACAACGTCGTTAACACAAGTGAATGCTTTAATTATAAATCTATTAAGCTATGGAGTGATTATATGCATTTTCATTGCTATAATTGTATTTCTTATAAGCCTTAGGTTAGGGAATATGATTGTAGAACCATTAAATGATATTATTAATTTTACAAAGAAAATTGCAGAGGGAAGATATAAGGAAAAGATTGAAAATACTTATCCAAATGAACTTGGAGAAATAGCAAAAACCCTTAACTACATGGGAGATGAAATATTAAAAACTGATCGTTTAAAAAATGACTTTATCTCATCAATTTCTCATGAGCTTAGAACTCCTTTGACAGGAATTAAAGGATGGGTTGAGACAATGCAGAATCCAGATGGATTAACAGATGAGGAATTTCAATTTGGACTAGGAATTATAGATACTGAATCAGAAAGACTTATTAATTTAGTTGAGAATCTTCTGGATTTTTCAAGATATCAGTCAGACAGAATGAAGCTTATTACATCTGAAGTTAAAGTAGATAAACTTGTTCGTGAAGTGACATTTCAGCTTCAAAAGAAAGCAGAAAAAAAAGAGATTAAATTAATAGTTGAAACAAATCCTGTAATTATTGCGGCAGACGGAGATAGATTGAAACAAGTCATATTGAATGCATTGGATAATGCTATTAAGTTTTCATATAAAAATAGTGAAATTCACGTTATTCAATCATTTAATGATGATTCTGTATCAATTAAAATTAGTGATACAGGTATTGGAATTAAAAAAGAGGATTTAAAGCATGTTATGGAGTCATTCTATAAGATTGATCCTAAATCTATCGGTGCAGGACTTGGATTAGTCATTTCTCGCAATATTGTAGATATGCATAAGGGCGCTCTTAAAATTGAGAGTGAGTATGGAAAAGGAACAACAGTGATAATTTCACTGCCTCTTTAAAGATCCTAAATACCATGTGAAAAATTGGAATAAATTGATATACTTTAGCTGAAATTTTCGAAAAGATAGAAGATTTCAGCTTTAATTTTGCTATAATGATATATGTATTAGTAAACTCTAGGAGATAAGAGAAAAAGTATAAATAAGTCATTATTAAATGACTAATAAATTTGAAGTTACTATTTCTGTGATAAAAATATAAATTTATAATGAGAAATTTATTTTAAGGAGCAATTTTATGAAAATGATGCTTTTTACACTAGAAATAATAGATGAACAAGATAATAACTATAAAATTAAAGTCAGTAATGGCACAGACAACTCCTTTGTAGAATTTAATCCTTTAAAGAAAGAACTGCATTTTATTGATAATAACAATTTAAGTGATTTTTTTAAAGGTCAGGAATATCAGTTTAGAAAAATGTTACATAATAAACGTATAGATACTTACTATGTAGGGTTTAAGGTAAAAGTAGTCATAAGAGAAGATAAAGATGTAGCTGCTTTTAATGATAGAAGTAAAATCTTGGTTTTAGATAAGCGGAATAATAATTATGATAGTTATGCAATAGAAGAAAACAGTGCAGAAGAACGAATTTATAAGATTTATACAGATGCCAGTTATTTTGAAAAGAAAAATCATGGTGGATTTGCATTTATAATTGAAGACTTAAAGGGAAATTATAATTTATATACTGAAAAAGTGAAAGACATAGGAAGCAGCCAAGCTGAACTTGAAGCAGCAATAAAAGCTCTTGAATTATTGAAAGATGTTGAAAAAATACGAATAATAACTGATAGCCAATATGTTAGAAAAGGACTTACGGAATGGTTACCTATCTGGAAATTGAATGATTTTAAAACTATTAATGGAGAACCAGCTAAGAATATAGATAAATGGCTTAGTTTTGAGAAGGCTTGCAGTGAAAAATATATTGAATTTCAATGGGTAAAGGCACATTCTAATCATTTTGAAAATTCTCTCTGTGATATGTATGCTAAAGATATAGCTACTAAAAATTCAAACAATTGTTAATAATTATAAAGAACTAAAAACGCTTTGGAGTTGGGGATTTCTTATGCATATTCTTTTTTAAGCGTATGTGAGAAAATATGGCGATGAAATATATTTTCATTTTTATTCTCTTTTAAAACGTGTTCTTCTGAATCAGCCTTTTCCATAATTTATAATCCCAAGGGGCACAATGCCCACAGATTTCATTCCAATATAATTTCCTAAAGAATAAAAAATTTGCAGACAAACATAATCTTAGTATATAATTGTGCATGTTAGAATTTTATATAGTGATTATATTATTTAAGAGGAGATTTAGTCGTGCAAGGTAGATGTTATTATTGTAATAAAGAATTAACTGAAAGAACAATTAAAAGACATACGAAGAGTTGTTCAGAAATGAAAAAAATTATTGAAGAAAAAATGAAATATACCAAAGGGGTAAGAGATCAATTTATAATATCCATGAAAGATAAATATAATCCCGGTTTATATTGTATTTATGTTTCAATAGATGCAAATTTGCAACTGCAGCATTTAGATAAATTTATAAGGGATATATGGGTGGAGTGTTGTGGACATTTAAGTGCATTTTATATTGATAAAGAAGTATATCATGATAATAGTGATGAGCAATACGAGATGAATTTTCATTTAAAAGATGTATTAAATATTAATAAAAAGTTCGAATATGAATATGATTTTGGTTCGACTACTTATTTGACTTTAGAAGTTGTAGATGTGATAAAAGTTCCAAGTGAATTTAGTCAAGTAGAAATTATTGCTAGAAATAATCCAGAAGAAGATAAGTCTAATAATAACTCTCCTAGAGATGGTGTTTGTGGATATGTAGGAACTAAAGATGCAGAAGCTGAATATTTGCCTGGTAATAACAAGAAATACAAGCTTAATAATAAAAAACCAATACATAACAATGATGCTTTTGCGGCTTTTGACTATTCTGAACAATCAGTAGAGAATGGCTTATTAAAAAATTATAATAAATTTACAAATAGTTTTATACATACGTTTTTTAAGGAAACATATTCATTTGATTTAGAAGAATTGATTACGCCATATCCTAAAAAAGAAATTTGTAGTTTAGCAGAGAATATCGGTTTGAAATTATCATCTAATTTGAATAAAAATGAGGTAATTGAAAGATATATTAGCGAATACGAGAATTCTATTAGAAATAAAATAAATGTATTTAATGATGATATGTATAAAATCTTATTAAAATACATTAAAAATAGTGGAATAATTTCTGTTTCTGATAATGAAGCAGAAAATTATGCAGATAAACATGCTTTCTTTATGAATGAAGGGATGATTTTTCCATGCTTAAAAGATAGAAAACCAATTTTATTGATGCCTGAAATAATGCAAAACATTGTTAAACAAAGTGATACGTTGGAGTTTAGAAAGTTAATGAAGAAAAATAGCGAAATCATGAATATCTTTAGAGGTATGATTAAGCTATATGGTGTTCTTTATTTTGAGGATGTTAAAATTCTAATGAAAAGATATGATAATATAGAGGATTCGATGTTGTTATCTATATTAGAAGAAGGATCTTTTTATTATAATAATGAATATTATGGTGTAATTGACGATGATGGAAAAATTATATTTGTAAATGTAGAAATAGAAGATTATGAAGAAGTATTAAATGATATAGATAATGATTTGGATTATTCTATGAATAGCAAAGAGAATCTAATATCTATGTCTAATGAAGATTATTTGGAAAAAAGCAATATTGGCAAGAAATTTTCAAAAGAATTTTCAGAAATGTTTTTAGTTGATAAAGATGATACTGCTGGAACCATGAATATGTTGGCCTTGGACATACAATACAGAAGTTCTGAAGAAATATTTGAAGACATAATAAATGGAATAGATGTAAATATTGACAAGGAAGATGAAGCCAGAGTATTTAATATTGTTAATAAATTTATTAAGAATATACCATTATGGAAATATAGAGGCACAACTATAAATGAAAAAGAAGGAAATAACAAAACAATTGAAAGCAAAAAAGAGATTGGAAGAAATGATCCATGCCCATGTCAAAGTGGAAAGAAATATAAGAAGTGTTGTGGAAAGAACGGAAATGTAATTCAACTATTTTAGCAAATTTTAGGTATACCAATAAATGATGGATGCAATTTTGTATGCTTTTGCTTTTAGATAAATATATTAATACTATTTTAAATAGAATAAAAAAGAAATCTTATTCGCCTGCATAAAATGTTCTTATATGCATCATAGCTGCCATTTCTGATGTGCAGATTTTTCTCACATACGCTTAAAAAGGCAGATGCATAAAAAAATCTACACATATGAAAAGAGTGCGAAGCACAATACGGAACTTAACCAAAGTCGCTTACAATTTTGTTCTTTTCCGAAGAGTAAATAGTAAATTAAATTAAAAAAAATCTAAAAATTCGACATTAAAGTGTTACTTGACTATGATATAATATCGTTGTGGATATATAAGGTATTACTAATGAGTTTCTGTAAAATGAATAAAATAATGGAAAGAGAGGCGTTGTATATTATGGATGATATTAAAAAGGGATTAAATAAATTCTATATTGGAGAAACGGAAGAAAATGCTTTAGCAGAAGTAATATTGAGTGATATTAGTGAGGATGTAATAAAAATTGAGCATACTTTTGTGGGGGAAAGGTTGAAAGGCAAAGGGGCAGGCAAACTTTTAATAAGGAAAGTTGTAGATTTTGCGATAGAAGAAAATAAGAAGGTAATACCAGTATGCGTTTTTGCAAAAAAGGAATTTGATAAAAATAAAGAGTATGAGAGTGTTTTATATAAAAACGCTTAATGGGTTTAAAGAGGTGTTAGATGGAGAAAGTACGGAAGAAAAAATAAAATAATAAAGGATATTCTTTTGGATAGAGTCCGATTATTTATAGAGGAAAGAGATAAAAAGTATATGTACATTATGCATAAAAATGTAGAAATAAAGGTTATGAAAGTAAAAAAGAATAGAAGGAAAAAAGCATATAGATGTTGAAATATATATTAAGGTAATTAGTCCAATAAATACTTATTAAAATGTAGTGAGGAGAGAAAATTTATGAAAAAATTTGTTTGTACAGTGTGTGGTTATATTCATGAAGGAGAAGTAGCACCAGAAAGATGTCCAGTGTGTGGTGTAGGATCAGACAAGTTCATAGAACAAGGTGGAGAGTTAGCTTTTGCTGATGAACATATAATCGGAGTTGCTAAAGGTGTTGATAAAGAAGTAATCGATGGATTACAAGCAAACTTTATTGGAGAATGTACAGAAGTTGGAATGTACTTAGCTATGTCAAGACAAGCTGATAGAGAAGGATATCCAGAAGTTGCAGAAGCTTATAAGAGAATAGCATTTGAAGAAGCAGAACATGCTTCTAAATTCGCTGAATTACTTGGTGAAGTAGTAGTAGCAGATACAAAAGCTAACTTACAAGCTAGAGTTGATGCTGAACATGGTGCATGTCAAGGTAAAAAGGATTTAGCAACACTTGCTAAGAAATTAAATTTAGATGCAATACATGATACAGTTCATGAAATGTGCAAAGATGAAGCTAGACATGGAAAAGCATTTAAAGGACTTTTAGACAGATATTTTGGATAAGCCGACCATATATACTTTGGTGGATAACAAAGCTCCTACAAACCTTTGTAAATAAAGGGTTGTGGGAGCTTTTTATGTGCCAACTCTATGTACGCAGCACACAGATTGAGGAACGAAGGTATATGCAATAGAGGTTAATATTTTTCGAACCTCAATACGCAATATTTATGCACAGTTCTTGAACCTTATCATTCAGTATAAAGCATTGCCATCTTTGCCGATGTTTCAGCAATATACTGCCGTATATGTAAGGGACTGATACATTCACATTTGTCACCCAAAGACAATATGGACTTGTAACCATTTAGATTGTCCATAATCATAAATTTTCCAGTATAATAGCCATCTTTAAAGGCTTCGATTATGCCATCTCCCCACAAGCTTACAATTTCTCTTTTAGAGGTTTCAGGAAAACGAACAGTCACTTCAACTAACTGCACTGTTTTCATTATGTCTTTATCAAAGGAGGAAAAGTCGATATATCGCGGCTCAAACTTCTTGCCTGTGATTGTTAAGTTTTCTATGCGGTAGAACCGGAAGGTACGCAATTCATTTCTCAACAGGCAAAACCCCTGCAAATACCAACTACTCTCCTTGTACAACAGTCGATAGGGTTCTACCTCTCTTGTAGTCAAATTGCCGTCCATGTTTACATAATCTAATCGAATAAGCTGTCTGGTTTCGATTGCTTCATTCAACATGACGTAATAGCGATATTGACGGGTATCCTGTTTCCGTGAGGACAAATCAATCGTTATCTGTTTCGTCTGCGCTTCTATCTCCGAAAGCTGTTCCTTTGGAATTAACCCTTTTATTTTTGTCAACGTATTTTTCATTGACGAACAGAAAAAGGCTGAATTTGCACCTCCCAGTGCAATAATCAAAGCTGATAAATCAGAGGCTGTAAATAACCGCTTATCTAGCCTATAATTTTCCATAATACTTATACCACCAGTTGGTCCTGGCGTAGTGAAAACAGGAATACCTGCTTCACAGAGTGAGTCAACATCTCGATGAATCGTTCTAGTAGACACCTCAAAAATATCAGCCAGTTTAGATGCGGTCATTGTTTTATGCTCTAACAGCAGCATTGTTATTGAGAGCAAACGGTTTGTCTTCATTTTCTTCATCTCCATTAAAATTGTTTGTGATTATTATAAATTGTTGACATATAGATGTCAACGTTTTATGTTATACTACAAATATAACATAATGAAAAGGAGATTTAGAAAATGAATGAGGCATTAGATTTTATTAAATGCAATCCCATAGGGGAATTTGCAACTATTGGACGTGATGGGAAACCAAAGGTTAGGCCATTTGGCTTTTACCTCGAAAAAGATGGAAGCTTATGGTTTGTCACATCAGCTGATAAAGAAGTTTATCAAGAATTACTTGCTAATCAATATATCGAGTTTTGCACAAGAAGCCCACAAATGGCGTGGCTGCGTCTTAGAGGTGCAGTTGTTTTTACAGATGACATAGATATTAAAACTGAGATATTTAACATTGCTAAAACTTCTAAACAGCAATATGGCACTCCAGACAATCCTAACTTTAAGCCATTTTGCCTAAAACAAGCATCAGCAACCCTCTACAAGTTTGGAGCAAAGCCACAAGAATTTACTTTTAATATGTAACCTAAAACTAGTATTAACAACGTTTTAAATAGCGGTAGATTATAAGCATTTAATAGTGCGTACAACATTTGATTTAGATAGATAGAAAATTAAATTACTTACACAAAACTTGGCCGTTCACATTTTACCTCTGAACGGCCAAGCTTTGTATTCGCATATGTTTGATACGATAACACTCTGTGACTTGATATATTCGACAGTATAAAATGTACCGTCCTGTGCTTTGTATAGGTACAAGAGCCACATGAGGAAATAGAGTAATATAGCTGTGTAAAACACAGTGTATTACTAAAATGCAGCCGTAAACCATTTTAAATAGCCATAGGTTCGTGATGAAGCTAGACATGGTAAAGCATTTAAAGGATTATTAGATAGATATTTTGTATAGAGAAAATATCTAAAGCTGCTAACCAAACACTCATAAAGGTAGATTAGGTAGAAATACTTAATCTACCTTTTTTATTTTTTCGTCAAAATCGTGTATGTATAGAAAGAATTAATTAATATATATGTTGCAATTAACAATGCACATATCACAATTAACAATTGCGGCAAAAATTCTTGCAATATTTTTGGAATTATGATGAAGAATTATTTTTGCAGCATATATATGCTAAATTAATTTTAAGCTAAGAATATTATAGAATGTAGTTCAGAGTATTTAAAAGATTGTAGATTATTAAATATATTAAAATATTTAAAATCAGTCAATTAAAAGCTTATATTAAAAAAATATGATATAATTATTTTATATCTTTAGTTGTTATTATTTTACAGTTAAATACAATTTTTACTACGATAAAAATACGCTTAAAGGTATGTAGTAGGAATTTATTAAGAATAAAAACTAATGATAATAGTTTTTTTATGAAACAAATGTTTTAAAGCGTAAAAGAATCTTCAGCTCCAAAGTCGCCTGCGATTTTGTTCTATTTTATACTGGAGGTGGTATTATTAAGACTGCGTTATTTATATTATTATTTTTATGTTGCATTTTTTATCTATTTTTAGGAATATACGGTTATAGAATGGATAAAAAATCAAAAACAAATCAGATATTTTTATATATATGTATTTGCTTTGGCCTTTGGTCAGGCGGATATGCAATGATGTTAACATCTGATAACATCAATACAGCATTTTTTTGGAGAAATTCTTCGGTTCTAGGGTATTGTTTTTTTAATGGACTTTGGCTATACTTTGCATATTTACTGAATAATACGGATGATTTTGAGTATATTTCAATAATAAAATTTCTAGCATATGTTCCAACTACTATATTATTTATTGGAAATATTATAGTAGAGCCATATTCAGCAATGACTAAGGCGTATTATGGCTGGATTGATGTGGCTCCAGAGTTATTCCCCCAAATTCTATATATAATATGGGCGATAGTAATAGATATTGCAGGTGTTATAGTATTGTATTTAAGAGGAAAATATTCTAAGAAAAATAGAGTGAAAAAGCAAACTAAAGTTATTTTAATAACTTGTACATTAAGTATTGTTATAGGCATAATTACAGATTTTGTTTTTCCTTTACTAGGAGTAACTATTTTTCCGTCAGCAGTATTAACAGGAACTATAGCTTTGGGTGGTATTTACTATGTAATAAACAGACACAGAATGATGGCAACGTCCCCGAGGTATATATCAGAATATATCTTTAACACTGTAAACGAGCCGATTTTTATTTTAAATGAGGAATTCGTTATTCAAAATTGTAACATGGCAGCGTTAAATGTAACTAATTATAAAATTGAAGAATTAGAAGGAAAACTATTTAGTGAATTACTAGATAATGTTGATTTTGACTTAAATAGCATAATGAAAAATGCTTATAAAAAAAATATAGAGGTTAACCTGGACCATAAATATGGAGATAATATTACATGCGAATTGTCAGGTACAACTATATATGATGAATATAATGATATATTGGGTATATTAATATTGTTGCATG
>Ga0079104_1001648_pt1:5000-14443 | contig 14443 bp, 6 predicted proteins | sample MedtruBG_FD_76829 | JGI IMG/M metagenome (GOLD analysis project Ga0079104, IMG submission 76829) | Root nodule microbial communities of legume samples collected from California, USA - Medicago truncatula BG | ecosystem: Host-associated > Plants > Roots > Nodule | place: USA: California... | reverse complement strand
TGAGCTCAGAGTCGCTAACGCAAAGAGGAAGAAGAGCTACTTCCATCATTCCAATAGTAACAAGGTAAACCGAACCCAAGTTAAGTTAAGCCGAGTCCTTTTCTTCATTTTCACTTCTTTTGCTTCGAAGCCGGAGGCAGACACGTGGGGTTCACTGGAAGGGAGAGTGGCGGGAATTCTTTTTTGCAATGTAATGGAACTCAAAGCCTGTTTCATAGGCTGTACTCGTACTCACCGACTACACGGACTCTATACCAAGTCATGAGCGATAGCGAAGCCAAGCCGCCAACCAAGCCAATGCGCCATCCCTATCCCTTCCCGATGAAGCTTCCTTTGATTTGAATGAGGGAGGAAGAGAAGGCGCATGCAAGATAAAAGAAAGCCCCTATTTGGGCATGAGCTCTAGTACATTGACCTCTCGCAGACCTGAAAGTCAAGTTTTTGGCTATTGAAAAATCAAATAATAGAGACGAAGAAAGCCGTATAGATTCTCAATAAGGGAAGAACTCGACCTCGGCCAGCCGGCCAGGAATGATGACCAATTGCTTGAACCTCGGATGAGGACATGGAGGAAGATACAGCAGCTGTGCCTGTAACGGTAGACCCTTGCAACACATACAATCTACCAATCTGATGAGCCTTCATCACAATTAGAGCACCCTTCACAACCTTCAAAACACCAACACCGAAAACTTATTTACAACCACCAAGATCTAAAGTGGTCAAAGAGATAAGATTCTTTGACATGTCTGGAACATGCCGCACCTCAGTTCTCACCACACCGTCGTGCATTTTGACCGAACCAATACCAACTACATTGCAGGGGTGATCATTGCCCATCAACACAACTCCACTGTCAACCGATAGGATTGGAACGTCATGGCAATTCGTTCTTGACTTTAGACTAAGGTAAGTCGAAATTCGGTTGTTTTTTTATTTTATATAGAAGAAAAATCCATCCGCTCTTCTTCTTCCTTTGAATAAGGAAAGTGACTAGGAATCTTTCTCTCTCTTTGTCTCATTGCTATCAATCAACGGTTCGAAAGCCAAGGAAAGAAAGTGGAAAATTAGGGTTGTGACTGGACACCACATCGGTGAGGATTGCGCTATGCCACCTGTCCTTACCTGGGTGGGAGTACTGCAAAGCTAACGGTAGGTCAGACAGGTCTGGGATCATCTTTCGGCTGGAACAACCTTTATTATGGGCATGATCAGCTAAAGATCACTGTCATCTCACGAATTGGATTCGAACCAATATCAAAGACTTTACTTTATTAGATCGTGAGTCTATCTGTCGTCCTCCTCATTCTATTCAAGTCCTTTTAGTAACAATCCATTCCCCGAATACCCAAAATGGAGATGAAAAATATTAGTCGACCTTATGTCGGGAGTTAACCTGGTGATAGCCTAACTCCCTTAGTTAGTCAATAGTTAGTCAATGAAGTTGTTCCAAATGGAACAGCGAGCGGTGCCAAAGGTGGATCCTTAAATCAATCATATTCGGGAGCAAGGAAGGTGAAGTGATCCCTAATTCCCTATCACTAGATAAAATAGGAATCGAAGGAGATCAGCCCGGCAGAATAGGAAGGCAAGTCTGTCACGGAAGCAAGCTCGCTAGCAAGCCATTGCGGATCCTCTTGCAATTTCATTGCCTTTATCTGATTGGCAACCTAGTCGATGCCTAAAATATGCTTTATTCCCTCCTCTTTCCTTCCCCATGTTAAATATGTGCAATAAGTTCCTTCACACCAGTCGTAAGGTGGCAAAAAGTATGTTTTCAAGGGTAGCGGGTCAGCAGGACTAGGTCAGATCTCGGATCTTGCCGGGTTAAGCACGCTAATTAGAAGGCCCTTTGCTATCGGAAAAGCGGGATAAGGTATTACTAGTGCTAACTGGAACGGAATGGCCTGCTTATCAAAGCCCTTATTCAATAGAAAGGATTCCTTCGCCCACCCAATGAGCAAAGATAACTGCGGATTCTCGATGGTTGAACAGAAGAGAGACAGGGCAAGCAATTGATCCATACCAGCCGGTTCCCACCGCTAGACGAGGATCGGCCCACCTGCAGGGGAATTAGGTACCGGCTTTTGACCAAGAGACTGACTACCCGATAGATAGAGCTGCAAGGTAACGCACTACTGAAATGAATTATTGTAAACCTAAGTAACCTTACTGAAATTAAAATAGGGGGCTCGGATCATTCCCACCCACTTGATTCGCCTAAATCCACCCAAGGCGGACCTTTGGATAGACAATTAAGGCCGTCTCCTTCCTTCATTCATTAGCAGATTAGTCCCCATAAATAGTCTTTCTGCCCTGCCCCATATGCCCTTTTTCAGAGAGAAAGACAGGCTTGGTCTTTGTATCCTTCCTCTAAAGGGAGTTCTTCCTATTAAGGATAAAGAGTTTCGTGAGTAGCCAAAACAGAATGCGAATTACACGACAAAAAATCCTGTTGAAGGGCCTACAAGGGCCTTTGACGCTGCTTCAGGATAACTTCTTTCATCCGCCCTAACGGGTCACCTCACTGGTTGCATTCCCGACACCTTACTTTTGAAGGGGGCACTCGAGCTTTCACTGACCCAAAACCCTCGATTGACCTCCCGACATGAAAAGCTTCAAACCCGGAGGTTCTGTTGTTTGCCTCTTTCCGGTATCCCTTGATCAACCGCCCTGTCGCTCGAGCTAGGGTAAGTTCAGCCAATCGCTCCGGGTTCTTGCTCTTTCTCATAGCTCATCTTGCTTTTGAGAACATATTATAAAATACATTATCTCCCTGGAACTGCAGGAGCAGCTCTACTTATGAACGTTCTTCCCCGCGTGGGAACTGAACCCACTGCCCTTGTTGCTTCAAGCTCACTTGAGCAGTTTCCTTCCTCTAGCCTCCTTGCCAGGCCGGTGGAAGCCAAAGAAAGATAATGGAGAGATGGCCTTTTCCGCCTCCCTCAATGGACTGACCTAGTAGCCCTTCGGAGTATCCCGGATCGGCACTAAATCTCATACCCAATGAAAACCTTCTATTACTACTCCTTTCTAGAGAGATAGGCAATAAAGAGAAATCGTTTGCCCGACATCGGCTATTGGAGTGACGCCGAGGCAGAGGGAAAATGGATCTGTGCCTGAGTCAACTCATCCGGATTCTGAGCGGACCATAGAAAAAACTAAACTCTATTATCGCGGAGCTTTAGTTTAGAGTTTAGCACCGCGGGCGGCTTCCAATCGCTCTCTGTCTATTCCCGTGACAGTGAGACGCACTTGTTTTTGTATGGATCTTACTAGCGAAAAGGTACTTTTAGTGTCTTCTTTCCTCTTATATTTGGGGAGGGAATTGAAAACATCTTTAACTTGAAAGCGATCGATCTCGATTGAGTTGACAAGTCATCGCCAGCTTTTAGTATTTCTAAAAAATGCAATTATCTATTCCACCAGCCAAGCATAGATAAAAGATATACGCGCTTCTCCTTCATAAAAGAGCTAAAAGGCCTTTTCTAATTCTGCTTAAGCGGATTAAGAAGGAAATTCTACCAAGGGCTGAAGGGGTACTGGTAGTACGCGTACTTGGTGGCAGAAGACAGATGAAAAGGAAGGGCCTGATCGCCCTGGACAAACCTGTTAGGAAATCCCCCAACCCCTGATGAAAGAGCTTTTCCTAGCGGCAGACAGGAGGGGGTTAACCCCAAAGCATTCTCCAAAACCAAGACCGCCGGAAAGGGGAGACAGACAAACTCTATTCGGAAAGTCTTCCCGGAGAAAGGGAAGAACCTTGTATGTATACTACGATATACGTGCATACTCCAATGCAGCCTTCCAGGCCCGCGAGAATAAGTGATCGGACTAGTATAAGGTTGTTAGGCTGAGGTCAAGTAATTCCTGCTACTTAGTCGGCTGTTTGACCAACTGCCTAAAGGTCGAAATAAATCAATGCAATTGGCCCGCTTAACACTTAGCTATCGTACAATGCATACTCTCTATCCCGGAAGGATAAGTCGGTAATCGATAACCCCCTTAATGTACTACTAATCGCTCACTCGCTGACCCGCACGCTTGCTTCCAGTCGTATGTAGCAGGTTAAGGGTGCCCTAACAAAGACTATTAAACTATGGCTACACAGCACAAGTACTCAATCATTGAACTAGGCCATAGGGATTCATTCAATGCTTAAAGTGAGAGCTAAGGGTTGAGTTCAACTAGTTAGTATTGGGGCTTGGATCTTTTTTTATCCTGTTAGGAGAGGGTGAATGCACATAGATAGGATGCACGCTCAGAGTGTACTGCCGTCCGAGGAAAAGATGCGATACAAAAGAGAATTCAAGGTGTACTGGAAGCGGCGAAGCAGTCGAATGTTGCACAGCAGTAGCCGAAAGCATCACTAGCTTATGCTCTGACCCGGGGGCACGTGGAATCCCGTGTGAATCAGCAAGGACCACCTTGCAAGGCTAAATACTCCTGGGTGACCGATAGTGAAGTAGTACCGTGAGGGAAGGGTGAAAAGAACCCCCATCGGGGAGTGAAATAGAACATGAAACCGTAAGCTCCCGGAGAGCTCTGACCGCGTGCCTGTTGAAGAATGAGCCGGCGAGCTGTGGTTTTCGGGTAGTACGGTGGGTAAGCTGGAGGGTGGGTAGAGTAACTAACTTTCCGAGAAGGTTAGCGGCTATGGTGAAGTGAAAGATCTTTCACTATTGTGGGGAGAAGACAGGTGGGAGCAAGCGGAGCGAGAGCAAAGCAAGCCCTAGCGGTGGGCTGTCTTCCTGGTCCCAACATTTAATTATCTTTTTTAATCAAACAAAATAGGAACCAAAGGTAGGTCTCTTACTTAGTGCTTGCGCTAAGGAAGGAAGTGATCCTTCAAGAATTCCAGTCTAGGAGCCTCAATTGATCCATATCACAAATTATCCCCGGTTCTATCCCTATCACGATGAAGAATGTCTTCCAACTAGGAAGATCGGGATTTTTAAGAGACCATCAATGCGCTGCAACTATGTATGACTAAACAGAAGGGTACTCGAAGCAAAACCAATAAAATCCAATTGTTTAGCTACTTTCCTCATAGAACGAGAAGAGTTGGCGAGACAAAAGCCCCTCTCTGATAGAGCCGAGAGAGGCCGCACTATCAGGATAAGCTAGAAAGAGAAACCAGACCAGACACTTTTCTCTCTCACAGTAGGGATGCTCTAAGGTTCGAATTACTATCTCTGCTGGTGATCATCATCTTTGTCCCGGTATAGAACTTCTCATCGAGTGCTTTCTTTCTCCATTGAAGTTCACCCTCATCTTCCTTTTCCTTCCCCACCCGGGTTCGAGAGCGGTCCGACAAGTTGAGACGAAAGATGTGAAACTTCATTCAGTGAGATTGGGTTAGTGCTTGTAGAATTGGAGAGCAAGATGGGCTTTGTGCCCTAGGAGATCTTATCTTAGATGGATATGGTATATAATGATACAATAATTTACGGCCGTATGTACAGAATAATATAAAGCTAATAGTGCTCAGTCTACGAGAGGATTGCCCGTCTTGTTGGTTTGAGTTTGAACCGAGCGTGGAAAGAATTGAATTGTGCATGAATTGCTTATCATTGAAAAGAAATGGATCAAGAAATAGCGTATTTTAGAATAAAAGAAATCGGAAAGGCTGAAAAGAGCCTTCTTGCTTGCTTGTCTAGCTCTGCAGCTCGTAAAGGGCTAGATCCATAACACTCACACCTGGCTACTCGCTCTGTTGCGGATTTAGCTTAGCTTAAGTGTCCGTTTCGACTGATTCTTTAGTTGAAGCTACTGATGCCCTATACTGACCAGCTCCTTTCCTTCTCTAACGTTTGACGTTTGATAAGCATTGCTTTGCTTCTTTCTTTGCTATGAGAGTGAAAGCTGCTCTGAAAGGTCTTGCTTTTCCTATTACCGAATCGACTGCTAACAGCCGGCCTTACCTTAAGCGCGTTACAAACTATTGTTCTTGACAGGTTCACCCCTACACTGGGGAGCAAACTGCCTATCTGGGAGGCTTTCTCAGATCATATGGGGGAATAAGACTCAACAACCGGTCGTTCAAGTTCAAGAAGCAAACCTAGGAAAAGGGAAAAGTAAAAGACTTGGAGAAAGAAAGAAACTTGGAATTTTGGCATATAAGTCTCTCGCACGCAAGGAGATGCATTTCTGGTACAGGTAGTACTGGACAAGCTCTTAGGGAATAATATCTTTCTTATTTCTTCCTTTTTTCCCATGACGACTAGGAACGGGCAAATCAAAAATTTCACTTCGAATTTCGGACCTCAACATCCTGCTGCTCATGGTGTTTCACGATCAGTATTGGAAATGAACGGAGAAGTGGTGGAACGTGCGGAACCACATATTGGATCACTCCAGTGCGGCACGAAGCCGCTGACGCCGAGTCGGCTCCTATGCCGCTAGCTATGCCCTGCTTGGTCCCCCGGCACGGTGGAGGTCCCGTAGCGCGTCACGAGCACCGGGCTAAGGGGCGGTTGAGCAACTCAAGCGAACCGCCCTACCTTACTACAACATAAGGACAGAAGGGAGAAGGTTGTGAAGGTGGCCTCGTTATCCACACCTCCGGTCAGATGAATGGAGGACCGACCGACCCGGGTTTTCATGAGCGTTGGCGGGTCCTGGAGTGCCTGTCAAGGGCGCTAGCGCATACCCCGGGGTGATCATCACCACCTGCACCTCACATCTCGGCACAGCGGAACGTGTAACCCGCCTGCTGTCTCATTCAACTACATTTGTTCCTGTAATCCATAGCCTAACAGAACGCAGCAGCGAGGGACAACCCGCCCATACAGCCAGCGGGGAGGATGGCACTACTGGCAAAGACCGTCCGGCGAAAACGCCGCAGGCGCGAAGCGTGGTAGGCCTGTGCCGGGGGAGCATAGCATAGGTAGGAAAGGGAGCCAGGACGGTGGAAGAGCCAGGGGGGCCGGGTCATTTGACGGAAATGGAAGGCTTTTCCCCTATTAGAGAAGGCCCTCTGAAGTCAAGGGGAAGTGCATTAATTCTTGGAAAAAGAGGGAACAAAAAAAAATAATGAAAGTAAATTCAATGAATAGATAGAGTCAACGGTACGACAGACAGCGCAGCCTACACGCGAATTAGCTTCCGAGGTCGAGCAGTCTCAATTTCACTACAGGATTTGCGAATGAATGCTGGGCTGGGCCACCTCGAATGGCGTGAGCCGCATGCGGGGAGACCCGCACGTACGGTTTTTAGGGGGATCTGGTCGAAAGACCGGCCGGCGCCCACCCGACTAGAGGGACTGAGAAATTAATAGAGTACAAAACTTATCTTCAAGCTTTACCTTATTCTGATCGTTTAGAGGGCGATCGCGGAGTCACTGAATGGAGTCCTCCGTTTCTTTCGGAGGTGCTGACCCGCAGCGAGGCAGAGATGACTAAGTTACATATTGAATATGGCGACGACAACAGCATGTCGTAGAAGGAGATAACAGGTGGAGCCAACGATCCGCTAAGACTAACGTATCTACAACTCCATCCCCGAGCGGCAGTCAAACGGAGGCGTGAATGCAAGATGCCAGCGGAATGATCGGCCGGACAGAGGCTAGGGCTGCTTCCTTCCCACCGCGTCCTTCCTTGTGTGTCGGAGATATAAAGCGAGTGCACCGGAAAAGAACAGGAACTGGGTCGATCTATTCTATGGCGAAGCATCCGAAGCATAACTGCACACTCACACGATCTTTGCCGATAGATAGGAGCATTCGGTGGAACCGGTGAACTACACTTGCTTCTGGATAGATGTGTGGGACAGAGGGCTCGTGGTACCTGCTGCCCACCTTTCCTCCTCTGCTTTGATAACCGTGTGAACAGAGAGTGGGCAGAAGGGAAGGAGGTCCTCATACGGAGTCGCACACTTACTTGAGCTGTGCGGAAGACTGGGGAATGGGTTGAGTAAACTCCCCTGGGGCCGGGAAAATAACAGACGAAGCTTTACTTAGATAGGGCTGGCTTTGATTGGTTTTTTTTCTTAGTGATTGGAAAGGAGGGCGCCTGGGTATGTTACAAAAAGGGAAGGCAGAGGTAGTACTTCGAATGGCGAAACGAAGGGCTAAATAGCGCCAGTGATTCTCTGAGCCGGTCTGGATTTTCAACGCCTCGGGAAACAGGTCGAGATAGATGACAGCACCCTGGCACCTCTCTTCCTTACCGGGAGGGCAATCTTCTCTTATGGCCTTCACCTCCCGCCCGGCCCGGAAATATAACCCAGCCCCCCCTTCAGATCCATTCATTTCTGTAAGCAGGGGGGATCCTGAGCTAAGCCTCCCGTCTATTGCATAACCTAAAAAAGCTAAAAGCAAAGTACCAAAGGTGCGCTCCGCCCGGTGACTCAGAAAGAAATGGGTTTGCGCTTTGAAGTGATGAGGTCGCAAAGAGGGAAGTAGGGCTCCTATTGAAAGTGAAAAGCTTTCCCTCCCTCAAAAGGCGACCAGCTTTCAATACTGTTACGTTACGCTGCCATTTTTCCAATATCATTGAATAGCATGGCCTGCCTGGGGCTAAGGTCACTCAAGTGGGAGAGCCGTGTTATGGGTGACCTTATTGCACGGTTCAGAGAGCACTTGTGTATGTGATGCAAGTGAACGTGTACGAAAAAGCTGTATATAGGGTGAGTTCTTCGTTCCGTCGTCGACCCTATCTATGTTTCTACGATGGCCCAAGAACACGCTCATTCTTCAGCCGTAGAGAGACTTTTGAATTGCGAGGTACCATTACGAGCTCAATATATACGAGTGTTATTCCGTGAAATAACTCGAATTTCAAATCATTCACTTGCTTTAACTACTCATGCTATGGATGTGGGAGCATCAACTCCGTCCCTGTGGGCTTTTGAGGAGCGGGAGAAATTGTTGGAATTCTATGAAAGAGTCTCGGGAGCCAGGATGCATGCCAGTTTCATACGACCTGGTGGAGTGGCACAAGATCTGCCTCTTGGCTTATGTCGAGATATTGATTCCTTCACACAACAATTTGCTTCTCGTATCGACGAATTAGAAGAGATGTCAACCGGCAACCGTATCTGGAAACAACGATTAGTGGATATCGGTACTGTCACTGCACAGCAAGCAAAGGATTGGGGATTCAGTGGTGTAATGTTAAGAGGTCGTGCGACATGAAGACATTGATAGCAATATGGGGGGAGTTCCCATCAGGCAACAACGGTTCTGCCTGACCCTACTTAAGCATGCATATTCTGTCAGTGAAGACTTGGTGTGAAGCCTTGGAGCTTACGTTAGAAGAGCAAAAGGCCCGGGGCTAGGGTGAGCTGAGGGGGGACAGCGTAAGTGAGCGAATGTGTGTAAGCCCAGTCAAACATGACTGTTCTAGGGGCCACCCACCTTCGAATGGTGTTGGTCCTACGGACCGTGAATGGATTCGCCTCTGGCCTCGGGGCACGTCGGAACCGCATGAGTTCACCGGGGT